>Ga0307984_1000502_pt1 | contig 17068 bp, 21 predicted proteins | sample EllFjometageno78_FD_203169 | JGI IMG/M metagenome (GOLD analysis project Ga0307984, IMG submission 203169) | Marine microbial communities from Ellis Fjord, Antarctic Ocean - #78 | ecosystem: Environmental > Aquatic > Marine > Unclassified | place: Southern Ocean | collected 2014-10-09
AGCTTCTGACATTTGTAATACAGGGTTAAACGGGCGCTTAGCAAAATTAGCAAAGATCTGTTGAATATCTGCTATATCAGTAGCTAGTGTAGTATCTACCATCTGATCGTACCGCTCTTTAGCTGTAACGTGCTGCATGCGGTGGTTTTCAGTAGTGTAACCAAACAACAGGCGTCTAGCATACCCAGTTTCTAAGAATTGTTTGAATTCTTCTTCTACTTTGCCACCATCTAGTAACTTGGTAGGTGTACCAAATAACATTAAATTAGTGGGGGTATTGCCGGTCATCTCTTCAGATCTGATACTGTCTACAGTATTTTTAATAAGCTTCTGCTTAATTAAGCCGACATCATAGAGCTCTAGAAATGTATTAAGAACATCTACGTTGCCTGACATGTTAGATCCGACTTCATCTAGCTCTAAGTTCATAGAGCCTGCAGAGGCCAGTAGTAGCTTCTCACGCATTTGTTTTACAGCAGGGGTAGTTGCACTATCAAAACTAAATGCAAGCTCTCCAAGGCGCTCAAAATGCTTATCTAGCTTATCAGTTTGTATAGCTATCTCTTCAGGTAGGGATAGCATGCTTTGGTTAGTAGCAATACGGCTTCTAGCTTTTTCTTCGGCTAATGTAGCCATGTGCTCTTCAGCTTTGCGGGGAAACACTGTATCTAAAAATTGCTTTTTAAAATGCGCTACGAACTCACGTTCTAAAATATTAGTAGAGTGACCCTTACCTGTGCCTGATATCATCAGGTTAAGTACATACGTGTTAACCGGAACTACATCACGGTCATTGGTTTGGATGTTACAACGCATCATAGAGGCCACCTTGGACAGGTAGTAACCTACTAAGATACGGAAAAAGTGTCTGTTGTCGTTATTTACCTTTTTTACAAGGATATCGACTATCTTCTCCGAAAATGGATGATACGTCTTCATATTAATTACTTTCAAAATCAATGTCTTTAGGCAATGCCAAGCCCTCTAATAATAGCTCTGTGTGTAGGCGCTTTTTTAGTAGATCTAGAGCTGCTTCATTTTCAAAGTATCTATAAGCAATACGCTTAAACACATTTTGAACATGCTCCCTATGATATTTTTCTGCTACGTTTTCTGGCGGTATTCTATATTCTATTTTTAAATCCAATTTACTGTATAAGGTGATTAAAGCTGGCAGATCCCACTCGTTTTTACCAACGGTACTCATTGGTAATGCCCGTCCGTTACTAGGTTTAGCCCGTATGAATACTCAGGCTCCTCAGCCCAGATTTCCCCGTGCATATCACTGCCTTCTTTAGGCACCAGTATGGATAGCATTTTACCATTGGATCTAAATGTAACGAGCACATCGTCATCATCTTCGTCGTCATCAAGTATATCTACAGTGATGTCTGAATTTTCCATAAACATTCTCCATTATCTCTTCCCGGAATAGTTCCCGATCGGGAATAGCGGGAATGTAAAAGGTTCCGGGAGTTACCACTCCGCCCGGCCGGATTTGAGCTAAGGACACTCTGGGGGTAAACCTTAGCTAGTGATTCTTATAGGACTAGTCTGCCCTCTGTAAGCATACGCTCTGCTTGTTCACAGATATTAACTACTGGGCAGTACCGGCAAGCTTTAACTTCACCTGGTACAGTCTTAATGATACCAACATCTCCATCATCAGATTTGCGTACTAAAGCTTCATCCATAGTTTCAAAATTTTTAGTAGCCCGTTCTGTCTTAGCTGGGTTTTTAAAATATTTATAAAGAGTTTGAGTAGCCCAAAGCTCTTCATCAGTGCATTCTGGAAGGGCATCTTGAGTAGCATCAGCTAATTGCTGATATTGATCTAATTTATTAGTTAGATAATACTCTGTCTCACTATCTGACCACAGTGGGTACTTTTTAGTTAGCACTCGTAATTGTGGGTACTTTTTTGGGTCTGCCATAGCTTTGGCTTTAGACCAATCTGTAAATATGTAGTTAATATTAATATAGTCACTAGTAATTTTATCAGGGTTTAGCCATTTGTAGATACTACCCTGTTTAGTATAGTTGTCTGCGTTTGAGTCATATATATACGTCCATACGCTTGTAGATTTATAATCATTTAGCGTACCGTCTAGAACTAGATCGTATTTCCCAGTAACAATAAAGTCACCTAGTGCTTTCTCAGCACGGTTTTCTACGTATACCGGTATCATTCCCTCTTCAACTTCTACAGGGTTGATAGCAACCATATCAATACTAGTATCTGACGCTCCAAGCACTTTTAAAGCTTTAGCTACGTTAGATGGGTCAGTCCAAGCTTGCTCACAGCCATCGTGAATAGCAGAGCCCATACGGGAAGCTACTAGATCAGAAATGTCTACTGTTTTGAGCAATGCCTTATTTTGTTGAGATAACACTAACTGGCGTAATGGTCGCATAATGCCTGTAGCGCTGACCGAATTAGGTCGGTCATCATACCCGTAGTTATCATACATTAAGAAAACTGCTAGGGCTAAAGAAACGTCATTTTTATTAGTATACTCGAATGCCATGTAAAAATCCTATGAGTTAAATGTTGATGTACACGTTTTTACTAGCTCTAGTTAAGGCTACATAGAATAACCGGGCCCGAGTTATTGGATCCCGACACTTGTTAATATTAACTTTGTCTATGTATACCGAGGAAAATGTTCCACCTTGAGCTTTATGCGTTGTGCCTGCAAATGGTGGACGTAAATCAGCTAAAGAGTTTTTTAGCTCATAAAATTCCAGCCATCCAGATTTAGAATGACTTGCAATAGCTTGCTTCTTTAGTTCGTTTAAAACTTTATCAGCAGCTGCTGTAGTAATGGGGGAAAATACTTGCTTTTGTCCTGATGGATTATATTTAGTGGGTACTCCACTAACTTTAATATGGTAACCAGGAATCCCTAGCATTTCTCCCTTGTTATAGTCCAAGACAGTTACTGCTTCGTTATTGGTGAGCAGTACGGTGTCTCCTTGCTTCACAATGCTGTTAGCCACCAGACGTTCGCCTGAGTAGTATGGCTCGATGCTATCTTCTAAGAAGTATGCAGCTTTGCGAATCATAGTATTGTAATTTATAGCAGATTCATTTGTGTATGTACACAGTGGAACTTCTACGTCAGCCCCTGTGTCATATGACATGTAGCGTTTTACGAATGAACTAACAAACTCAGAATGAGGTAACATAGTGATACCTTCTCCAATGCTATTCAATGTTGTTTCTAGCCCCGGTTCAGTAGATCTACGCCCTTCAATAAACTCACGATATTCAATTGCTTTATCTAAAATAGGATTGTTTACTGCCTGTCTATGTACATGCGTAAGTGTAAATACCGGTAGGCTACCGTCAAAAATACTACAAATATCTTTAGGAGGAGGTAATTGGTAATTATCACCTACAAATAATATTTTTAATTTTAGTGCTTTGACTGTTTCTACTATTGCTAACAAAAAAGCATTACCTATCATAGATGACTCATCGATAACTACGACAGAGCCCATAGGTATATCGCAACGCCCAGCAGGTTTTAAAACTTCCTTGCCGTATTTAGTAACAGATGGTTTTAATTTAAATGCTGAATGAGCAGTAGTAACTTCTGCTCCTACTACGCTTTTTAATACAGCAGCAGCTCGATGAGTAGTAGCGCATAGCTGTACATTAGGACGAGGCAACATCTTAGATAGTTTGTTTACAATTTCATATACTGTAGTAGTTTTTCCTGTACCAGCTGAGCCGGTCAACACAGCTACAGCATGCTCGGTTACGTTTTGAGGCCCAAACAATGTAGCCATAACGCCATCAATGGCGTCAGTTTGATCCTGCGATAGTGTTAGTGACATCTTCAATTTCCTTAATATTTGCGCCGTTAGGCAATTTATGTTGTGTATCCCAAGATTTACCTATTTCTAGTTGAGCAGCCATGGGCACATCAGTTGACCTAATTAGGTCATCATCGTTCCATTCCATTTCAGAAATAAGCGTATCATTTAGGTATTTAATTACTTTTGGGTCATTTCTAAATAAGAAATACCCGGCATCATGTATCATATTACAAGGTAATATATCTAACCCATACCCATCTTTTTCTATTCTGTTATTGGTAGCTATCATAGCTCTATTTAGCAACATTCCCCAAGATTGGGTTACAGCATTATTAGCACTACGCGCTTCAGCTTCTGCTTCATACGGGGTTTTAGAGTTACCAAGAATTGTTTTAGATATTATTGGGGTTCGTAATTTAAGGCCAAAAGCACACTCTATGTGCCCATTAGCTTCCATGAATCTAGTGTTCTGTGCATTAAACTGCTCAGATACTGCATACAATTCACGAAATGAATCTTCGATAACATGAGCTTGATCTACAGGAAACCCACCACGCTTATGTAGTGTGTGCCATGTGCCCATATATTGCAAAGCAAACGTAGGGCCCTTAGACTTCCTTCTTAGTTCAGGGTATTTGGTTTCAATTGAATTGATCACACCAGCTAGATACTGTTCTTTGGTTATTTGTTCCATGGTTTATGTGCCTCTAATGTGCCAGATTCTAGACTCTCTAAGTAGTCTATTACGGCCCATCCAGTGATGTAGAACTTCCTACCGTCCACTAGATGCCCGGACTTATTCTGATACACACTTCCTGTATACCCTGCATACGTTAGCTTGTTTTCATCACATAGCTGTTTGATGTATTTATGATTTGTACTCATCTCTCTAGATAATTCTGGTGATGAGTACATAATTTTCAAATTTACTATATTATTTACTAATTTGACCTTAGCATTTTCAATAGCAAAGGCAGTGTCATGGTGATGGTTAATTTCCGCTGTAGTTATCTTGTGATGAATATTGTGCTCTGGCTTCTCTGTCTTAATGGCTTCACGCTCAGCAATTATTGCTTTTTCTCTAGTATCGAAATGCTCTATCTTTACATCTGATATTGAGTCATACCAATGTGCTGCATCAGCATGCTGCCCTAATCTAGTAAGGGCGGATAGAGATATGCCTATATATAGAAGATCCCCTTCTTCTGAAAAGTGCCTGTATAGGCTTGTTTGGTTAATCACGACAGTACTCCCCATTATCATTGATCCAAAATTCCTTAACTGTTCCAGCTAGGTACTGTTCTTTGGTTATTTGCTTCATGCTTGCACCAATACTGGAGTAGGGTTAGCTGTCCCAGCACCTACAAATGTAGGGTTAATCCATTTAGCCACAATACCTGCCTTAGTAGGTTGTTTACGTATATGGCCTTTACGCCAATGACAGGCTTTAGAGGCACCTTCGTAGTCGCCAGTGTACTTATTATATTGTTTCTGTTGAGGAGATAGCACAAACCTACGATAAGTTTTATGGTATGGCGCACTTTTACGTGTTGAAACAATAGGCTCTCCGGTGACATGTGTTGATAGCACCTCTGTCTGGACATTGCTGCATGCGACGATCTGCATGAATGCTAATACAAAATGAATCTCTTCTATTAGCTCAGATACTATGGTAGCTGAATCTGCTGGGTTCATATTGTTGTAATTAGTAGCCATTGTTAGTTTTTGGTAATCTACACCCCAAGCATTTTGATTTTTGAAGGAAGTAAACCAACTATCTAGATCGTCTATTAATCGGACAGGAATACCTACAAATGGAACCGCTAACCACATACCAGGATCATCTTGGTAGTAGAAAGCAACCACTACGATGTGCTCTTCACCAAAATCAATTATTTGATCAACTTTAATCATGCGCCGAGTACAGCGTATCTGTTCACCCGTAAGAGACTCAGGCTCGTCTTCAGGCATTGTATATTCAATAATCAAAGAGTGATGCGGTAATCGAATATCCCGGATACCGTCTGCATCAACTTTAGTTTTTTGGAATAAGTTTGTAATCTCTGGCTCAATTTTCCAATACTGAGCTTTGAGAATGTCATTACGAAGTATTTTATACCTTTTCTTATCATAATTAAATACATGTTTTAGAGATGTCAGTAGTTCTGGGATAGCTCCAGTAATTTCATTATTACGCACAACAGTACTCCCCATTATCATTGATCCAGAATTTAGTAGCAGTTTCTGCTTTAGCTAGAGCTTCTACGATATCTGGCATTTGGTTATTGAAATACTTATGGGCCCTCATAGAGTGCCCGTCATAGCCGTCTGTGTAGACCTTTACTCGGTTTGGGTCTTTGCTAAGGATAGCTCCGATACGCTCCTCCAGGGCGCTAAAATCAGCACCTCCGAAGAGCCAGCCCTCTGGCGCTACTACGCAGCCTTTAACCAGTTTACCCATTGCTCCATGAGCAGGCAAATTAGTGAGATTAGGGCTATTACTTGACAAGCGGCCTGATTGAGTTCCGCCTAACTTAAGATTTCCGTGAACAAAATATTTCTCTTTCTGAAATGCCTTGATAAACGTATTATTAATTTTGGATACATCTGCTAGATCTTGGCAAAATTTTAGTAAATCTAAAATATCTTGATCTACTGTATGATTGCATAAGTCAGCTAAGGTATCTGCGCCAGTAGCAGGTTGACCTGTTTTAGTAGTGTCGATTACTGGTAGCATCTCTTGATCGTGCAGAAGTTTACCTAGTTGCTGTCCGCTACTTGGATTAAAGAAAAGATCCTGAAAGTCATCTATTGTTTTTATTAGCTTAACTAACTTAAGGTTAGCAGCAGCACATGCGTCTTCGCGCAAACTTTCAGTAAATCGTATTACACACGGGTTTAACGCTATTTGATCATTAAGTACTTTAACCCGTGCAGTTAAAATATTTGATGCATCTTCTACTTTATGAGGATCTAGCGGTAAACCCACTATCATCATTTTAAGTAAAGGGTTTAAGCTAGGCTGAAATATCTCACGATAAGCTCTTGTATTAAGTTCGGCCGCATACTTATCGTAAGCGTAGAATGTGCCAAGTGCATCAATTAAGTTATATGCTAGAACTTCTTGCTTAGAGTATCTAGTAATGTCTTGGATCTCTATCGCATAGTTACCTACATATTCTAAAGCTACTTCTTTAAGTGACAAGGATATTTGAGTAGTAGCATTCTTAGCTAAATAAGCTAACAGCATAGTGTCATCAAAGGTTCTAAAGTACTTTAAACCCCTAAGCATGCCAGCATAGTCATCTACACTATCCATCCACCAGCTGCGGATTAATAATTTAGCGTCAAATAAACCACCATGAAATATTAATTTACCTTGATAATTCTCTAGGAATTCTTTGACGTAGTGGCATCCAGTGATAGAAGTATCAATTGCTACTCCATTGTGCTTATCCCAAGCGAATGCAATAGAAACAATTGCTTCATCTAGATCTAAGCCAGTAGTTTCGATATCTGCACTAAGTAATGGGTATTTGTATAACGAATCTAGTATGTCTCTATCAGACCCGTGTTTGAACGCATATTTAGCAGATTTAATAATTACTGAAGATTCATTACCGGCTATCGCTTTAATACCTAACCGTATTAAGTTAGCATTTTCAGGCTGTTTAAATAAAGATTTATAATTAGGCACGTAAGCGCATTTAAACTTTTCGTAACCTTGGTATACTCCAGGTACAGTAGTACTGTACTTCGAGGATACTTTTTGCACTTTGGTAATTATCTTAAAGTAAGAGGAATCTGCGATAATTAACTTAGTTACGCTATTAGGGATTTTAACAATTAACTTATTTAAGTAAGCTTTAGCTGTTTTAGCTACAACTTTTGTAGAGGTATTATATAATAAAGGAAGTATTTGTACTTCTTCTTTAGGGATGCCTTCCTCTGCTAATTGTGTTAAATAGTTAGCGTTAATTTCTTCTAAATTAACAGCGTCTTCTTTAATTAAAAGTGTTGTTGTTATATCTGCCATGTTTATTCCTATTTTATGGATCTACATATACTGTTGTACCTATAGGCGCTGGTTCGTGGTCTGAATTACAGATCCACAATATAGGGTAGCTCACTTCATCTAAATGGTTTTCACCATATAGATCAGTGAAGTACACTAGGGCCTGAACAGGGTTCTCAGTGATGTAGTCTAGTACTGGTTGGAAGCGTGTGCCTCCCCCACCACTGAACTTTAAATCCATAATATTAGTATTTTGGTCGATGGTGTATACATTATGAATGCTAGCATCGCAGTCAAGTATGGTCATTTTTTCAGGGTTGAAAGTGTCACGGATGCCTTTGATTTCACTAAGAGTGCCTATTAGATCGTCGTCATCCTGACTGCCACTGGTATCAATAGCAAAGGTTAAGTGACCAAGACCGTAGTTATACAGGCTAGGCATGTATGCTTTGTGTCTACGGTTACGCCGAGCCCAGCTATATTCATCGTGAATACGTTGATCTAAAAATTTATTTAAAACAACTTCCCAAGGCACTTTTGGGTTTAAAAGTTTATCAATAATACGTGATATTTCTGCAGGAATCTCTCCTGATTCTTTTCCAGACATTTGAGATTGAGTTTGCGCTCTAACTAATATGTCTTTTACGGCTTGAGCTGATTTAGGATCATCTTCAGTACCGCTAGCCGGTTCACCCATAACGTCAAGAATCACATTGTTGCCTTTAGGAGGGTCTGTATAAATAGCATCATAAACTTGATCGGTTGACCATTCGCTGTCATATTTAGAATCTATTAATCCTCCTTGAGGTAATTCAAATCCTGCTTTAATTAAGCCATTATTTATTACATAATCGCCAGCATAGTTCCAAATTAAAGGGTCACGTTCACCCCTACGTAGTAAATGCATGTAAGCAATATGCCAGCATTCGTGGGCCATTAGCCCACATAACTCAGGAATTGTAAGCTTAGTAATAAATGCGGGGTTATACTCAATGGTGAGGTTGTCAGTAGCTGCGGTTTCTACACTATCTGTAATAATGTGACGGACACTCAGGGCAATAGTTGAGATGAATACTGATCGGCTCATCAAATCAATCTTAGCTTTAAGTAATTTATTCTCTAGATCTACTTCCATGGGTTTTTACCTATCTTAGAACATTGTTGCTGCGTTTCTGCTAATCCAATCAAGGATTTGAGGAGTTCCTTTTAGTTCAGGAGCTCTTTTGTAAATATCCTTAAAAGTTACTACTTGCATTTCCATAGGCAAGCGTTCGATAGCCACTATTAACTTATCGATATTAGCTTCATTAATATTGTGAGATAGTAAAGTGGTTACAGCGTATTGTTCGCTGGGTTCAGTAGGCACTTTCCATCCTGATTTAGGGTTGGCCAATATTTGATCAATATTAGGCAAATTGTGGTATATTTCACAATAAGTAGCTAGTTCTACAGCTGCGCCTTCACCAATAGTACCTGCTAATCTAATTTTAGTTAGCCGGTCAATTTGGCGACCAAGAATAATTTTAGAAGCAAATGCTAATGTTCTGGGGCAAGAAAACGTTAATTCAGAAGTATCTGGATTAAAATTATGTAGTATAGATGGTTTAAATTTAACCATAGAAATAATACGATGATCTATATTGTTTTCATTAGCCCAATCGATCCACACTATATGATCAACATATAATCGGTAGTGAGTTAAGCGTGAAGTTGTTGCTGTGCTTGCTGTGTTAACGATTGCTCTGTCTGTAGTCAGATTGCCTGCACATATAATCATGCAGCGTGGATGCAGCTTATGGATATATACAGCTCGATCTAGGATCAGCTTATATGCTGCAGCCTCTGTTTGCTTATGTCCGGAATTAAATTCATCAAGGAATAATAACCATCCATCATAACCATCAGGAATAGGGTCTGTTTCTAGTGGAAAGTACTCAGGCACGTTGAATGTCATACGGCCTTCTTTACTATCTGGATAACCTTGCATGTCTACAGGCTCACACTGAGACATACGCATATCAAACACTTTGAGCCTGTACTGTTCAGCAACACTACGAACAATGTCTGATTTACCCATACCTGGGCTAGAAGCTACCATAGGAACTAAGCCTACTTTAATATCTTCAATAAGACATTCACGCAATTCAAGTGCGTTTACTTCAAATAATCCAGCCATTCTATGCTCCCTCGAGTAGGTTAGTTGTTAATCGTGTATTTAAAGTACTAGGCGCTGCGGCAGCAGCTGGTACTTCAGAAATCTTTTTAGCAGTATTTGGAGCTCTAGCTTTCATAACAGGCAGGTATTTATGAAGTGACTCGGGCCACACAGTTTTTAATTGTTTAGGGCCAGACCATTTATCTAAAGTTTCTTTTAAAAACTTTTCTAATTCTTTGCGCTCTTCTGTTAGAGCAATAATGTCAGTAGCTAATAAATCACCTTCCTTATATAAATTAGGGTGCAATTTACTATCTGATGGTTGACAATCGCCGTAGTAAGAACGATCACCCCAGTCAACAAAACCAATTGTTGTAGAATCAAAGCGGCATTCCCAATACTCGCTTAAATCAGCAGCTATACTAGTGCTGTCTATTTTATAGGTAATTTTAATTCTATGATATTTGGTATGGCCTAGTAACTCTTTAGGTAATTGATCAATTAACTCTTGATATGGAATTATATCTAGCTCTCTGCTGCGTTCTGCTATAGCTGATCGACGTTGATTTAGTATTTTCTCAGCGCTACCGTATAAGTCTTCTAAAATTTCTTGTTTCATATTACTTTTAGTGTTATCTGATATACGCATGTTATTTCTCCAAAATTTCTGATAGTCGGTAAGTGTTAATTTGACGACGCACTATACAAGTATCGTCATCATGGATGTTAGCTATGTATTGAATTGCTGATGGAATATACATTTTATCTTTGCTACATTTATTCCCTAATCTCCAGTTATTGCACCCTTTAAGGGCACAAGATTCTACTACAAAAAACGACATTAAAGTACTCCTTAATTGTTTGCAGGGCATAGTGAACCCTATACTGTAATATTAAGTATGGGTATTACTAAAAAAAATGGCCTCCCCGAAGGGAGACCATGAGTTTAACAGGGAGAGTATCTCGGGAAGAGACACTATTATGATAACATATAACTACTATCTAGTATAGCCTCATCTAGATTATTACTGTATTTAGTAATAACTAAGTTAGCATCACCGGTTAGCTGTCTTAAGATATCCTGCAATATACTGCTTCTAGCTATTTCAGCCATAATTTCACGATATAATTGTGCTACTTCCTGAAGGTGGTCAGGACTAAACACAAAACAATCATGTATATGGCTAAGCTGGAATGGGGCTTTACGAATCATTTCCCTAGCAACGTATCCATCGATAGAATGGATAATGTTAGGGCATAGTGATCTAAAGTTATTTGATTTCTGCTGCTTATAAAACCTTAAAGGTATTTCACCTAGCTCAGGATCCATGTATATAGCGTTAACCGCTTCTACTACTGGAACATAAGCAGTGTGACCATCAGGCATTGTCCAAGAGTGGCTGTCACCTTCACAGTTCCACGCTTCGTTTATAACATGCATAACTTCTTCTGCACCTGGCAGTAATCCTTCGATAACTTCATAGAATACACCTAGTTCCTGCTCAGAAAGCAATCCTTTAGGTGTAGCTTTAGAGTTATAGTAATGCGTCATTACGCATTGTTTTATTACTTTACGTGATAGTGCGCGTGGTAGCTGAGCGTTTACTTTATCAGCTACTTCCGTATAGATATCTTTACGCACAGTAGGATCTACCATATTAACTGCTTCTGCAGTTGTATGGCATCCAGTTACAGCAGCCATTACCTGTAGCCCAGATGCAGTAGCATCTAAGCTCATTACATAGCCAGAAGGTTTACCTTCATGGGAGTCACGATATGCCCTTACAGCCTTGCGGCCTAGCATAGGTTCGTCCCATTCTATAGTCTCTGGATCTTGGCCAATAGCCCAAGTAATCCGTTCTTCCCAAGTAAGTTTGTCTTTGCCAGCGTGATTAGCAATAGCAACTAATAAGTTAGCCTCATTGGTTATCAGTTCTTTATTATGAAGTGATAGTAGGGCTTTACCGTATTCGTTGGATTGGAGATTTAAGTCATAACCAGAGCTATAGCTCCGGCCGCGACTATCATAACGCCACACAAAGTGAAATGGCTTACCTAGGTATTCATCGATAACCCGTAAGAATTTCTTCTTGTTTAGGTTCCAATTAGTATCTTTTTCTAAAGCATACGTTTCAGCATCTATTTCCCAAGCTATGCTTTGCAGCTTGTTAATCGTATCATACGCCAAAGGCATATTATGTTTAGTAAACCTACTACCTAATACTAGGTGTTTAGTTTCCCATAACCAACCGCCACCGTAGTTGTCTACCCAATCAACAGGTTTTGTTTTCATAGGTGGCAGATACTGTAGCTTTTCTAATTTTTGTTTAGTTATTTTGTCTAATGTAAAATTAGGACAAACATACCATTCTTCTTCCATCTTAGTTAAATTATATAGACCAGAATTCTGGCATTCTTTAACTAAAATAACTCCCCATTCAAATGCTTTTGCTGCATCTTTTATACCAGCCATATTACCCATTTGAGTAGCTATAGCCTGTATAGGTTTCCCTATCTTATCGCGTAAAATTACGCTAAAGAATTTAATAAAAAGTTCTTTGTTTTCAACTTTGCCGTGATTGATCTCAGTGATAACGCTGAGAATCTTTAGCTCCATACCTACTGGTACTTCACCCTCAATTGCTTGTAACACAATTGAGTCGGCAACTCTTGTAGACCAAGAAGTTTCCATAGCATATTGGTCGCAAGTAGTGTTTTCCATATTTGTTCTCCAACTAATGGTTATATTTCAACTACGTCAGTAAGACCTTCTTCTAGTTCCCTACCTCGGTAATAATGATAAGGATTCTGCGGTGATTTACGCATTACATCTGCTTTTGGGTAATTAACAGGGTGCCAGGTATTAATATATCTGCCTGCTTCTGAAGTAACTACATCAGCTTCACTATCTTGCTGTTGTAATAATTTTATTAACTCTTTAACTTTCATGACTCCTCACTAAAACGTATATGGAGCCTCACAATGACTTCCATTAACGTTACTGTTTTATGCTCTTCTAAGCCAAGCTTATGTACATAATCGGCTTGTGCAGCATTTGCTTCTATTAACTCATTCTGAGTGTTTTCATAGTTACTTTTGCAAGTAGCTAACTGTGAATCTTTTAGATCTATTAGTGTATTTAATACTTTAATCTGCTCTTTCTTTTCTGCGATTGATTTGCGAAAGTCTTCTAACAAAGCTATTTGCTCTGTTACTCTATTCGCTGAAGTATCTATAGACACCCTGTAATCTGAGCACCGTTGATCTAAATGCTCATTTAAATGGGTAATATTTCTAGCATGAGCTAATAGCCCTGCTTTGCTTAATGTACTCAGTTTCATCACACTATCTCCTAATGAAAAAAGATAATGGGATACCCATTACAGGTATCCCAAATATCGATGTTATTGAGGTGCGGTGCCCTCCCCCCTAGCTCCGTGTTTGATGCTAGATGGCGTATATTATCACTGGCTTTAATTATATGCAGTAGCAGCTCTGCTTGCTCCTTGGGCATACATCAGATTCTGTATGCTTGTACCATTGCTCTAATGCTGCGCCATAGCCAAGAGGGCATGGATCCCTTAGCACTTCGACGTTATGAATAAGTGAAGCAAGTGTTCCACTATCTTTATTAGCTAAACAGAGGAGCCTAAGCTCCTCTATTTGTTAATTAACTAATGGGTCAATAATCAAAGTAAATACCAAGATTATTGCGTACATACTGGTTGACGCTAGTATAGAACCAGCAATCAGATGATGTAACCTAAAGCTTTCGTTAAAGATATTACTCATCAAGCAAATCTTCCTTTATCTCAAGTTATGTATTCTAACAGCTTCAAGGGCATCAGTATTAATAACATGATACCTTCTCACGCATTCTGCTTCAATGCGCACGTAAGCCTCAGTCGTCCAATTTGGGGACGATAGCGCTACTTTCAGATCACGATCGGTGTATTTCTCAATGTTTAATACATCCATATCAATTTACTCCATAACTAAAGGGGAGAAAGCCGAAGCTCCCTCCCCAAGGTTATTAAAAGATGTCAATAATAGTATTGACAGAAAACTTGATGAAGATAGTTTCTTCAGCAATAGACTGCTTTACTTTATTAATGTAATCAGGCAGTAACTGACGCCCGTAATCAACGTGGGATACAAATCCCATTTTGAATACTTCGATTTCCATTTCTGCCTCAGTATCATCTAAACCATATAAGTGTAGATGCACTACAAAGCCTTTGCCATCACATGTACTAATTGTAGTCTCTAAACGAGAGACTTCAATTGGAGCTTCAGTGTTACCGAGCTTAACAGCTTCAGCTGCGCGGTTAGCATTGGCTTTGATTAAGTGCTCAACTGTAAACTCATTGTTAAGAAAAGTTTTAATTTGAGCCGATGTCATACCTTTGTATGCATTGTCTGGGTCAAAGGTACAATTAGAAGTACCAAGGGTATGCTTAACTCGTTCTTCGTTAGATTTAACTAACGGAGTCACGTTACTATTTGTTTGTACAAAAGCCATAGTATTTATATCTCCATGATTACTATGTATATACTAAACCCCACTTGAGGCCTAGTAGCGGCTAAATGCCTTGATGTTAAGGAGAACCCTTGAAACATCCTGAGCGGCAACGCCGCAAGGCAACAGCCAACACGGTCTCCATTCTCTCGGCTCTATCCTCCTGTGTTTATGTGTAGCCTCTCGGCATACTGGTTAGTAGTAATTTGGGGTGTGTGTAATAAAACTAGAGGAGCCCGAAGGCCCCAGTAGTTTAAAGATCACGAGCAGTAATAGACATAGCAGTTACACGCTTATCAGCAGCCCAGCATTGTACCTCTCTTGCCGCAAGGACAAAGAACACGGGACACATAGTGAACATGACAGATAGCGCCATGCCTACATAGCCAGCAACAGGTAACTCATCTTGAATTCCTAGGTTCATAGTATGCGCCAACATTAGGTTGACAACGATACAAACCGCAGCGATTGCGTAAAGAAACATAGCCATAACAAATCTCCTTAATTAGAGGTGATAAAAGCGTGAGCATTGAAGTCGATAACCCACGGGTCAGGACACTCAATAGATGCGGCAGCGCACAGGTGGATAGTATCAAGGGAAACGCCAATAGTTTCGGCAAGGTCTTCGCAAGATACTTCGGTATTAACAGCAACTACACGTTCGATGTAGTCAAGACTGCATTCGCGGTTGAATGGCTCAGGCATAACAAGGGTAACTTTAGCCATAACAAATCTCCCAATAGAGGTGAGACTAAGGACAGGATTGCCCTTAGTTAGTAACGTGGTAAGTATTAACAGCTTTACGCTCCGCATCAGTAAGTGGAGCCCACTCTGCTTTACTAACAGTTGGAGTGACTAAGGTTATAGACAAAGCTGTAACCTCAAACGTATCAACCCAATGACCAGTGGTATTAACAACCACGTTGCCCTCAGCCCAATAAGCGTAAGCCTCTCCAATACTGGCAAAGCCTTCTAATTCGAAGGTGCCTTCGGTAGCAGTAGTGATAACAACGTTCATAACAAATCTCCTAATAGAGTAATAAGGGTTAAGCAGTTAATAAGCTTGCTCAGGCTTCAGTAAGGTACAGTAAGGATTAGGCAGCTTTACGCTTGGCTCTAATTGCCTCTAGATCCTCAGGCGTCATACTGTACTTCGTGGCCATATCCTTAATAGCCTGACGGTCTTCAATCTCTTGCTCCAGCGCACTAAGCTCCGAAGCCTGTTCGAACATACCGATGAAGTTGTTAACACCCCGTACTAGTGAGTTGAACGCTCCGAGTGCGAGGATGATGGATGCTGCGCTTTGTTTCCATAGGTGCATAGTGAATCTCCTATCTATGCTTGGTGGCTCCTGCTCTCCGAACGAGAGAGGATACCTGAGCGGTAACACCGCAATGTGTAGCCTTGATGCCTATGCAGTAAAGGGACGTTAGTGAGTTTATAGGGGGGGTGGGTTTTGCTACTGCTAGCCCCTGCAGGTTAGTACTGAACCCATACCTAGAATGAAAAATATGCTAATGGGTTTCTTAATCCTTATTATAATAATAATAATATTAACTAAATGTGGGGAAATTATTATTCCCAATCAATTGGGAAGTTTTTTTAGGGGGTATGGTAAGTCATTGATTCTTTAGATCAATTAAGGGTGTGATACACAATAGGGGGAAATAGGTACTGTATCAATTTCCCCTCTTTTCCCCATAATATTTGCAGTAGGGAAAACTTCGGCAGAGTAATCCGCAGATGCGCGAAGCGTCAGCGTAGCAGCATCGAGGAATTACGATGTAAGAAGTTTGAGCTACTCCAAATATTATATAATATATAGTTATATAAGGGGCCTGCGGCAGCCGGTAGTAGGAGCGCGAAGGCGAACCTACGGTTCTTCCTTCTTAAGGGCTGATAAGTGTTTATTATCAATGGGTTATAAATAGTTTAATGCTGTATACGACATTAAACGAGTCTGTACAGTATCGTATACGACATTAAAGTGAAGTTTAATATTGCAATATGTATGTTTTATAGTTATATCTAGTTTATTAGGTAACCCTTAGATAGGAGATTAATTATGCTTAAGATTAAAATTATGTTATTTAAAATAGCACAAGCCGTAATCCCTAATAAAAGGGTTCGTGATCAACTTGGGTTAGTACACAAGCGTATGGTTATGGATGAAATCTATGCCACCCATAAATGGGGCGAGTGAATTGGCTTTAATCTTTAGATAAGGAATACAGAATGGCTAGGTCTCCGTTTGAAATAAGTGGCACAGCAGGTGTTAATGTAGGTAAAAGGCGCTCGGGTGCCCCTGCTACAAACTACGCAAGCACAGTAGAAGATAAACCTGTACGTGCTCACGATAAAGATGGGAAGTTTGCTAAAGACGATCCTTCTACTCCTGATGTTAATGAAGCGTTTAAAAAGCCCCAAAAGAAACGTAAGTATAAAAAGCTAACAAATAAATAATAGGTAGGGGCCGGGTTAACTCCCGGCCTTTGCTATGCTTGGGGGCGACATGTTTAATAAATTTCAGGTAGGGACACAGGCGGCTAAGCA
>Ga0307984_1000503_pt1 | contig 17040 bp, 31 predicted proteins | sample EllFjometageno78_FD_203169 | JGI IMG/M metagenome (GOLD analysis project Ga0307984, IMG submission 203169) | Marine microbial communities from Ellis Fjord, Antarctic Ocean - #78 | ecosystem: Environmental > Aquatic > Marine > Unclassified | place: Southern Ocean | collected 2014-10-09
CTTTTTAGTCTTTTATGACCCCGTAGCTCTTTCAAGGGTTTTTAGTGCACCTTTTGGACTCTTTTCCAACCCCGCAACGTCTTCAAGTTCTAAGCCTAGGTTCTCTGCTATAGAGGATACTAACTCTGCTTTGGTCACAGGAGTCTCTCCGGTTTTACTAGTATATACCGCTTTCTGATATACTCCCTCTTTTGATAGCTTACCAATTATTGACTTCGTACTCTTGTTCAGTTCTACTGCTAACCGATGTACTGTTTCGTAGGTGGGTTCTCCTTTGTAGCTGTCTACTACATATGTTGTGGATTCTTCAGTGTAATTCATACAATCTCCTTTTGGTTGATACAAAGCTGTTCACAATCGGCAAAGAATACACCATACTCATCTGCAGTTTCCTTAGTCAAAAGATCTATGTTTAGACACTCAGCTTTCGGCTCTAGTTTTCTATAGTTAAACTCTGCATGGTTTGAGCTATATCCATATAAAGTTCGGATAATATATTCTTTATCAGTCTCTCCAGCTATTACGTATAGTTTCATTGGTCTTCTCCATCATTGTTAATCCATCGAATTGACAGCACCTGAGTGTCTTCATCAATACAGATCTCAGTATTACTACTATAGCGAAGCATCTCTTGCTCTAGGTTGTCTCCTCCAACGGTCTTAGCGTATACTTTTAGAAGCTCATCAAATTCTCGCTCTTGGTAACTTAGCTCTTGCTCAAGGTCGTTTAGGATTTTATGCGCTTCATCTAGGTCATGATATACTTTATCGAGTCCGTCCATTTTACGCAATAAGTCTTCTACTATTAGTGTCTCAGTATTACTCGGAAATTTAATGATTTTAGCCATGTTATTGTGCCTCAGATTGTATATAATTATTGAAAGCTATTCTAGCCTCAGAGTATGTCATGTTATCAAGCATATGTACCATCTCACGATAGCCACCTAAGTGTCTTAGCACTATATAATGCAAGTTTCGGTCGTATCGGTCAGTAACTAATTCGTAGTTGGTCATCTTCCTCTCTTTTTTTTTTGATATTCCTAATTATACTGGACTTTCAGAAATTTGTCAACATTTATTTTATGTCGTCCATAAAAAAAGCTCCTAAAAAGGAGCCTGTGTTAGCGTTGTACTGCCTCCCGCCTCCGACATGTACAACAAATTTACCCTACTTCAGATTTTATTTACGAAAAAGGAGAACTGAAGTCACCACCTACTTTGTTCGGTACAAAGATACAAAACCAGCCAATGTTCGGTAGCACTTGGCGAAACCCCTACTCAAAATACGCTTTATACACCCCAGAGTAGGAAGGGTGTTCAACTAGCTAGTCATAGTTGATAATTGGAGTTATTATACTTAATTTCACCTGCGGGGTCAAGAATTATTTTTCCGTACCTTCTATTTCTTCTGCATTGCACCAATTACACGGGTATCCGTTTTCAGTAGCGGTTGTACCAACTCCAGGGCATTCGTGAATCCACATCCCCTCTGGTACAGGGGGCATTATTCCAAACTCTAAATCTAATTGTTTCATATTAGTTTATCCAATACTGTTATTATAAGGTACGTCAAGCATATCAATATTAGTATACGTCTGCTTGACGGATGTGTTCTCATGCTCATTAGTCTTTAGAGCCTTCCTTCGGCAGAGCATTAAGTAGGTTAGTAAGATCAGCTTTAGAAGCCTTCTCAAGAGTAGGTAACTCTATACCACCCATGTGATCTTGAATAGCCATTACTAGGTCTGCCTTACGAATTACAGGAGCACCGGCTTTAGTTAGACGAGGTTTTGCTACATATACGCCTTCTCGTACTAACTTAGCTACAATAGATCGAGTGCTTTTATTGAACTCAGTTGCTAGTCTATCTACTGTGTCTGTAGTAGGTTTGTCTGAGTAGTCCGCTACCATAGCTTGTACCATTTCGTCTGTGTAGTTTACTGTTTTGTCTGTCATAGTCTTTTTCCCGAAAAATTTGTTAAATAGGTTCTTTGTCTTCATGTGTTTATTATACTTGCCTTTAGGTATTATGTCAAGGGTTATTTTAAAGTACTGCGAGTCCTGCCCTCAAAGTCATGCGAGCGGCAGAAAACCACATCGCCGAAAAAGTATAGTTCTACAAATTCATCATCCTCTGCGTATTCTATATCAAAAAGATCATTTCTTTCTAGCAGCTTACGCCATTTCTTAATGAGCCTTACCCACTCAAGGTCAGTGTGGAAGTCAAAGCAGCCGTTGGCAATATCATAGGTTACAACTGAAGCAGCTTCATCCATAGTGTCAAAGGATACTTCGTCGCCATGAATAGCCTCAAATATGTCAAATTCGTCGAGGTCTACTACATCTTCCCCATCTTCTTCTAGCATCTCACGCCACTGCTTGATAAGTATATCCCACTGGTTTTCAGTGTGGAAGTCAAAGCAGCCGTCGGCAATATCATAGGTTACAATCATGTTTAGTTCCTTAATTGGTCTTTTGTTTAATTTATGAAAGTATTATACAGCCATATACCAAGGTTGTCAACAACTTTCGGAGAAAGAAGGTGACCTAACACAATTTAATTCCCGGGGGCCCTTTGCGACCTAAAGTCAAGTCTTTTTTGCTTAAATTTACGAAAATTTACGAAATTCATCGCTCCACTGCTCAAGTTTGCTCGACCCCGCTAAGGTTATCCCAGACTAACTAAATAGCTGCGGGGTTGGGGAAATTTCATAAAGTTCTTGACAAGTTGCCACGGCTGTGGTAGGATCGGCGCCTGCGGAGCAAACTTAAAATAAATCGTTGATCTACTACTGGCGCAGGGACTGGGGGAATTTGATTTAATTGGTGCTTGGTTGAAAAAAGACTTGACATTGATTTACAACTGTGCTAAGGTCGGCGCGAGGCACCAACCCGAAAATAGTCGTTGACCTACTACTGGCGCCCCCGCGCCAATTTGCGGAGGTTTGCCCAAAAAGAGACTACCCCCATTTCACCAACCCCGCGAGAATGTAAATGGAGCCCACCTGAATATAATCGTTGACCTACTACTGGCGCCCCCGCGCCAAATTTATGTAAAAAATAACTTTAACTTCATTATTACATATTTTTTCTCGGAAATAAAAAAAGCCAGAAAAAATTCTGGCTTGTTTCACGTGGAACACTGCGCCCCTTAGTTGGTTGGTTAGAGCGCGCCCCTTAGTTGGTTGGTTAGTAGATTTCTATGATAATAAACAGTTGGATAACGATCATGATAAGGGGGCAGACGGTTCTAACGATTTCCATCTGCATCTTGAGGCGGAAAAATTCCGCCTCCTTCTCAGGGATCAAATTCATTTTCCTAACGCTAACAGTTGTTTTCTGGTAGCGCCCCCTTGTAGAATTGTGTGCAAAATAGGAGCCTCATAAAATTGTGCATCTTCTAGCGCGGTATGGGGTTCGTCTTCTAGTGAAGTGCCAAAAATATATTTTGCCATTGTGTCGGCTGTCATTGATGGCCGCCTTAGCTTGGCCGTTAGAAAATCATTTTCAAAACAAAAGTTGTGATAGTCTGCTGTCGTGCCAATAACTTTTTTAGCGGCTTTCATAAGGCAAAAAGATTGTGCGAATATGCCTAACGATATCTTTGTGTTGCGACATTTGCCCAAATCAAAAGCCAAATTGTAAGCCGTTAGCACAGGCGAGTATTGAGCATTGACGCGGATTAGCCATTGATTAATTAGAGCAGGAGAAGCAAGCGAACGGTCGCCAGAGTCTAGCATTTTGTGGTAGGCTTTGGCTCGACGGTGGGCGCTTTGCTCTGACCATAGCGAAGAGTCAGGAGCGGTAGGATCAGCAAACAACGGCAGCTTTCCGAAGTGGTTTAGAACCATCGCACCAAACCGCTCTATAACCTCGCCCTGTTTTGTGACCACGACAGCGCCAAAATCTGCGACTGTTTGCGCTTGCGTTGTTTCTGTGTCAACAATAAGATAATAATGTTTCATAGGTTAAGCCCTTTTGAGTGTTTCATTGAGTGAGATAGAATTATGCGTTAAAATGCCATGCGATGCAAGTCTTTCGAGCACGTTTATATTATCGTCATATATTGATGCACCTTTGCAGAATCTAGCATAAGAGAAGCCGATACTATCCGCATATCCTCGCAATAACATTTCTTTGAGGTCAGCATCAGCCATGTTGCAATTGTTGGGCCTGCTTAGGATATCGCCAACATATAAGCCATGCTTTTTTAAGAATTGATAGTCATGCTCTCCCATAATTCGAGCGGTACAAATAAGCACATGCCAACCCCTCGAAATAAAGTCCCGCATTCCTGCCGCTAACGGCAACAGTGAGTCGCCCATTATTTTTTCTTGAGTACAATTTTCTCGCCATGCGTTTAAGTCGAGAGAGCCATCCGCTTTTGTTAGCTGCCTATGGCTTGAGTCTATAACAGTCGAGTCTAAGTCGAAGATAATCATTCTTTAAGCACCTATTAAGTTATAAGAAAATCCGAGGATTGAAATCACATTCAACCCGATTAGGTTATACAGTTTGGCCTCTATTGCTTGGACTGTCAAGAATGACAGTCCAAGGATTGCCAAAGGAATCGACAGGCTAAAAGAAAACGCTAGCATTAGAAGCGCCCCAACATATCCGCCATACTCTCCAGCAGTCATTAAGATCTGCCCCTTAGTAAAGCCGTCGCCAGTTGGTTAAGAGCTGCGCCGGTTGCTTTTTCTAAGCCCGCGCATGATTCTAGCTCTAACATCTCACAAATGCCCGCGACAGTATCGGCTTTAGATGGCTGCGCCTTCTTTTTAGCTGGAGCTGGCTTCGACACATATTCTACACCTTCTCGTTTACACTTGGCTATGATAGACCGCACCCCTCTATCAAGTTGTTTGGCTAACAATTGCGCCTTGTCGTAATCAATTGGAGCCGCATCTTTTAATATTGCGACCATTTCAGGGGTATAATTTACAGTAGTAGGCATAAGTTTTTCTCTCTTTAGTTTAATTGAAGTAAGTATTCTAGCAAGGAACGGGGCGAGTGTCAAGCCCTTAATCCTAATTTTTGGCGGGTCTTTAGCGTTACCCTTTCGATTGCATAGGCTGAACAAGCCGCGTCAAAGGCCCTAGGTTTCCAAGCTCTAAAAATTTCACCATCTTTAGCTGTGTAGTGAGCTTCAAACATTGGTATGTTATCGCGAACGTAAACTTTTCTGATGATCATATTTTTCTCTTTTGTTTATTTAGTTGATGCAAGCATTATGAAGATTTTTGTCTGTATTGTCCACCTGTTTATTAGATTAAAAAAGCATAAGGAAACGTCTTGCTTATAACCTTTTTTATCGCACCATAGTAAGGTCGTCACCCTAACCATCCCATAGAGGGGCGCACCATAGTAAGGTCGTCACCCTAACCATCCCATGAAGGGGCGCACCATTGCAAGGTCGTCAAGAGATTCTTTAGAACAAAAAAGCATAAGAGAGGGGGCGGTTAGACGACCTGGTTATAAGCAGCTCGCGCAGGCTCCCCCACATGTACTACTTTAAAAAATTTCAAAAAAGCAAATAGGCGTAATAAAGCGCAAACAACCGCAAACAACCGCAAACAATTGGGAAAGAACCGCAAAAGAACCGCAAAAATCAAAAAAAGACTTCCAAAAACCACACGCCCCAAGCACCAACCTTCCAAAATTTTTTTAAAGGGGAAGTTAAAAATAATTCTTGACAAAAGTATCTTTTCGGAGTATACTAGCGCCATTAAAAGAAAAAGGAGCTTACTATGAAGAATTTATCGTTCTTACTGCTCTTACTAGCTTCCTCGGTAGTACTAGCCGAAATTGAACCCATTATAACAGAGAGTACTGTTGATACGGACAGCCGTAGCACAACTACCTTGAGGTCACCTCCTCCTTCTGCTATAACACCTACTATGAATATATCTAATTCAGATCTATGTACAGTCGGTATAGCTGGAGCAGTACAAACTCAAATACTCGGTATCTCAGCAGGAAGTACTGTTAGAGATATGAACTGTGAAAAGCTGAAAAACGCAAAAACTTTATTTGACATGGGTATGAAGGTAGCGGCCGTATCAGTAATGTGCCAAGATCAAAGAGTCTTTGACGCTATGATGATGGCAGGAACGCCTTGCCCTTTCGATGGTATGATCGGAGCGGACGCAAAAGCAGCTTGGATAACCAACGGTGATAAGAAACCTGTTGAGATTGACCTGGCAAAAAAGGATATGACTAATGATAAAAAGACTGCACTTGGTCTCGGCGGTGTTGCTAGCTTACTCCTCCTACTCTTACTCTGAAATAACGTTTTCTCAAAGCTCGAATGCTGCAGCGAATGGTTATAACTGGGTAATGACTGAGATACTTCCTTCGTTTGCAGGTTTAGTAGTCAATGGTGTAAACTACCAGTATACTACTGTAAAAGAAGTATCTTCAGATATGGTAGTAACGGTAGCAAACGAAAACACTAACGGATCTGGTTTAATATTTTCGAGTGTAGATGACTGGTCTGGTATTCCTGGCAACAGCATTACAAAAGTAGTAGCTGTGCCAGCCTTACTAGGATCTTCTTTTGGGCCTGGGTCTATCTCTTGGACCGGAGTAGGAGATGTAACAGATGCGTCAGTTGTTTATAGGTATAACTACGATGTATGTTTTGATCCTCAAGTCGATCCAACATGTCCAGGTTATGAAGCTCCTATACCTGATCTACCTGTAATAGTGATAAACGATCCTTTACAAGATGAGTTCATCAGAAAAGAACTAGAAAGGAAAGCTTCGTTAGAAGACGAAGAGGAGAAGGAACTCAAAAAAGAGGAAGAAAAGGAAAAAGAACGACTTGAGGTACTATTAGGAGGTGTGAACACTACTCTACTAGCAACTCAAGCTCTTGCTCAAGCGCAGTTACTACTAGCGATGAATACACGGATTGAAGTGTATTATACAAGCATTCCTGGTGGACGGTATGATGAAAGTGTTAGCTACGCTGATGAACAGCTAGCAGACAATGTTAATGCGAGGCGTTCAAACTTCGCTCAACAGTTATTACACGAGAAAATGGTTAAGTCTCAATATGCTAACCTCATCTCACAGCCTTGAACTAAAGGACTAAATAATGATTAATAAAACCCTACTTGCATTCGGAGCCACTTTACTAGCTCTACCAGCACATGCTGAAAATGTACCCATTAATGGCCTTGTACAGTCTAAATGTACAATTGTTACAGAAACAACAGGCGTCTATGGTAACCCTACAAATGATAAGCTTAGCACTCTTGCCTCAGAAGGTGGTGTTTTACCCATCATGAGATATGACGTTGTAAGCGGAGAAAACTATAAAGCTAGAATATCAACTCCTACTTCCTTCTCTTCCAGCCCTACATTGAGTGACGTAGTAAACTGGACAGGCTCAACTAGTGTGAGTGAGGTATCCGTAGCCGGAATGTCAGCGTATGACACTAACAAGGTTGTATTTAATAATGTTACAGAGTTTAATCTAACATTAGCGGGTTCAACTTGGTTCGCATCACAGTCTACAGCTAGCTATGGCTTTAATAAGTCTTTACCTGCAGGCAACTATAACGCTACGGTACTAGCAGAGTGTATCGCGCTTTAACCCTCGCGGTACTGATTGCTTTAAGTGGCTCTGTTTGGGGCCACCAATTTACACCTACATACCCTGCCTGGAAGAGATCTTTTATTCCAGGCATACTAGTAGTTACTATGACTTTGTTCAACAGCAGAGAAGAGATCAGCTACTATCAGATAAATGTCTACGACAAAGCCTGGAAGAAGCTACCTTTTGCTAGCTCAGACCGTTTGTCGAGAATAGAATATTTAGAAACTAAAAAAATAGAAGTATACTTGAAGGTTGAAGATGTAGACAAAGCCTTGTACATATGCTCTCGTTCTAAGCTTACAATGGGGAGTAAACAAGCTAGTCACGTATCTTCAAAAATTTGTTCAAAACTAGTTGGAGTACAGTGAAATATTTAGTAGTCTTATTGTGGCTGATAAGTCTCCCTGCTTGGGGAGACTCTAGTTCCTTGAATTTAGCTATCCCTAACTCTTCACAAACTTATCTAACGGATAAGTTCAGGGCAGGTACGTTAGATTGTAGTATGGCTATAGGCTCTGGTACTAATGTAGAGTTTGGCGTTGTAGGTATAATAAACCAAGGTGGAAACCAACCCTTTACGCAATCAATAAACCCTGCGGGGTCTCAGCCGCTTGAAGATACAAAAGATGTAGGTGTTTACGCAAAGATAACAATACCTATAGGTGCTCCAAAAGAAAGGTTAAACTGTAATACTCTATACCAACTAGAGCTTACTAAGAAACGTTTAGAAGTCCAGAAATTAACGCAAGAAGTAGAGAACTTAAAGCGTTTGGCGTTTGAGGAAGACTAACTATGGCAGAATTTGAAATTGGGGGAATGACATTTAAGGGTGGTAAGATGTTTGTAGCACTTACTGCACTCTCTACTTTAGGAGGCTCTGCCTGGGCAGGTTTTGAGTTTTATAAAGACTACACAGATATGGCAGAAGTCGTAGCTAATATAGACGTAAATAAGATAGAAGAACGTAACAAACTAATAGAAAGCAAACTAGATGCTGCAATAGAGTACACTCGCGATATCAAAGGAGGCCTCAGAGAGGACATCCTTTCTATAGAAAAACAGGCAGATCGTGTAGAGGACGACGTACGAGAGTCTGAAGACCGTATTCGTACAACTATTCAAAACGCAGAAGAAAGGTTTGAAAATAAGCGTGATGCACTTCAAAACGATTACGATACTAAGGCGAACAGATTACGAGACTCTAACGATACTCGAATATCAGAACTACAAACTAAAATTACTAGGGATATGACTGATCTTGAGAAACGTATTTCAGAAAAACTACAGCGTGCTCTTGATAACCCCCTTGCAGACTAGACCTGACAAAAATAACTCTTGACAACCGATATATAATTGAGTATACTCCCTACTATGGCAAAAGAATTAACTACAATATCTCCTGAAGGCTGGGAAGTTGCAAACTCTTATTTACAATTTGGAAATATAAAAGGGGTTTGCGATCACTTGAACGTTGGAGAACGAGAAGTAATAGACCTCTTAAATAAACGAGAGGTTAAAAAGTATATAGACACTGTATACTTAGACATGGGTTATAGGAACAAGAACAATATTGGTTCCTTGCTAGATGAAATGATAGCGTCTAAACTAGAAGAGGCCCAGGAATCTGGCGTATACTCTAGTAAAGACTTAGCTGACCTGTTACAGATGGCACATAAAATGCGTATTGACGAGATAAAGGCTCAGGCCGATCTTGCCAAAGCAGAGGGCGGAAACATAAAAAACCAAACGAATGTGCAGATTAACGAAGCTGTTCCTTTCGGTCAAGGTAATTATGGTAAGCTAATGGAAAAACTATTAAATGGCAACGGAATCTGAGGTACCTTGGAGTTCAGAAACTACAAAACGGTTTCTAGAAACTTCTTCTAAAGTAGATAATATAGAGCTAGAGTTTAGCATGCATGAAGTTATGTGTGAAGAGCGCTGGAAGACTACTTTTGTACGTCTCGACGGTATTGAGGATACTCTTAAAAGAATGGACAGCCGTATGCTGTCTATGGGAGGCACCATCATAATATTCCTAGCAGGCGTAATAGCTACGCTGATTAATATAGGAGCACCAGCAGGATGAAAGGATACAAGAAAAAGCCAAAAAGAAAACTACCAAAACGTGGGCAACGAGCCGCAGGAGCTAAGCGTAGAAGGGCTAAGAAATGATTGAAATTTACGAAAAAAGAGGAAAGTGGTGTGGTAGAACTGCAAACGGCAAAATGCTTAAGTTTAATACAGAGCAGGAAGCCAAAGAGTTCTTCGGACTCACAGAAGTACTAGGCGAAGTGCCTGCTGCTTTAGAAGAGGAGCCTATTGATGCCGAAGAAGACCACGAAGAAATCTAGCAAGTTAAAACGAGCCGGAGTATCTGGATATAATAAGCCTAAGCGTACTCCAGGCCACAAGAAGAAGTCTCACATAGTAGTAGCTAAAGTTGGCACTAAAACTAAAACAATTAGATTTGGACAGCAGGGAGCTAGTACAGCAGGAAAGCCAAAAGCCGGAGAGTCTGAAGCAATGAAGGCAAAGCGTAGATCTTTTAAAGCTCGTCACGCCAAAAACATTGCTAAGGGCAAAATGTCTGCGGCTTATTGGGCGGATAAAGTTAAATGGTAGATGATACTACACATCCAGCAGATACTAATGGCGATGGCAAAGTCTCTTCAGAAGAGCATGCCATGTACCTAGAGGCAAAAAGAAAAGAGCTAGAAGATGCAGACGCAATGCGTGATGCACAAAGAAATATGGCTTGGTTTGCTTTGGCAGGTATGCTACTTTACCCCCTCGCGGTAGTAGTTTCAGAATTAATAGGACTAGAGAACGCATCAAAAACTTTAGGTGACATGGCACCTACGTACTTCGTCGCTGTAGCCGCTATTGTAGCTGCTTTTTATGGCAAAGAAGCTTTCGGGAAAAAATAATAATATGGAAATGGTATTTGAAATAGCAGTAACTTTTTGGCAGTGGACTGTCTTTGGCACCTTAGTTGTTATAGGGTTTTCAGTAAACCTACTAGATAAGAAAGAAAAAACTCCAAGAGTGGACTTTCAGTATACGGACATGCCAAAGATGCAACCAGTACCTATAGCAACTGCTAGCAAAGGTTTCTGGGGTGGCATACTAATGTGGCTTTTAACTACTCGTAAGTGGCAGATATGTGAAGACTTTAACTTTACTTTAGAAGGCGAAGAATACGTTATTCCAGCTGGTTTTGAGTTTGACGGCGCATCAGTGCCTAAGTTTTTAGCAACCTTCCTTTCTCCCGTTGGAGTACTACTAATGGGTGGTTTAGTTCATGACTATGGATACAAGTATGCTACTCTTAAAAAGAAAGATGGTACAACTATTGGTCCCCAGGATCAGAAGTATATGGACACAATCTTTAGAGATATCTGTATTGAAGTAAACGGTTTCAAAGTATTAAACTACCTTGCATTCTGGACTCTACGGCTAGCAGGCTTTGTAGCTTGGAACGGCCACAAGAAAAGAGGAACTCATAATGAAGTATCTTAAAAAATTAATGAAAGAAAGAACCTCACTAGATGGTGCTATGTTGATAGGGATTTGCTTAAGTATTATACTATTAGGAGGCTTAGTTAACTGGGCTGCCTATGCAGGTTTAATCTACGGCGCATGGACACTATTTAATACTGAATAATAAGAGAAAACTATGGCAATTGAAGTAAGTAGAAGAGATGTACTATCTGATCAAATTTACGATTTACAGTCTGATACAAGGTTCCTAAAACTCCCAGTACCTCCATATTTGGATTTACTGGGAATCGAGGCTCTGCCCTCACAGATGGCAATTATTAATGCCATCAACAATCCTAAGTATAGGTTTGTTTGCGCTGCTGTATCACGAAGGCAGGGTAAGACTTATATTGCCAACATTATTGGACAGCTAGTATCTTTAGTACCTGGCTCTAATATCTTGATTATGTCCCCCAACTACGCCTTGTCTCAGATTTCTTTTGACCTTCAAAGAAATCTAATTAAACACTTTGATTTAGAAGTGACTAAGGACAACGCTAAAGATAAGGTTATTGAAATTTCGAATGGGTCTACTATCCGGATGGGTTCTATAAATCAGGTTGACTCTTGTGTAGGTAGGTCTTACGATCTTATTATATTTGATGAAGCAGCTTTAGCAGATGGTAAAGATGCTTTCAACGTAGCACTTCGTCCTACTCTAGACAAGCCAAACTCAAAAGCATTGTTTATCTCCACGCCACGGGGTCGCAATAACTGGTTCTCTGAGTTCTTTTATAGAGGTTACTCAGATCAATTCAGTGAATGGTGCTCAATTAGGGCAACATATAAAGATAACCCGCGCATGTCAGAGTCTGATATAACAGAGGCGCGTAAGTCTATGTCAGAGGCAGAGTTTAAACAAGAGTATGAAGCTGACTTTAACACTTATGAAGGGCAGATATGGGCGTTTAACTTTGAAACTGATGTACAAGATCTGTCTCAGTTCGACACTAGTAAAATGGACGTCTTTGCGGGGTTAGACGTAGGTTTTAAAGACCCTACGGCACTCTGTGTAATCGCTTATGATTGGGATGTAGATAAGTTTTATTTAGTAGAGGAATACTTAGACAATGAAAGAACTACGGAACAACATGCAGTAGAGATACAAAAGCTGATAGACCGATGGAACATCGACTTTATATACATTGACTCAGCTGCCCAGCAAACTAGATTTGACTTTGCTCAAAATTATGATATCTCTACTATCAATGCAAAGAAGTCCGTATTAGACGGCATTGGACATGTTGCAGGTATTATAGACAATAATAAATTAATAGTAGATCAGCAGTGTAAAGAGTCTTTAACTTGCCTAGACTCTTATCAGTGGGATCCAAACCCTAATCTTGTAAGAGAAAAGCCTAAGCATAACATGGCTTCGCATATGGCAGATGCAATTCGGTACGCGTTGTATTCATTTATAACTGCAACCGTATCCTTCTAGCGATACCTAATGAAAAATAGTTATTGACAACGTAACCTAAAGTAGATATAATTCTTGCAATGAAAAATCAAGAAGCGGAACCAAAATGCCTAAGTTAAAACGTGACGTAGTAAAGTATGTAAGAGACAAGGCAAAGTCTAAGTATGATAAAGGTTCGGCTTGTGAGATTTGTGACGAGACAGAGCAGTTAGATTTTCACCACTTCTACAGCTTAACTCCGTTGCTAAATCAATGGCTTACTAAAAATAAACACAATCCAGAGTATATACAGGCTTTGAGAGAAGACTTTATAGAAGAGCACAAGGCTGAGCTGTACGAACATACTGTTACGATATGTCATACTCATCATCTGCTTTTACACTCAATTTATGGTAAAGATCCTGCGCTAGGTACTGCAAAGAAACAAATGCGCTGGGTCGAGATTCAAAGAGAAAAACATGGCTTGGTATAGTAACCTATTTGGTATAACAGAGGAAAAGAGAAATCCTGCTCAAATGCTTGATGCTAATAAGCAGGAAGCTTCCCGAGAGCATACGCTTAGTTTTACCCGCGCTTACGAAGAACTAGAAATAGTTAATCGAGGTGTGAACATGATCGTAGACGACTGTGCGGAGATTCCTACTACAGTTAAGCCTAGATCAAACACAAAAGGTGTAGTTACTGGCATTAAGCGAAGCAAAGTAGAGACACTTCTAAACAGAGAGCCAAACCCTTATCAAGACATTAATACTTTCCGTAGAAACCTAATTACAGACTACCTCATTGACGGAAACATTTTCATTTACTACGACGGCGCTCACATGTACCACCTTCCAGCAGACAAGGTTATAGTGCATGCAGACTCAGAGACTTATGTTTCTCACTACACACTAAATGACGTTACCTTTAGTACCGAAGAGATTATACATGTCAAAGAGAACTCCTTTCATTCTATCTATCGTGGTGTGCCTAGGCTAAGTCCTGCAGCACGAACTATGAACCTTATTTCTTCTATGCGCAAGTTTCAGGATAACTTCTTTAAAAACGGAGCAGTTCCTGGCTTAGTACTTAAGTCACCAAATACTCTTTCCGATAAGATCAAAGAACGTATGATCCTAGCATGGCAACAACGATATAGCCCAGATGCTGGCGGAAGAAGACCTCTTATCTTAGATGGAGGTATTGAAGTAGATGCTATTTCAAACGTAAGTTTTAAAGATCTGGACTTTCAAAGTGCAATTCTAGAGAACGAAAAGATTATTTTAAAGGCGCTTGGAATACCTCCAATTCTTTTGGATTCTGGTAATAACGCTAACATTCGTCCAAATTTACGACTTTACTATTTGGAGACTATACTTCCTATAGTTCGAAAAATTAATTTTGCAATGACTCGATTCTATGGTTTCGAGTGTGTTGAGAACATTACAGACATACCGGCTTTACAGCCGGAGCTTAGAGACACTTCCGCCTATTATACTTCACTAGTAAATGGGGGCATTATATCTCCTGCAGAAGCTAGAGAAAGAATGGGCTTCCCAGAAATAGAGGGTACTAGTGATATTAGAGTTCCAGCAAATATAGCAGGTTCCGCAGTTGACCCCAGTGAGGGCGGCAGACCTACAGAGGAAGATTCAAATGACGAATAAAGTAAAAAGTAATAAAGCTCTCAAGAGTTTAACAACCTTTTTCACTCAAGAAGGTAAAGTTCTATCAGAAAACGAGTATAACTTACTAGGCTCAAAACAGCCCATTCTAGGTTCTACTCTCAATAATATTTTCGGAGGTTATAGAGGCGCTATTAGCGCACTGAAGTCAAGCCCACGGTTTGGCCTTATTGTTAAAAGTCTAGATACTCCCGAAGTAAAATCTACAGCAAAAGTTGTAGAAACTAAAGCACCTGTTGAGCCTATACCTGCTAAAAAGCCTGTAGCCGCTAAACCTGCTAAAGTTGAAGTGGAGAAGAAAAATGGATAAGATTTTTAGTCTTACATCCACGTTCAAGTCTGAGCAGGCCGATGATGGCTCTGTAATGATTCGTGGTATGGCAAGTACTGCAGACTTTGATCGCGCAGGCGATACAATATCGGCAGAGGCTTGGCAAAAGGGCGGTTTGAAGAACTTTGAGAAGAACCCAATTATTTTGTTTAATCACGACTATTCTAGACCTATTGGTCGTGCTACTGGGATGAAAGCTGGTCCCAATGGCTTAGAGCTAGAATGTAAAATCAGTAAGTCTGCCCCTGGCAACGTTGCTGAACTTGTTAAAGACGGTGTTCTTGGAGCCTTTTCCGTAGGTTTTCGAGTCAAGGATGCTGATTACATAAAGGAAACCGACGGATTAATGATTAAGGACGCTGAGTTATTTGAGGTATCGGTTGTTTCCGTTCCCTGCAATCAGTCAGCTACTTTTTCGCTCGCGAAATCTTTTGACTCAGAAGATGAGTACGAAGAATTCAAAAAAACTTTCACTAATCGTGTAGATCTAGCGGGTCAGTCTCTGGCTAAGGACGAAGCTAATGCTTCTAATGTAGCTAGTGATAACACACCGAAAAGCGCGGAACTAGATTCCGTAGATCAGGAGATCAAAATGGACAATCAAAACATCGACTTGGAAGCTTTTGCAAAGAAGGTAGCTGAAGATACAGCCGCTAAAATCGCAATGAAGCAAGCCGAGCAAAAAGCAGCTGACAAATTAAAAGCTGACCAAGAAGCTGCAGTTATCGCAGCACAAGACGTAACAATTAAGACGGGTATCCAGTCTGGCGTTGAGAAGCTGCTGCAAGACATGGAAGAGAAAATGTCTGCTAAAGATGCAGATATTGCTGAAATTCTTAAGCAGCATGAATCAGATCTTTCAGAGAAATCTGAAGAGTTGAAAGCTATGCAAAACAGCAAGAAGTCTTTCTCAGACCGTGGCACTAATGATCTTACTAAGTTTGGTAAAGATTTTCTTATGGCTGACGTTCTTGGTAAGATCACCAAGAAAGGCATGGAAGGAACTCAGTTCGGTCAAGCCCTATTTCAGAAAGTAGGCGTTCAGTTTGATACTAATGCAGGATCAATTGATACTATCGTTGCTACTACTTTTGAAGAAGAAGTACGACTACAGCAGAAAGTTGCTGGTTTGTTCCGTGAAATGCAGGTCAATTCTGGTGCAACTGTTCTTCCTTTGATGGATGATACTAACGTTGCTACATTCTCTGCTGGTGGTATCGGTAACGGTATCTTAGAAAACCGCACTCAAGTAGCTGCAAACGAGTTTGAACTTCGTGAAGTTACTGCTCTTGCTAAGCGTTTGATCTCTGGTACTTACATCGGTAACGATGCTGATGAGCAAGTAGTAGTTACAATCCTTCCAATGATCCTATCCGCTCTAGCCCGTGCTCACGCTCGTGCAATTGACGGTGCATTTACTATCGGTAACGCTAGTATTGTTGGTCTTTGTGGCGGCGCTGGTACTGACGGCTCAGGCTCTTTCTTAGCTGCTGATTCTACTAGTGTAACTGACGTTGCTGTTAACGGTTCCGTACCTCTTACAGCTGCTATGTTGATGTCTGCTCGTGGTGAGATGGGCAAGTATGGTATTAATCCTGCTGACGTTGCATACATCGTTAGTGTTGGTGAGTACTACAACTTGATCAATGACGCTGGTTTCTCTGATGTTAGTGAAGTTGGTTCTGATCTTGCTGCTAAAGTACAAGGTTCTATGGGATCAGTCTACGGCTCTCCTGTTGTAATCTGTGATCAGTTCTCTATTGCTGCTAACAAGACGGCTGCTATTGCAGTTAACGTACATAACTATGTTGTACCGCGTCTTACTGGTGTTTCTATCGAAACTGATTATGAAACAGCTAATCAGCGCACTGCTATTGTTGCATCACAGTCTCTCGGCTTTACTGAATTGTTTGCCGGCGCTGCTGGTGACGCTCCTTCAGTTCGTATCGAATACGCTGCATCTTAACTGTAGAAGAGTAATAAAACTTGGGGGTTCGCCCCCTCAAGTTTTTACTAATAGGCTTACAATTTATGGCAAATTTAATAACTTTAGACGAATATAAGACTTCCGAGAAGATCGAAAGTACTAAGGAAGACGCTCGTCTTAATCTTTTAATCGCGTCCGTGAGTCAATTAGTAAAAACTTACTGTAACAACACTATACTAGACCACTACTCCTCTAATAAAACAGAGCTGTTTAGCATAGACTATTCTTTAACTTCTGTACAACTATCCGAAAGCCCTGTTAACGCCATTGTATCTGTAAAAGAGCGTAGTAGTATAGGAGTCGCTTACACTACTTTAGCTGCTAATACAGACTATTACTTAGATAGTGTAACAGATAGCATATTTAGATCTAACGGCGCTACTGGGTATAAAAGCTTTCCAAGAGGCCCAGGTGCTGTAGAAGTAGTATACACTGCAGGATGGAGCACTTGTCCTGAAGACTTAAAACTTGCTGTGATAGACCTAATAAG
>Ga0307984_1000505_pt1 | contig 17025 bp, 16 predicted proteins | sample EllFjometageno78_FD_203169 | JGI IMG/M metagenome (GOLD analysis project Ga0307984, IMG submission 203169) | Marine microbial communities from Ellis Fjord, Antarctic Ocean - #78 | ecosystem: Environmental > Aquatic > Marine > Unclassified | place: Southern Ocean | collected 2014-10-09
TGTCTTTTGCCGAAAGTACTTTAGCCTTAGTTTCCTTTTTTCGAAGAGTTTGTTCGGTGCGCTGGGTGTTTTTTGCCGCAAGTACTCCAGCCGCAGCATTCTTTTTTCGAAGAGTTTGTTCGGTGCGCTGGGTGTCTTTTGCCGAAAGTACTTTAGCCTTAGTTTCCTTTTTTCGAAGAGTTTGTTCGGTGCGCTGGGTGTTTTTTGCCGCAAGTACTTTAGCCGCAGCATTCTTTTTGTTGGTTTCAGCTTGTTTGTTGTTTTCGGTTATGGCTTTAGTGTGGGCGTTACTTTTTTCCTTTCTGACGGATTCTTGGTCTCGGGCTTCTTTCTTAGCGTCAGCTTTACGTTTCGCCGCTGCTGTTTGTCTGAGGGTCTGTTCAGCTTTAATATCCTCTAACTGATTTTCAAAGCGCTTTTTGAACCCACCCGATCTTCGGATGAAACTTGTGTCTTGGGTGTTAACCGCCACCACGTTTGCTTTGGAGGCACCCTTTAAATAAACTTCAGTTGCCTTTCTTTGGTTGGAAAGGTCACGCGCTGAAAGCTTCTGAATGCCTTCTTTAGAGAAGTTGCTGTTTTTTGCCTTGAGATTTGGATTTTTCTTAATCTCGTCATTGATGTACGTCTTGGTTTCGCGAGCCTGTTGCTGTTTGCTGCGAGGGTGGTTTACCACTTTCTCAACAATTTCTCCCACCCCCTTATTCAAGTTCTGCATGGCTTGCGCCACTACCGCAGGGTTATTCCCCACTTGTAGTCGCTTTCCAAGCTGACCCATTGTGTTGTTCATTTCCTCCCTGAGTACGTTCGCCTCACCCCTAGAGGTTTTAATTTCTTTTGTGGCGACACTTACACGCGCATTCAAAGCAAGTTCGTGGGCCTCTCGATTGCTGAAACTGGCGTTCTTACGAAGTTTTGGGGTCTTCGAGTGAATATTTTCTCCCTTCGCAAGGGCTCTACCCACTCGATTCATCGAAAGTGTTAAGGCTTTTTCTAAGTTCTCTAGCTTATTAACTAACCCTTCGATTTCGTCCTTGCTTCGCGGGTCAATTTTAACGCTTAGTAAGGTCTTACGGATAGAACTGTTGGTGTCACTCATCGTCAATCTCCAAATTTTAAGACAAGCCGCTTATCATGGCTTGTGCTTGGGCAATATTCTGTGGTTCGTCTTGTTTTCGGACTTTGACAGGCTTGTCACTTTCACCTCCCATAATGGCTACGGCTACTTTCATAAGGGATTCTTGGAATTGCCCGAACGTAACAGTCTTTAGTCCAACAACTAACTTAATCTTTAGTTGTATATCAGAATATGTCAGAGACCAGAAGACGGCATCTAGCTGGCTTGGTACTGAATCAAAGACAAAGCACATCTGCTCGTTGAAATCTAATCCAGAGTACCAACTTTGAAAGGTTTCTAGGTAGCTTTCCGAATCGCTTCCGTTCGCTTCTTGGTGCTGCGAATCGACCTTTCCCAAGCTTGTATAAAAAAATAGGAAATGTGTCCCTCCACCCAGTCAAAAAAATCGAGTAAATGGTCTGTGTCTACTTCCAATTCATTTAAAGCAAACTCTTCGGTTATCTTTCCGTAGATGTCTCTCTTTGACAGGCAAAGAAGTAAGATATCTAGTCTGAGAGTCGCATTAGTAAAGGTTTCAGATAGTTGGTCTGGGGACTCGAATAGGTTACTTAACGTGTTTAACAGTCCAAAAGACATGTACAGTTCTTTTTCAGTTTCACCAAGTACCAAAGTAAAGCGCGGGGCAAGTTTGTCAGTCATCGTCAATCCAAATTATAAGTATAAAAAAAGGCTCTTAGAGAGCCTTTAATAATATCAGGTATAGGTTCTTACACAATAGGGCTGGTAACCGTATCCGTGATTAACTCAGCAACCTTACCTTTGAACTGCGCGTAGAACGGGTCGCCGCCAATAGGTTTCATTGGAGTAAACTCGAAAGGCACGTTACCGAAGTTATCGGTAGTAAAGGACATTGTTAAACCAGAACTCACACGAATTTTAGGAATTAACAATACAATCCACTGACCGTCTGCCAACTGACCCTGAACTTTAGCAGAGTAGTAACGGTCGGTATCCGTAGAACCAACATCTAAAACGTTAACTAGGGATACATAACTTCCAGCAGTAACCCCATTGCTTGCGGTGACGTCAGGTATCGAGACTGTCATCGTTGCGCCTGAAGTGGCATTACCTGAAATTCCTGAAACCGCTGTAACTGTTCCAACAATTATAGTATCCGTAGCTGGGTCACGAACTAAAACACGATTACCCATAACGATATTCTGAATATCTGTTGCATCCTCAAAAGCTACATCGACACTACCCGAAGAGAAAGATACTGTCGCGGAAACTTCTAGCGCCTTTTCAGTCGGAGCAATTAGCTGAGAGCCTTCTAAACCTAAAGCATAAGTTAGGTTTTTAGTGGTGTACTCGAACATTTCAAAAGAACCCCGAGTCGTTTGACCCGTAGTTAATGAAACAACTATGTCGTTTGTACGACCTTGTGTTAGTTCAGTTTGGTCTTTACTCGCTTCAATACTGAAGTTTTTAACCAAGCCTACACCGTTATCCACAGGGTTTAAGTTATACACGTCTTCAGGGTTGCCAATCATTACTTCGGCAGTACCCAACATGAATTTTTGTGATTTTGCATTACCGCTCATCGTCAATCTCCAAATTTTGTTTTAGTTAGGTTATAATCCATACCTCAACAAAGGAGCGAAAGACGATGAAGCTAACACCGATACCCTTACAACTGCCTTCGTATATAGTACACTTGGCGAAAACTGCACCCATTGATGAAGTGGATTCCGCTTCAAAAATTAGAATGCTGACTCGGCACTTCCTGAAACATCAATTAGACGTTCCCGATATGTCCTCGTATAAAGACCTGCGCCAAGACAAATCTTTCACGTTAAGAATGTCTCAACCAGAGTTGGACGACCTTAATAAGTTCTGCCAAAGAAAGCTCTATAATCGGCAACAAGCCTTTCAAATAGCTATCGTGGCGAGTCTGCAACATTTATCAGACCTTTACTAGACCACAGCACCGTTAAACGTAACGCTCTGATACACCCTTGAGGTATTGCCTCGAACCACAGCAGAAACTTGGGTTATTCCATATATCTTCGCTAGGTTCGTTCTCAGAGCTGAAGTCGTATCATAGATAGCAATTTCTTGCGTGGGCTTTAGTTCTTTATAAATCGCATCAATCACCAAACTCATCAACATATTGTTGGGGTCGTTCATTGTGGATATGGTGATCGTTGCGTTGAATGTTTCCAGTGCCTGCATGTCTGTGCCGGACTGCATGTTCAGTCCCTCAAGACCAATTAGGTTCGCGTCAGGGAAGTCAGATTCATTCGCAAAGGCATCAAAGTTTTCAGCTTTGAAGTTGTATCCCGCTGTTGAGTTTAGTAATAGGGCTTTATCGCTGCAATATCTTAAGAGTGATGCCTGAATATTCTGATACATTTAGTTTATATACCTGTTTAATGAGACGCCTTGGAATCCTGCGGGGTTTGTTACCCCTTGCAGAAAAGCTCGCTCTAATAACTGATGGTTTACGTAACGGGTTCCGCCGCTCTTTTGATTATTCGCTTTTAAGTAGTGAAAGATATTAGCGTCATCTTCTTTGCTACTGCCTAATATCCCAGCCTGTTGCAGTTCTGCTGCAATAATATCATTTGTTAAATGTTTCTTGAGTTTGTCTAAATCAGGAAGTGCGGTCAGTGTTGTGGTGATACCTGCCAAGCCCTCATAAATAGCTCGAAAAGAGTTTTTGTTACCCAGTGAGCGAATGCCTTGTTCTGCCGACGCATTTCCGAAAGAACGAGCAACTTTATTTGCTCTTTTCCTTTCAGTAGCTTTAAATGCCTGCTCCCACGAAACGAAAGAATTCTTTTTATCATCCCGAAGCGAGCCGTTTTTCAATCTCCTAACGCCCTTGCGAAAAACAGAGTCACCTGACTTGCTTACTTCCCGCTTAACACCCCCAAACGCTTCTAGTAACTCCCCCTCCGTTTTGTCCGCCAAATCAATCAGGACATCGATTAGGCTTCCTGAGGTGCCTTGCCAAAGACGCGAAGCAGGATTTTCGCTCGGAGTTTGAGCCTTCCGGCGCTTCCACTTTTCAGTTAGTTTTCGGGTGGCCTGGGCACGGTTCAAGCGGTGCCCCCCCTTAAAAGTGACTCGCGCCGTTGTGGGACTTAATCGCTCGACAAAGTTCAATAGTTGAGAGAAAAAGTTCGTTAAAAAAAGCCCTGACCCCTCGCGCATTTCCTGCTCTTGGTAGTCAATTTCCGTTTCAAGGATGTCGCTCACGTGTTTTTTTAAAACATCTTTAAAATCTAATACAACAGCCATTAATCAACCTCTACCCGGTATAACCCTGAAAGCTTCCTAACCTTCTTAATGGTTCGTCCGTCGAGCTTGTCGTTTTGAGAAACAGGTTCAGCAAGATAATAAACGCTTTTCTCAACTATCAACGATAGCTCGTCTTTACTGCGACCTAATTCAAATACCCCATCGACAAACCGAGTGCCGCTGTTGAATTCCTGAGTGGCAAGATTAGTGACAGGGTGGACTCCTGTAAATTTCTCAGTGAGTTCTATCTTGGCATTGATGTGCAGCCCCAAATAGACTTCGTGTTCATGAGAAGGATGATGGTCTGCTAGCAGTAGTAGAGGTTTGCCCGCCATGCTGGATAGTGTGCGAGTTAATAATTTCTTGTAGCCCACAGGTAAATACACCAATGAACGAACAGGCATCATGGTTAGCGTGTTTTCGTTGGGCTTTGTCAATGCAGCGCGAACTCGTTTCGCACCCATCATGTAAGATTTGTAGGGGTTCATTACTCTCCTGTGAACGGGTCAGTTCTTGTAATGACTTCCAGTAACGGGGTAGTGGGTAATATCTGTTCCGGTACAAACTTAATTCGAAGCTCTCTAGTCAAAGCTTCAAAACGGTCCCGTAAGGATTGAAAATCAAATTGGCCCAATCGAGACTTTCGAATGTCGTCAATGGCAAAACTTTTAAGTAGTTTTAATTCTAAGAACATAGTTTGGCGTAACGCTTCTTCATATAATATCAGTTCGTTAGCCTCCCGAGCGTCATACGCAGGGTCTAAAATGTCTATGCCCAACGATTCATTTACCGCGTAATATCGCGTGTACAAATCAATCTGGTTGTCTGGAAGCTCTGCCTCACTAACACCTAGGGCAGCTCTGACGTTCTCCGGCGTTACGAATATGAACGTGTGCTTCTCTATTCGAATAAACTCTCTTAGGACTCTGCTGCGGCCCTCCGAATCGAAGTTTAGGATCAGCGTGAACATTATATTCGGCTCGTCCGTGGGGATAGTCCCGAACTCGGACTCGGAAATGACTATATGGTCATTGAAGGCCGGAGAATCCTCATAGATAACTGTTCCTTCACGGTCTCGTAACCGCACACGAACTACGCCTGAATCGGGAGTGAACTCTTCATCATTTATGACAAAATCACTAAAGACTAAATCATCACCAGATTCTAAACGTATCATCGTCAATCCTTACTTCGTAGCTTCAGCAGCTTTAGCTTCAGCAGCTTTATTAGCTTTTATTTGTTTAGCCGTGGGTGCTTTTTCTTCCTGCGCTAATGAGATGGAAGCTAGATAATTCTCAACCGCTGAGACTGCATCGCCGTCATGGTCTTTAAAGAATTTCTCGAATTCCGCGTCACACGCTTCTTCAGGAACGGAATCAAAGCTTTTTACTAATTTGTCGTGAACGAGTTCACTCAACTGGTTCGAGCCACGAACAATCGTAGGTCGGTGACCAAAAAGGTACTCGCCTGTGAAAAGCATGAAGCTTGCCGCACCAACTGTTTCTACAAGATATTTAGACATTTTCTTACCTTAAAAAAAAGGGGTGGGACTACCACCCCTAAACACAGGGAAAAAATTAAGCTAGTGTGTTGAACACAGTACGAGTATCGCCATACACTAAACGGTAACCAGTATTGATGGTTCTTACGTAAGTGATTGACTGATTCTTAATAGCTTCTTCAGATTCATTGACAACTGAACCTGTTTCAACTAGCTCTTCCAAGGTGTCACCTTGCGAATAACAAATCAACTGACCCGCAGGGGCAGAGCTTGATATACGAATACTAACGCCGTTCATGAAGTCCAAGTTCATAGAGAAGCTAGGCATACCACGGCCCTGAAGCGTTTCAGCATCAGAACTTTGATTGCCATTGTTCGGTAAGAACATTAGGAACAATTCTAAGAACATCTCGTAGTTACAAATAATTGTGTCTACAGGGACCATATCCCGAGCGCGTTGTGTCAAGAAGTCAGCTACAGCAATGTAGTTGTCTTTAAGTGAACGAGAACCACTAACGTCCCAGTTCTTGTAAGCAGAAGCAGCAACAACAGCAGCGGCAGAATGAACGCCATCACCATTAACGAGCAAGCCCGTTGCTTGACGCACTTTGCCGATTTCCATATTGCGAACAATACGAGCAACATACGGAGTAAGAACATCGAGGCTAGCTCTACGCTCAAATTCATACGAAGTACGGATACCAGAACCGTGCTTGAAGAACTTAACGCGACGATCACTAGAAGTGATTGTCTGCATTGGAATGTTCGCCAATTCTGCAATCGGAGAAGTATTCTGATTGCCTTCATCATCGAAGATAGCTTCAGTGATTATTTCGTTACCCGTAACTGTACGAGTTTGTGAAACCATACCTTCAGTACTTTCGAACTGGTCTTGGCGATTGCTCCACTGCATCATGTCGTCAATCGTTTCAGGGAAAAGTGCGCGAACGCCGGGTCTTGTTGCGAAAGTATCCGCAGCGGCCTGTAATGTTACACCAGATTTAAAGTCGTTCTTAAATGGTAGGTTAAGCTCAGAAAGAGCGGCTTCATAACCTGTTAAGAATTGACCGTTAGCGCCTACGAAACGGTTGTGCTTGTTGTCGTCAACAGAGCTAGCCACGTCAATAGAAAGGGTAAGAAAGTCACGGATACTTAATCCGAATTCTTTCGCTTGTGAGCAAAGTCTAAGACCCGCGTTCTTAGATACTTCTTGGCGCTCATCCGCCAAACCTAACAATACTTCAGAAACAGTACCGCGTTTGACTTGTGTTAAGGGTGTTAAATTCATCGTCAATCTCCAAATTTTAATGTGTTCTTAGCGAAGAATATATTCGCAAGTACCTTCCGCCGTATCTACGGATGTAACTACAAGGTTGTTAGCCGTAGCGGATGCTTGAGGTGAGCCTAACGTAGCTGAACCTTCGAGACTTGCGCCTACTACCGGAGCGGTGCCTACATACGTCGCTTTTCCGCAAAGCATCCAAGATACCGCACCTAATTTGGCACCTTCAGTAACACGGTCTTCGAAAGACTCAAGATAACCGAAGATAGTATCCCCATCATCGGCCAATCCGACGGTGTGATTCCCTGTTAACGTAACCAATTTACCCACATCAGTATTAGCTGTGATGCTAGCATCTAGTACAAAAGTAGCCGCTGCTGTTTCGGTGCGAATGCCTCGGTGTGTTAGTTGTCCAATAAACATAAGTTTATTCTCCTAGTTAGTTAGTTTGAAACGCACTGTTTCGAGTAAGCATGGCAACTTTAGATAAGTTAGCTTGGGCTGCATTTGGCTCATTAGACAGGGCTCCGCGAGGGATAGCTGCCAATTTCACTTGAGCGTTTTGCATTAAAGCAATCTTTTCTTCGATTGACATTTCATCTTTTAACTCAAGTTCAGCCGCTACTGCCGCCAACTTGAGTTGAGCATTAAAGAAATCATGTAAAGGTTTTTCGCCTTCAACAGTTAGTTTCAATGTTGCCAGTTCTTTAGCCACTTCTGTCTCAACAGCGTCGGCTTGTTTTAATTCTAATGCTGCGACCTTAGCTAACAGAGACGCAACTTCAACCTTAGAAGCTTCAAGTGCTAACTCAGCACCTTCAAACTTAACTTCTAGTTTTGCTTTGTCGGCTGATAGGCTACTCACTTGTTGTGTAACTTCTAATAAGTTCATGTCTGTACCTTCATCATCATTTATTTCAGGGAGGGTTGCGGAGCAAAGAAGATAGGCCATTTCAATACCATTCGCGGACATATTAGATGCCGCTAAGGATTGGTAGCGTTCTTTACCCAACCGTTGCTTCGCAGAACCAACGATTTTTGGTTTATCACTCGCGCCTTTACCCACAAGTGACAATTCTTTCCAAGAGCTAAGCTTGGTTAATCTTAAGTGAGCGCCGTCCTCGCCAAGAGCGTGACCGTTATCGCATTCACGAAAGTAAAAACTCATTTCGTTCTCAGGTTTCATATAGTCGAAGTCACACTCGGAACAAAAAGCGTGTTCAGGTAACGCCCCGACACTGACTTCATCAATTATCCCAAGGTCAATCTTTTTAGCTTCTGCGCTGTCGGACTCAATATAAAACAAAGCGTTTAAATCTTTATGGCCCACTTCCGCGTCCAAAACAGCCGAATGAAATACTTTGCCACTAGGCAACATGTACCCTTCGTGCATGATTAGGATGGGTACTGAGTTAGTTTCTAAGTAGGTAGCCATTTCAGAAAGGAATGCTTCGGACATAACCGAGCCATCGTAAGCCGTTCGAGATTGGGTAATCGGTCGGGTGCTGGCAGCTACCGCTTCATAAGCGGCAATTAGGTTGAAATCGAGGTCTTCGTTGCCAGAGGCAAGGCGAATTTTTTGCTTCAACGCTTCTGTAAGTTCTAGTCGTTTGCTCATCGTCAATCCAAATTTTAAAGGCAAGCCTTAATCCGGCTATTAAAAACACTTTTAGCGGGATTAATCAACCCTACCTAGTTGCTCTTGGCCTGTTTGTCTGTAGCCTTGGAGACGCTCTTGCCTTGAGGGTCCGCGTTGGGAGAGACCTTTTCAGCGTCTACTTCCATCTTCTTATCGTTAAAGCCTGTACCTGTTAGTTCTGGAACCGCATCAGGACGAATCCGTCGATACATTGCCAAATGGTATTCGTCATCGGTAATCAAACCATCACTTAAGTCTTGTCTCAGCCGAGCAGACTTCATGTTTAAGTTGGCTTCGCCTTCTAATTCAGAGCGTAGATTGATTTCAGGGAAGTGTACCTTCACCCGACTCTCCGAACCCTGAAGGCGTAAGGCCATCGTTAATACCTTGCTAAATATTTCAGCAATCGGCTTGTTAATACTGTCAGCATTCATAGCAAACAGATTAGCTTCTACTGTAGCAGTGTTCACACCGCTTTCACCACGACCAAGCACGGTAGCCATTGTTCTAAGGCCAGCTTGATTTTGGGCATTAAGTGTCTCGATGATTTTACTGATATCTAAGCCAGCGGACGGGTTCTTGTCATTCAACATCGTGACTTCCATTGAATCCGTGTGGACAATGGGTTGGTCCGGTCGAATGGAAGCGAACTGAGCACCGACTTCATTTCTACGGGCGTTAATATAGGCACGAAGTTTTTGTTGGTCGTTTCGTATCTCAGGCGGGGCATTCTTAGCCATTACTTCTTCAAGTACCGTTATACTGATACGAGGAAAGCCTGTGATTTGCATAATACGATACAAGTCGTTAATGACTTGCTGGCGAGCCGCCATCGTATTGATGGCTGAAATAAATGGGCTGTTTGAATAAACGTCGCTAGGGTCTTTTCGAAACCACGACACAAAAAACGTGGGGATGTCTAACTTAATTGGGTCGCCGCCCCCTTGGTCTTGATAAGGCGTTAACTGGCCTGCTTCTTTTTCCTGCCAGCGAATACTCGCCAACTCCACCAATCGAATCTCAGTCAGCTCAAGAATATCCCCAAATACCGCTTCGGCACCTATCCCACCTTGAGCCAGTATCATATACCGAAAATCATTCGCCAACTCGATGAGTGTCCGCTTGTGTAAAAAACCCTTAGTGTAATCTCTTCGAGTTTCAAGAATTTCAATTATCTCATTTACTATTTTATACCCATCGCGGTCCACCGCACCGTCGACATCCGTCACTTCGATGTACGGGTTTACTTTTCCCGCTGTTGTAAGATACGCATTTAGGGAGGCGCTGGCGTCGGGGTCGGACTTTAAAAGCCCTTTAATTAATTCTTGAGAGTTTGAGGCGCTACGTAAGGTAAGTAAATCATCAAGGTGCTCTCGATATTGGGGTAAGGCAACAACGTCATTCTTGCTCTCCTCATCATAAGTGGGAGTTTGAAAGCTGCCTTTAGGTTTGGTGCGCGTAGGTAAAAGCACCTTCAACTTGCTAAGTATGTTCGCCATCGTCAATCTCTATTTAGTATCGGGTGATGATTTTGTCGGGGGCATAGCTGTTACCAAAACCAATCAGGTCTTGCGTACCAAAGATGTCCTCATTTTCCGCAGACATTAGCATACTGCTGGCTTGTAAACCAGATAGCCCCATCGTCAAATTGACGAACGGAGCCTTGCCTTCCACATACTTATAATACTCAATGGCCCCAAACATATACGCTAACGCGTGGAAGAAATGGTCTTCTCCATTTAGCTTTACCCACATTGGTATTTTTTCGTCGTTTTCTTCCCGCACCATATCTTGCAAGTGTTGTAAAACCATTGCTTTGTACTTACCAAATCCGTCCAGATACAAAGTTCGTTTTTTAATTCCAAAGAACACCTTATCCAAGGCGTGAGTTCTGTTTATTTGTACGTAATCTAGGTTGTCTAGCGCATCCTTAACAATCGCAATCGGTTTGTTAACGTTGTAGTGAGCGGGCGCAATCTTCCCATTGCTGGTATCTCGTACAGCGTTCGCCGTCGGGGTGTAGGGATATCTATCCATTAACCCATTTAAAATGCTGTACTTTTCTTCCATTGAATTAACAAAGGATTCCACCGCTGACGACGGACAGGTTAGAAACTCAACCACTCTTACGCCTTCCGCGCTCTCCATTCTGGCGACTACGATATGACATGTCTTGCCCACATCGATACCTATGAAGTGGGGTAGGGTGTTATCAACCGGAGGGCAACCGGCATATCCCAGCATTGCCTCAATGTCGCTCTCGGACATTTTCTGGTCCTCACTGGTATAGGGGTCGCCCAATACCGTGTTATGAAAGCCTTTAGGGTTATCCTTTTCTAAGTAGGTGAACATCTGAGTGAAGCAATACACAGGGTCTAGTCGATGGGTCGAAAAGGTTCTTACACGATACCCGCGATTGAGAGTGCGAGAAGGATACTTAGCCACCCACTCCCGATTATCATAATCTGCCAAGTTGAGAGGTTTATGACACTTCTCACAGTAAACTCGGGCCGTTTCGAGCTTAACCGTTCCATTATCAACCAGCTTAGATGGAAGGTGAATAAAATGCTCACAATCATCAGGCAAGCCGTCAACACGCACAAAATCACGATTGAAAAGAGGAACTTGGTGATGATTACACGCAGAACATTTAATAATGTATTCATGTTGGTCACTTCTGGCATAGCCTTTGTCTACTCCAAACCCCTCAAACGTGGGGGTGCTAAATCGCTGACTTACTCGGTGGTCCGAACCCTGTAATCGAGAGTTGAACAGTGAGAGCATATCCGGGGGGGTTAAATCTATTTCATCGTTGAATACAAAGTCCGCGTTGATTGACGTGGCATCTGCCTCACTCGAACCGGTGACATACAAATACGAGGTGCCAATACGCATCAAATCCATCGACTGATTGGACTTATCCATGCCTTCTTGCTTAAACGCTTTGTCGTATTCAACCAAAGGCTTGATACGCGCTTTTGAAATACGCTTAAACATTCGCTCGTTAGGCATGGTGTAAATCAAAGAGGTGTTGGGAGTACGAATTAGCAGCGTCAGAGCTTTTCTTATCTGAATTTCGGTTAATCCAACCTGAGACGGCTTAATTACGTCCATGTTCGGGTGCATATCGTCAGCAATTTGCTTCTGGAACGGGTAGCGGTCAAAAGAGAAGGGGCGCTTATTCAAGCTGGTGTTGGTACACATCCAATCGCCGTGACTCATATCAGCGGTATCTTTGTTGTACCTGCCATTAGCCCGAGAAACAAAGCTTTGGGTAAAGTTGTTGTTTTTCATTCTCACCGTCATAGTTTAATCTTTACCCTGATAGGGTATCATTTGCTAGCAGACTTACAATATGGCGACCTGACGATGAGCAAGCATTATCCTGAGATGGATGCCCTTAGCATTCAAAAAATAGTCATCATAAAAAACATGATGGAAAACGACCCGATGTACCTCGATGACGACGACTGCCCTTACGGTTACGAAGTGGTTGAAAAATTACGTAATATTATCGAACTCCCCGCAGCTACCGTGTACTTGGAAGACGACCTAGAGGAGCTTGATAACCTAGATGAAATAGATTTTGAAATAGAAACTAAGAAGCTCTTTCGAGATATAAAGCGATTCAAACAGACCCTAAGCCAAGACGATACTTCCGAGCAGGTTCAGACTTTTCGGACAATGGTTACGCTTATTGAAAAGATGATTGAATCCCAAGAGAGAGCCTCAGGGATTAAGCAATTTAACGCTTTCTCAGCCCTTGTTATGGACTCTATGGACCGTTATCTCACCCCGACTCAGAAAACGGAGTTCCTCGAATCACTAGAAGTTACTTTGGATAGGAGTTAATTATGTTTGAATCCTTATCCAGACAGGCAACCCCGCTAGGATTACCGCTCATTCCGGTGTTTCACGCCAGCGGCTTGCCTTGTGTTCGCCAAAAAATGATTAACGAAGCGGGTAGTGAGCTAATTCAGACCAGTATGCGGAAAACACACCCCAGTAAAAACGCCTGCTTGTCCTTAGATACTGAGGTGGAAGGTGGGTATTTCTACTATTTGGCAGAAATATTAGACGCACGGTTAATGTCAACGTTACCCCCTTCGGCCATGCTGGGTGCTAAGCTGATTTACAAGAGCCGAATCGAGAAAAACAAAAAGAATTATACCATTCAAACCCCCCAAGGAGAGGTGCTGGCATCGGTTCAGTCTAGGGGTTTTGCCCAAATTGCAAGCGCGGTAGACTTGCCCACCCCTAATCAACCTGTTGTTCACTTCAATGAGAAGGCCTTGCGCGTAGCATTGGCCCAATTAGGGGAGATTCACTTCACGGAAAGCGCCCAAAACAGCCTCCCCACCACGATTGCCCAAATGGAGTATCAGATAAAGAGTCGAAACGGGCGTTTTGTTAACGATTTACTGCTGAAAAGCACCGAAAACACTCAGATTCTTCCCGTTTTACATGAAATTGAAGCCATTTATACGCAGATGGCGTCAAAACTGAGTATATCCTCCGATATGACTCTTTTTCCGGTTGATGGGTACATCCAGCACTTCTTTAGTCTTTTGTCCGAGAAAATTCACGCTACCCAACTAAAGCTGCACCCTGAGGCACTTAAAGGTATTGGGGCAAATCACCGAGAGAATTACTTCGTATCTGTGTCTCCTTGTGATCTACAAAGGGATTATGAGGGCTTTAAATCCTACGCGCTTGAGTGCATGACCGACGCCGTGGGCAGTGAGCAACGAATGCTTGTGGCTTGCCAAGATATTTTTGACGAAATGGCCGTCTCTACCGCCTTGAGTAAAATCCAACTAGACCAGATGAAACGTTTCGTGAGCCGTCAGTCAGGAATGAAACTCAATTTGAGTAAGATTGAGTTTCAGATTGTCGATACCCGAAAAAACCTATTTGGCCTCGGGTCTTTTGGCAACACTTTGGATAAAGCAAAAGCAGCCCTGTCCTTGACGGGGGACTTTTGCTATGACCCCGATATCTGTCTCAGCTTACTTCGGTGGTCGGGTGCCTACTGGGAGGTTTTCGATGATGGGGCGCTTAGGCAATTCATTAGTAATTACTTTCCCAGCCAAGAGCTTCAGCGGTCCGCCTCCAAAGTAAAAGATATGTGCAGCGCCCTTAAAAAGATGTTTTACGAAAAGCCACCACAAGCCCAAGGCGTCAACTTTCAAAACTGCTACCTAGACGAAAACCTCGTTACGCTCCCTAGCGATAAGCAGTTAGGGTTTACCTACGCCTTTGACTTTGAGTATAAACCTGAACTGCCGGAGCCAGTTATGTTTCTGGCCTTCTTGAACGACTGCTTTGAACATCAACCACCTCCCATCCGAGAGCGGAACATTGAACTGGTACAGCAAACTATCGCGGCAACACTTTATCAGCGCGGCCCCGCCTTGCAAAAAGCAGTGCTGCTATATGGTGCGGGCTCTACAGGCAAGTCTCAATTGTTAGAGATTATTAAGCGCCTTGTTCCAACAAGTAAAACCTGCGCCGTCGCACCGGACCAGTGGAGTGACGCGGTACAGGCGAGGGGATTGAATGACAAATTACTGAATGTGTGTGGTGAGCTTAGCGAGACAAAATCAATAGACGCCCAACGGTTCAAAGATATAGTAGATGGGAATCCAATTAGCCACTCTACACTTTCAACTAGCTTCACCGTAACCCCCGTATGCACCCACTGGTTCGCTTCCAACCACTTGCCAAAATCAAAAGATACCACTGAGGGATTTAGCCGCAGATGGTTGGTCCTTCAATTCGATAACGTAGTCGACCCGACTAAGTTGGTGTTGGATATCGGTGCGAAGATAGCCGTCGCGGAAAAAGAGCAGATTGTAAACTGGGCCACTAAAGCTATAACCAGCCTAATCAAACGGCAGCAGTACTCGGTGGCCCCTAACGACCTAGAAAGTAATATTGCGCAAATGAACAATAACGTTCGCTACTTCATTGAGACCGCTTGCACCACAAGTGACTTGTCTTGGCTTAAACCCATGCCCCGCAACGAGCTGGCAGAAGTCCTCACAACTCTAAAGCCTCTATCCCTAAAATACCTGTACACAAAATACTCATTGTTCATAAAAGATATGAATTGTGGGGCAGCTATCGACGAGCAGCAATTTATCATTCGTATGCGACATCTTGCCGCGCTATTCGGATTTATGGTGGTCGTGGGGCATGATAAGCGTGGGAGAATACTGGTGCAGTATTATGGGGTTAGTTTGTAAACCATAAGACTCTATCGATAATACCGAGATTACTTTTGCTATTTTAGCGTTATCGCTTGTGCTTACTTAGGCTAAAGTATAAAGTTCTGCTCGCGGGTACCGTAACTACCCAGCATGACGATGAGATTCAAGCAAAACGTTTCTACGGCCTTAGGGTTGATACAAAATTGACGATGCTTGTCGAAGGGGGTTCGCCCACGGGGTACGACATTTGAACTGATGTAACATTTTAGAAACGAACATCTGGCCCCGCCCTAAACAAGCGGGGTTTTTTATTGTCTGCGATTTGGGCTTTTCGCTTTTCGCGGTGAGCTTTTCGCTTTTCGCGGTGAGCAGTGAGCTTTTCGCTTTTCGCGGTGAGCAGTGAGCAGTGAGCAGTGAGCAGTGAGGTATAGAAACTAACCCCCACATTTCACCAAAATTTTTTAGCTGGGGTATTGAGGTAACACGCTAAGTGCCTGATTCTATTGACAATATTTACTACCTACCCTATACTATGATAGTCAAGGATGACAAGGGAAACGGTGCCTCGCGGCGCGCGTTGACCTGCGCACCTATGCGTTCGACTAATGGAACGATATCGGGGAATTCCCCGACTTTTAATTGACAATGAGAGAACTAAAATGACAAAAACAACCTTAACTACCGCACAAGTAAACGTAAAAGCCAACCTAAATGCGATGACTAATCGCGCCAAAAAAGATGCTAATCACAAACTGGGCATGGGGGTGCTGTTAGTTGAAAATGATATCGTTAACGCTCGCGATATCTTAGAGTATACAGGTGTTGTCGTGGGCAAGTCTTTAGAGGCTTGCGCTGACTATGGCGTGGTTCGGGACATGATTAAAGAAGTTATCAACCCTTTGTTGGCCTTTGTTATGCGCCCTCGTAGTGAGCTAACTATCGAGGCGACAATGGCCGACGTCATTGAGCTTGGAAAACGCCTTAAGACTGCTCCCGTCTCGAGGGATGGCAAGCAGTGCAAGAAGCCTTTAGCATTGGTTAAAGTCTTAGCGAACATCAAGGCGAGACATAATGATGAGCATTTAGCGTATCACCTTGACGCGTCTAAGGGCGTCGACCTCCAAGCGATGGCAGACGCCAAGCAGCATGAGATTAACATGTGTGAGCTTGCCGCATACGGTATGCAGCGGGCTATCAATGTGGCAATGGGCAAGTCTAACGACGCCATTGATGAGCTACTAAAAACGGTGGTAGCGCCTGAAATCACGCCGCCTAAGAAAGGTGCAGATGCAAAAGGAAAAAACTTAGATACGAGCGGCGACGCTAACAGGCAGGCGGAAATATTAAAGGCTAAGAAGTTGGCAACGGCCATCGCTAAGCGTGTTGAGTTCGATGCAAGCGAGGCTATAAACCGTCTCTTGCCTTTACACATCACAAAGTCAAGTAACAAGTTAAAAGGCGAAATTGGCACACTAGTACTAGCCATACTTAAGGAACAAGCCGATAGTAATAAGCTAAGCAATTCACACGATAGTCACTAAGTAACAACAAAAAATAAAAACCCGCTTCTAGCGGGTTTTTTTTGTACCTGATAAAAAAGGCCTTACATATTGTAAGGCCTCTTAGTGTCTAGATGTCTAGATGTCCAGATGTCCAGATGTCCAGATGTCCAGATGTCCAGATGTCTAGATGTCTAGATGTCCAGATGTCCAGATGTCTAGATGTCTAGATGTCCAGATGTCCAGATGTCCAGATGTCCAGATGTCCAGATGTCCAGATGTCCAGATGTCCAGATGTCTAGATGTCTAGATGTCCAGATGTCCAGATGTCCAGATGTCTAGATGTCTAGATGTCTAGATGTCTAGATGTCCAGATGTCCAGATGTCCAGATGTCTAGATGTCTAGATGTCTAGATGTCTAGCGGGTTAGCCTTTTTTTAACGCGCAAGCATACTAACACTCACTGTTAGCAGTTAGCCGTTAACCCTTGGGTTTTTTTAGCTGTTTACGT
>Ga0307984_1000506_pt1 | contig 17019 bp, 35 predicted proteins | sample EllFjometageno78_FD_203169 | JGI IMG/M metagenome (GOLD analysis project Ga0307984, IMG submission 203169) | Marine microbial communities from Ellis Fjord, Antarctic Ocean - #78 | ecosystem: Environmental > Aquatic > Marine > Unclassified | place: Southern Ocean | collected 2014-10-09
GGTTGTCATCCAGTAGGTCAACGCCTGCAACTTACGTTGATAGATATGGCGTATTAAAAACAGTCGGACCTGATGTTATTCGCATGAATGAAAAGGGGGTTTTAATTGAGGGTGCTAGTACTAATCTATTAACTTTTAGTATACCAAATTCATCTTGGACTAGTCGAAGAAGTTCTATAACTGAAAATACTGTATCAAGTCCCGTAACAGGAGGCTTAGTGACATCCTCAACAGTGGCTTCAACTGTAATTGGAGTGTCATATATTTATCAAAACCATTCTTATACTTCGGGGGTGAGTTACACAGCCAGTGCTATTGTAAAGGCTGGCGTAGGTTCGTCTATTTGCCGTTTGCGACTCCACACCGATGCTTTCGACGGTAATAAAACTATTGAGTTTAACTTGTCAACAGGTCAAATAATTGATGGTAGTGACGCATCTGCAACCGTGGAAGTGTTAACAGATGGATGGTACCGAATTAGCGTGTCAGGAGTTGCAGACGCGACAGTCTCAACATTTGGTCCCCTTATATATTTTGGGGATCAGAGCGTTGGGCAAAGTATTCACGTTTATGGGGTACAACTAGAAGCTCTACCCTTCGCATCATCCTACATACCTACAGCAGGAAGCCCTGTTACAAGAGCAGCTGATTCTATTTACATAGAACCTATAGGCAATCTTCCCGAATTAAATATAATTAAAGGCTTTACTGTAAGCGCAGAAGTAAACGCCTTACATGAAGGTGGGGATCTAATTTTAAATAAATATATCTGGGGGCTTTACCCTAATAGCAATGAACATCTAATCATGAAGTTATCTCCCGGTAATTTTTTGACAGTAGGCTCTAGGTCTGATGCAACCATGTATCAAGCATCTGTGGATACAATAAATCAAACAGGTATGGCACAAAAACTTGTAGGAGTTTACGAGAGCAGCGGGGCAGTTAAAGCTTATGTTGATTATGTAGAAACTCAAGGTGGGCAAAACCTAACAGGCAAGTGGATGGATTGGAATTTTACAGGAGGTTATAAAATCGCAATAGGTGGATATAACACTTCGCAAAATCTAAAACTATGGGGCTACATCAAAAACTTTAGATTCTTCGACCAAGCACTCACAGCAGATCAGGTGAAACTATTATGAAAGATTACATATTTGCAGTAACCGATTTAGCGGCGTTTCGAGTTTCACTATTAGCGGCTGATTCAGACATAGTTAACACTGACTGGGATGGTGTTGCAACCATTCAATCTGCGGTAACAATGGTAAAATATAATGGCAATCAATCAGTAGCGATAGCTAGAATAAATGATTGCGAATTGGCTGAAATGTCAAAAATACCAGAGCTTGAACTGGTGGGCCAAGCAGCAGTTGATTTCATTAAATCTTACGATGATGTGGTGTGGTCAAACGAGTCTTTGTATTACTCAATACATGACATAACGACAGTAACAAACACAGATGAAGATGGGGTGGAGCACTCGTACACGCCACCAAAACTTCACTGTATATTTGCCTAGGAGCTGCAATTGTGACTATAAAATATAACATTAATGGTTTAGTAGACGCTCTAGGTAAATCTACATCAGCTACGGAAGTTACTATATCTTACAATGGCACAGACGCATCAATCGGCAGTGCTTCAATTTCATACGCGGGTGTTATGTCAGCAGCAGATAAGTTAAAGCTGAACAACTTGGAAACAGATATAAACAAACCAATTTCAACAGCTACACAAATACAATTAAACAAAATTAGAAAACTAGCATTGGCGGGATTATAAATGAGTTTTGATTTAGCACAATTAAAAACAAATGTGGAAACGTTGATAGCGGCATTAGACGGCTCTCAAGATATAGAGTATTTGCTATCACTGCAAAAAGCTGCTTTTGGCGCTGGCGTTTCAGTCACCAATCAAAATCTACTTGATGCGAGAATACAAACGGCAGCAGACGCACAAACAAGCAGTACGGACATAGAAGACATACTTCTTGCAAATAAAGCAATGGCCGCAACTCAGGCTGTAATAAACACCTACTTTGACACTAAAACTGTACTAACTTCGAACGGTAATTACCCAGTTCCATCCCATGCCACAAAATGCTTTGTAAGCTGCACAGCTGGAAGCTCTCGACACATCAATGGAGTCGGGGCATATGTCTATTTTGGGGGAGCTTACGTTGTTGAATTTGAAATAGGAGTTAGTGCAGGAGGCACTATCAATATAGAAGTTGGATCAGGCACAGCTGGCACTCACGTAGTAGGGGCCCTGCAAGTTTTCAACGGCATTGCAAGCAACTCCAACAGCGGCATTACAAGAGTCGCAGGGGTTGTGCAATCGACTAACGGAGCAACAGTTTTTGCAGTCCCAAACACATCTGCAATAGGAGTTGGGTTATCCGCTAGTGATATATCCCTTAAATTTTTAATTGAGGAACCGGTATGAGTACATACACAATAGTAGTAAATAGCATAGTAGTTAAAACGATATCAGCGACTAAGCAATATATTTTAGATAACCATGATAACGACATTGCTGTATTAGGCACCTACCCGATTGGATGGATTTATGAGAATGGAGCTTTTCGAAACCCTGAAATATTAACGCCATCAGTATCGAATTTTGCAGCGACCAAACGGTTTACTGATTCCGCATCAATACCAGATACTATTTTACACAAGGCATGGTTTAAAGAGCGATTATTGCCTTTTGCAGCAGACATAAAAGCAGCAAGAGCGGCGGACCCAATACTTGATGCTTATTTTGATTTACTTGCAGAGTATAAAGTTGTTGATGTCGCATGGAGTAAAACCATAGCAATGTTAAATGATGCTGAAACTCGCATTAAAACAGTAATTCCAGCAAGCAATATTTCGGCGGCTGCATTATTGCTTCCGCGCCAATCTACGGAGGTTTACAGGGTTACAGGCGGATGAAAAACATTAAATCATGGGCAGTAGCAGTAATTTTATTAAGTTTAGTTTTGTTATTTTGGTCTGTGCTTTTTATCGCAATGTCGCCAATTTTAATCCCTGTAACAATCGCATCACTATTTAAAGATGAGGTTCATTTTTTGGGTGTTAACTTTAAATTTTTGAGTTGGCGTTACAACATGTTTATCAGTCAAGACCAAGGGGCAAACGCGATGCTTGGCGGTGATATGGACACACACGTAAGTGGAAGGGTAGGTCGCAGAGCGATAAAAGGCAATGACATTGCGCTCAAAATGGAGACCGTAATAAACCTGCTGTTTAAAGCACTTTTTAAAGAATCAAATCATTGTCGTAATGCAATCGAGCATGACGAAAAATACAACAAGAACTGGGGTGGATAATGAAATATTTAATAGTTTTACTGATGATAGTTTTAACAAGTTGCGCAACAAATGAGTTTGATGCAAAAATTGAATCATCGAGATACGCAGCATTGGAGGATATCAACAAAGAACTCAACAAATCGGATCGTTTTGAATGTAAATCGGGTTGTATTATTGAAATAGCAAGCAGGAATAAAATCAAGTTCACTGCCGACATGCTTCAAGAATTTGGCGCAATTGACAGGTTGGTTGCGGGCGGCGTAAGCATTGCCGAGATTATAGCGAGAGGCGTATTTAACCCCGCAACATTACAAGCGTTTGCGATGTATAAAGGTCTTGAAGTGGTTGCTGGGAATGGCGGTATACGTAACACCAATAGCTATAATTCGAGCGGAGGTAATACTGAAACGGGGTCAGTTGATAGTAGTACGATAGATTCTAACGATGATAATTCAGATAATTCTGACAATAGTGCGGTCGATGATAATTCAGATAATTCTGATAATAGTCAAATAGACGATAATTCAGACAGCTCTGATAACTCTGATAACAGCAATGTCGATTCAAATGATGATAATTCTAGTCCAGTACCACCAGTTGAAGAAGTGCCTAATGCCAGTAACTAAAACAATCTATAAACACCGCAGTCCTGATGTTGTTGAATTCTTCACTGAGAATGCTGATGGCTCTATAACTAAGGGCTCTATAACTAAGGGCCAGTGGCTAACAAGAAAACTAGTCAACGGCACTGACCAAATGCGAATGCTTGGCAAGGTAGTAACTGTTCCGGTTTTAATTGATGAAACTTACTCCCCTTGGGAAGAGTTAGAAATCTTAATTGCTAAAGGGTTTGTCGTTGTACAAAAAAGCAAAGCGTTATCCTTCGCACATGCTATCGCAGATTTTAAAGATTCGAGGCAAGCGCAATTAAACGCAGCCATAGTCACTACGTCTAACGGCAGCAAATATGACGCTGATGAAGTAAGTATCACACGAATGGGGTTTGCTCTGGTAGCACTATCAGGTTCTCCGCTGAGCTACGAACTACTATGGTCTTTAGCAGACACAAATACCGGCGTTATGACAGTTGTAACATTTGCAGATTTAAAAGAAGCGCAGGCGTTAGCGGTACAGAATATGTCTGACATTTGGGCAGCATAAAAGGGCGTATAAATGATCATTAAATCACCAGCAAGCAGAAAAGCGGCAACTGACACCACAGAGCTAAACATTGCTCAAGCAGCTAGGTTTATACAGATGCAAAATATTTACGCCAAACAACTACAAGCGAGTGGGTTATGAGTGTTGAAACCGCAATTATAGACTTGACCACGAAGACAACAGAGTTGTTGTCTTCGTTCACAACACAGCGAGACTCGGTAGCGCAACAAATAGCTGATGCAGTTGAAATTTCTGCTAATGAATCTCAAATCCCATTAGCTATCGTTGCTACGAATTTAATAACCACACAGGCTATGGTAGTTAGTCTAATCAATAGGTAATAGTATGACTATAGAATCAGCAATTAGCGACTTGACCTCCGCTACAACAACGCTAACAACTAACGTAGCGGCTCAACAAGTAGCCGTTGAAAGTGCAGTGACAAATTTTACTGCTGTTATTGATAAAGTTAATAACGATTTGAGTGATGTTGATAACACAACAGATTTAAATAAACCAGTTAGCGACCCGCAACAAACGTTAATCAACACAAAACAAGACACGCTAGTAGAGGGACAGAATATCAGCACTGTGAACGGTCAATCGTTATTAAGTGGCGTACCGCTTGTCATAGTTCGTAGTGCAACATCATTATATAACAAGTATCGCTACTAATGAACTTTGCGGGAACTTAGTAGCGAGACGCATATTTCTAACACGCATCAACAATATTGTAAGAAGCCTTAATTGTCAAGATTATTTATCGCCTCTCAACTCGATTAATTTATCATTGCAGAGCTTGGTTAATATTACCCGCTCAGATTTATTTGCGTATATATTCCTAAGCTCGCTTAAACCTTCTTTGTCAAGTCTAGCTCTACGTTCTTGTGATTTCTGAGTGCTTGTCTTTGCTACCATTAACTACCCCGTTATTACGTAGAACTTTAAGCAGGTTCCCGGCTTCTAGCTTCCATGATGAACGTGCTTCAAGTGCTGCAAGTGCTGCTGAAAGGGCTGCTGAACGTGCTGAAAGTGCTGAACGCGCTGAAAGTGCTGAACGTGTTGCAAGTGCTGAACGTGTTGCAAGTGCTGCTGAATTTGCTGCTGAAAGGGCTGCTGAACGCGCTGAAAGTGCTTCAAGTGCTGCAAGTGCTGAACGTGTTGCAAGTGCTGCTGAATTTGCTGCTGAAAGGGCTGAACGTGCCGCAAGTGCTGCAAGTGCTGCTAACTCTGCTGCTTCCCAATCAATATCTAAATCACCGTTTAGATATTGCTGATGACAAACAATAATACCATTAATTTCATTAGCAACACTTGGGTTATTTTCAGCTAACGTGGTTAGTCTTAGTATAGCTATCTCATGCTTAATATTCTCAGCATCCCCTTCGTATTCACAAAAAGCTTCGATACAATCTACCGGCCACTTCTTAGCGTCTTCAACACTTAAACCTTCAAAAATAGCTTCAGACAAATAACCCAGCCAGAGTGGTATATTATAAAGCTGACACGCTTTCTCAATAGCATTATTATCTGACTGCATAGTACATCCCCACATACAGCCTTTACCTGTATCATTATCAATCCAAGTGCCCTGAATGAAATTATCTAAATGAGCGTGTTCTATCATCTCTGTCACTAAGTGTTGCGGTGTTAATTGATTCATAATTCTCTTTCTTTAGGTAATTAGTAAAAATGCCCAGCTTTTTAGCGTCAGGGGCTACAAGCCAATATTTGTAGTTAAGTGTCGTCAATTATTGTAACTCACTACCCCGTTATTGCCCAGTAGGGCGGTTGATTAAATGCCTAGGCGATTACTTGTTCTTTTCTATTTTTCTCATAATCCAACCACTTTTGAAGCGACACCTTAGGCACAGACCATTCGATATTATCTACGCTGCTTCCGCGAGCAACTCCAGTAAATTTGCACCCATCAATTTTAAATGAAGCACTGAAGCCACATCCGGGAAACTCGCCTTCAAATTTAGTGAACTCAAGATCAGGTCTGATAGATTTAACGTGCCTGGACAATAATTTAAAGTTTTCGTTGTGACTCTTTATCTTAAAGTCTTTATCTGCCTTGCAGTCAACGCTGCAATACTCGCCATCTTTGCCATAAAAATATTCACTGGGATCTTTCTCATCATCTTCGAGATGCATTTTATGTGAGCAATGGAAGCATTCAAACCACCATCCAGCATCAATCAAAACGCTAGAGGGAACACTGCCAATATCAGAATACTGATCAAAATCCGGCGCGCGCCTGCATTTCGCATATTCAAATTCTACGTCAAGTTCATTAGCGCCCAACCTGCGCGCAGCAATTCCGTGTTTACTAAAAATGATGCACGAACAATCTTCAAAATCATGGCTAACCTGCCATGCAAGTATTTTATCGCTCATAACTCACTACCCCGTTATTGCCCAGTAGGGCGGTTTATTATCCTTGCTGAATAGAGATATCAGCCTGACCACCGTTGTCTTCATCCCAAAAATGAACCGCACCACTTGACAGCCCCTTTTTTGCGTCATCTTCGCTGCATAAGCAATGCAAGCTAGCCCTAATTTTTGAACAAGCCTCCCGCAATGTTATAAAGTTAAACACCCCGCTAAATTGAGGTTTGCCGTAGACATTAATGTTAACAATGTATCTTTTCATTATATTCCCTTACTTGTTGGGTTGCTGTGTTTCGATTCAATAAACATAGTTTAGACTAGTTGCGCGCAACTGTAAAGGGTTTAATGTGAGACAATTGAAATTAAATTTATGAGGCGCTTAGCGGGTAATATACAGTAGTTAAACACCCCGCAAAACCGCATAAAACGGCATGTTTATATTACCCGCTAAAATGTCAACTCATTGATAATTATAAATAATAGTGCTGGTTTGCGCCTGCCTTGAAATCAGGCGTAGGGTCAAACCTACCGGGGGTTCGAATCCCTCGCTATCCGCCATTTTTAAAGGGTTACAGCAATGTAGCCCTTTCTCGTTTTTACTGCTGGGTAATACGTGGGTAATATTATTGGGTAATATACACCCTGTGTTTTTATACATGCCTAGCCGCATTCAATTAAGATGTTCATTGCAATCATTCCATTACTTGTAAGCGTTAATTTATCCCTATTATTGAACCGTGTTGTCTTTGGCCTTTCGCTAGGATCCTTATCCGATATAGCGCCCTGTAGGATTGTTATGACCTGATCTTTAGTTAGGCTTTTATTCAGCTTGCTTTTTTTGGTTTTGTCGCAGTTGTCGATCAAACTCTGTAAGAGTCCCCATGTAATTTCGCCGCCGCAAGCTGTTTCTTTTGCTTTATTCATTTAACTACCCTCGATGTTTTAATTTTAAATTAGGCTATTATAAACCCCATTTATCCCTATCTAATTTATTAAGATTGTCGTTATAGTACGCCCTTTCATCCAACTCTGATTTAAACCTAACGGCGAAACCAAACTCAGTAATTTCTAGCTTACCGTTAAACCTTTTAAGTCTTTCTAGCTCCTCATCTTGTTTTGCCATCGGCATTATTTAACTACCCTCACCGTTTTAATTTTGCGATCATATGTCGCTGTTTGTGCTGCTGTAGTATGACCAGCTGCGTTTTGTTTATCTGCTAGAGTGCCTTCAAAATCGCTAACACCTTTAGCCTTCAAATCGTGAAATGTTGCGTCTATTACACCTGCTGCAATACATGCGTCTGCGTACTGGCTCTGAATAGCTCTTATGCTGTAAACTGAGCCGTTAGGTTTACTTATTAAAAACATCGTCTTGATGCTTGTTTTAATTGGTAGATTACGCGCCGCTTCAATTGCTGCCAGCAACCTGTCAGACCAAAGTTTTATTTGTTTTTTGCCAGTCTTTCCCTGCTCGATATATAAACCATTCTCGCGCACCTCACGAACTGTTAAACGCATCACATCGCCAATTCTAGCCATACATAAATAACTAATCTCCATAGCAACACGACAGGGAAGGGGCGCGACATTATAGATTGCTTGATACTCAAAATCGTTAATGTATCGGTCCCTAGCCTTAGTTTTTAGTTTCTTTACACCGACACAAGGGTTTTGTTTTAACTTGCCGCGCTGCAATGCCCAACTGCACATAGATTGCAAACAAGCTTTGTTCTTATTAGCTGTTTGATTAGCTGGCTCGTATGCGTTGCCTGTGCGTTTTGCCTGCTCCATGCCTGCTGTTTTAGCTCTCCACTCCATGAACGAAAATACATGATGTTGGCTAATTACATTTGGCCGCATTTTACCAAAAACTTGTGATAGAACGACACCATAGGCTAAATAATCTTTCCGAGTTCTTACCGCTAATTCTTGGAAAGTATCACTAGCGTAAAATTCGTTAATAATGCTTTCAAAAAACACGCCATTATCAACACGCCCCTGCTCCTGCTCATGGCGTTTTAATACTGCCAACTTCCCCGCATTCAAGGGGCATAAAATAATCTTGCCCCCTGATTTGGGTTGATATACGTAGTTGCCACGGTGCATATAAACACGCGAAGGCAACCAGTCCATTGATGAATCTATGCGTTTACGAGGCATTACAGCGCACCCAAATTAAAGCCGTCATCGATATCAGTTTGATATTTGTCTTTGCCATCCAGCCAATGCTGATTGGTAAAAACAACACCTTTAGGATCAACTTGAAATCTAATTTCGTTCTTCTTAAACCACGCTATTTGACCTGCTCTTCGCGTCGAAGGAAGTACATGATTACCCTCTATTCGATTAAAATTATTTACTGGCTCTTCCTTTTTCTTGCTCATACATTACCCCCATCTAGCTCAGGGTTTTCGTGTATATTGCCTATTTTCTTCCATGTAATCCCCATGTAATTATCCATTGGCAAAGTACCGACCTTGAACGAAGGCGCTTTATATTCAACCAAAACATTTTTGTAACACGGGCCTGTAGATAAAAGTCTTTTTTCTTCTAGGATATCACCCTCATAAATATCAACGCCGTTCTTGTCTTGTAGTCCAGTGAATTGCATTATTTCAAAGACCACGCCCGTATTTGTTGGTGAATCAGGTGGGTTTTCCCACGCAACCCAATCATCCATGCTTGCCCATTCCTCGCCTTCCGAATGAATCATTTTCAAGTTTACCGCATCCCAACCTCTAAATTTAATCTCTCTCATACATTACCCCTAACATTGAATGGACACTTGCGCATCGGTTTAGTGTCAGTAACTGAACACCAACCAGCTTTACTTTCTTTTTTCGGACATGTAGAGCAACCGTTCTTTTTGGGCCAGTTTTTGTTTGAGGGTATGTTGTACCCCATTATAAGGCTCATGATTTATCCCCGTTTTTCCTTAATTCACGATGCAGGTAACTATCATTGTGAATGCTGGTGTGTTCATTTGTATCTAAATAATCAGCGCATTCTTTACATAGAGACTCAAGCTCTGAAATTCTAGCCTTTAATGGAGTCACCTCTCCTGCAGCTCCGTTAGCGAACCATTCATATTTTTTAGGGCGTGATTTTAGATTATCTAGAGTTTGATTTACTAGCCCAACTTCAATTTTAAGATTTAATTTGTCGCTCTCAAGCTCTGAAATTCTATTTGCAGCATTTAAAAATGTTAGCGCTAATGCGTTAGCGCCTGAAGCTTTATGCAGCCGTGACTGGACTCGTAGCATTTGCTTTAGCCCGCCCACTCTATCAGCTTGATTGCTGTTTACATGCGTATTGCTATCACGCAACCACCCGCTAGACTCTTCCTTATCTATGTTGCTCATGCTGCTTTATCCCTTTTATGTTCGTGTCTAACTCTAACAGCGCTCAAACCATCTCTAAGCATCATGTTTGCTAACGTCATATGTTTTATACCTATATGTTCAGCAATGTCTTTAATTCGATATCTGTTTAGAATCATCTTGATAACTTTTGGGCGGATTGATTCAAAATATCCGACTGGGTATGACTCTCTGTTACTCATGCTGCTGATTCCTTGTTGGTACCTAAAGCTAATAGTTCATTTCTGTCTATCGGGCGAATAACGCAAGGCATTGATGAAGGGCGGAAAATTACGAACATAGAACCCTTCGTGTTTCCGTTAACTTTTTTGCCTGTTTCAGGATGAAAAAAACTAAGTCTGCCACCTGTAACTATTCTTATTTCTGATATTGAATTAAGAGGCAACCATTGTGCGTCAAGTGTCGCGGGTACCAACATCACAGTTGTTACACCTTTAGCTTTTTGCTCGATCGCTTTATTCATGAATTTCTTAATGTAACCTCTCCCGTAAGGAGGGTTAACCCATACGCTTTTTATTTCTGACCATTTAAACTTTAGCTCCCAATCGACTGTCAAAGCATCTTGCTCTCTAGTTAGGTAATTAGGTATCAGATGATTTTCATCGCTAGCAGCAGCATCTAAACCAAAGTTAAATTCTTTATTCATAGCGTTAAATACTGCAGGGTCCGTCCCCCAGCTATTTTTCATATCATCGTCTAAATCTGAACTAATTAAATCGCTCATGCCGATTCCTCGTTAAGTGTTAGCTGGACTGGTTTCATGTTAGATAATCACGCCCTGATCATGTCTAGCGTCAGACAGACGTTTGATTATTTGCTGCTCTTCATTGCTGAATTTCATCGGTGGCTTTTCGCCAAATGTTGAAAAAGCTAAAGTGCCAAGCCTGTCAACCAAATCAAAAAAAGCCTTTGCCTCTTGCTGTTTTTCAAGCTTTATTGTAATTGCTCTAAACGGTAAAATTTCTTGCTGTATTTTCATGCTGATGCCTTACTGTTGTTATCAATCACATCGCTTTCGAGCTTTCTATAAGCCTTATTCATGGCATTAACGCCACGGGCAAACACTTGTTGATGTACCCCATACGCTTTATATGCTGATGGTGGTTCCGCGCCGTCTACATAGTGATAATGAAGCGCATTAATTAACGGCTGACTTCTCACCCTTGAAGCCTCCAAGACGCTGTTAAACGTCTCGTTGGTTTCCATGCCCTGCAATAAACTGATTGCTATGCTCATAAATCACCTGGTGCCCCCACGGGGAGGGCGGTTAATTAGGGGTTATCTGCGAACTTGACCTTGATTTTGTTGATGGCCTTGACCTTGATTTTGACCTTAATTTTGTTGATAACCTTGATTTTGACCTTGGAAACCTCCTTGATTCTGCTGCCCCTGTTGCGCTGGCTGGTCTTTAAATACTGAAACCATCACACTAGAGCGAACAGGCTTATTTTGCTGCATAGCTAATACATTTTGCTTTGCTAGCACACCAGCTAGGCACACGGAAGGATCAAGCAACAGGTATGGTCCATTGTCATTTTGCAATTCAACACCTATTTCTGTGTACTCGCCTTTTGTTTCGTTGTCTTTCTGGTACTCGCCAACTTTTGCTACTAGTCTTCTTTTTGCGTTCATGATTTACTGCCTTAATAGTTGATTGTTATACGTGATGATTTAAGTAGTGATAAAACCACAAGTCTTGCTGTGTTTTCATCGATGTCAGCACCTGCCATAATGTGTTTTTTAATCTCACATCTAACAGCGCCAACGTGTTTTTTATCGTTCTCCAGTTTTTCTTTGTTTAGCCTGGTTAATTCGGCTTCATCCTCCTGTCGTTTAATTTCAGACTGTCTAGCCGCTTCAACTTCAGCAACCCGTCTATCTTCCGCTTGTTTCGCCATTATAGCGCTGTGGACACGCCTATCGATATCATCATTGATTTCATAGGCTTCTGATATGTAAGCTAACTGCTCTCGATTGGCTTTGTCTCGCGCCGCTTGCTCAGATAATAGACGTGCATTTTCTTGTGATGCCAATAGCTCTTTATCAGCTTTGATTTTGTCATCAACCGCCTTCTGCTTGGCTTCGTTTGCATCATCAATAGCCTTTTTTGCTGCTGCTTCAGCGATGGCTTTTGCTTCATTTGCAATGCGCTCCTCACGATCCTTTATTTCCCTTTCTGCCTGCTGCTTTCTTAATAGCGCAAGCTCTTGAGCGTCTTTTTCAGCTTTCAAGGTTTCGGTGAATAAAGTAGCTAAAGCTGCTCTAGTCTCATTTCTAGCTTTTAGTGCATCGGCGGTGAACTCGTAAAAGTTTTCGCATTCCTCCTGCCCCATTTTATTCATAGCCGCTTGTATTTCTTCGGAGCAAGAGTCAGCTAACGACGATGGAAGGTTGCGTATATATAAAACACGGCTTTCAAGCTCGGCCTTGCGATCTGCTTCGCGCTGCTTTTTAATGTTATCTAGCTCTTTATATGCCAGCATATGGGGCTTCTGCATTTCTTCCAATGAGCTAGATAAGTCTTTGGCTGTGGAGTCAACAAGCTTGCCGCCTTCAAGGTAAAAAGCTTTCTTCTCTTTGCGCTTAGCCTCAAGCGCTGTTTGTAGTTTGCCGATATCGAGAGATACACGTTTTGACTTTTGATATCCTTCGTCAGTTGATGCGTTTGGTATAAAGTTGGCATACTCTTTAACCTCGTTCATTTGCTGTGCTATTTCGTCATACTCAACTACTGGTAAATTATTCATTTATAACTACTCCTATTGGTTTATTGCTCCGTAAATATGCTGCGCAACTTCTTAAATCTTGAATGTCTTTAATCGATTTGATGTCAGGGTTATTGAATGATTTACATACCTGCTCAAGTGTCCACCCGCATTCTTTGGCAACTGCTACAATATCAACGGCTGGCTGAGGTGCGTTAAACTCTGCGGTTATTTCGGCAACGTATCTGTGATCATCAAACCTACCCATGAACACGTCAGCGTTAAATCCGAGCTTTGAAAGCGCCTTGGTTAGCGCGTCAGTTTCAATCTTTTTTGCAAAATCGGCATCGACCATTGTTTCATTTCTATCCATGAACATTTTTGATGAATTTATAATCGTAAACTCGCCTTCAGGATGAAAAAATACACCTTTGAAAACTACTAATTTAAATACAGCTATAAGGCTGTAATCTAGCTCTATCGACTTAAACCCAAAGCCCTTGCCATACGGTCCAAACTGCTCAGTAGCCAACATTATTTGATACTGCGGGGCTATCGCCGTTATTTTAAGGCCGCCAATTTTTGCAGGCTTAGTGTATTTAGGGTTGGTTTTTTCTACCTTGCTCCATAACTCTAAATTATTCATCGTCTGCCGCCTCTTTTGCGTAAGCGCTGCTAGCTAAACGCTCCAGCTCGTCAAAGCTTAATAGCCCTTGCTTAATCCATGACTCGACTTGTGAGATTATTTGCTCAATGCTCATGCCCTAATCTCCTTACCTTCAATGCTAAATCCATTTACATCAACCTTGACTGACTCAATCGATACATCAATATTGACGTCCCAATCCATGCCGTTAGTCTCCCCAGATGTTAAAGCTATAAATGAAATGTCCTTGTCGCCGTATGTGTCTATAAGATGAATTAGACGGTTTAATAGTGTTGATGCCTTCATACCATCACCCCTGAACCTGTAAAACCGATTTTGAATGTATTGCCACGGCGATTAACAGTGACTTTAAATCCTTGCTTTTTGAGCTTTTTCTTAAAGCTGTAAGCGGCTCTTATTTTTGTAAAAATCATTACTTACTCCTTACTGTTAGTGGTTATTTAAATCTTGCGGCGCATGACTTAGAACAGCTTTTAGCCCATCCGCGATTAATATCAGCCTGCCTAGCCATAAATTTAGAATTGCATTTACAAGTCCTTTCGACTGTTTTACCTCTGACATCATTTGCGACTCTCAAAGGTCCAACAGAAGTGGGTTTATGGGCATCTCTCCCACTTAACTCATTTTCGAATATTTCTACCCAGTCATCCCATTTTTCAGAATCGCAACTAAAATCCGATGAAAGAGAAAGACCTTTGCATAATCTGATGGTGTTTTTTATATGTCTAGAATCCATCTCGGTAACGTGAATTGCATCGCCATTCTTTTGAGTCCACATTCCATCGGCTATTAACTCCTCATATTCATCATATTCAACGTCATACCCGCCGCAGCTTTCAGCCCCTTGTCCCATCTTGTTTCTTCCTTACTGTTAGTTAAGCTGCGTCTTCAGATGCTTGCTCGTTAATTAGCTTGAGAACTTCTGTAAATGTCGATTGGTCAGGGATGAGCATTACTATTTGAGATGCGGTTAACTGTTCAAAAACTTGGTACATATCAAACCCATCAGCGGTAGCTGTGATAGATGTACCGCCACTCTCAGAGTTCAGGCGCTTATACCTGACCTCTAAATCATCAAACGTGCCGTTACCATTACGGTTAGCCATTATTTATCACCCCTGCTAGAAGCTTCAGTTGTCGCCCATTCTCTCGAAAGCGCGTCAATCGCTAGTTCCAGTGTCGTTCTTCGCAACCCTATAACGTCGAACTCGTTGTTAGTCGTCATCATCCTTCGATTCATTGCATCTGCGCTAGGGTCATTGTAGATAGCGTCAAAGATGTCATCTATGCCAATAGAATCATTTAACTCGGTAGGGTACTCAAGCGCGTAAAATCTATCTTTATTTAAAGACTTGGTGATTTTCTCTTGATAATAATCATAAGCGTCTTGATAAGAGCTGAAGTGCTCTCCTGGCTCAGGAGATTTGGCTCGAGTCATGAATATTTCAGCCATGCCTGTTTCAACTGCTGTCATTAATTTAGTTGCTGCGTTCATTTTGTTTACTCATTTAGTTACTCGATGTAATGAGTTTACTAAAATAATAAACAAAGTAAAGTTATTTACTAAATTAATTCACTATGTTTATTTTAGACATTAAAAAACCCGCATGATTAGCGGGTTTGGTGGGTGATTTATTTTTTATTTTTAGTTATTCCAAGCTCCGCAAGACCAAAAAACCTGCCCCAGCACGTAAAACTCATCATCTACAGGAACCGTGATACTTTCAAATTCTGCTGAATTTAGACATCTCATAGTTACCAGCCTACTCGTAGGCTTGTAAAGACGCCTTATCTTTATTATTCCTGCGTGATTCACTGCATATATTTTACCATCCGCCACCTTTACTGATTCAGTATTGATAGCTGCTATATCACCATCGTATAGCCTCGGCTCCATGCTAGACCCGCTAACCTTTATAAACGCTGCGTGTTCATGCTTTACGCCGCATGAGTCTAATATTCTCTCGCTCATGCGGCTTACATACCCCACTCTGTGAGTCTTGATATCACCCTTTACATCTTCCTTTGTTTCCATGTCGATATACACAATTACCTCTTTTTCGTCGTCAGCTATCGGGCCTTCTTCAGCCCAAACTTCAGCCCTCCCTACGTGGGGATTACTGATCTTCTGCGATCCATGCGGCAGATCCATCCATCCATGATCTAAATTTAACTCAACCTCAATACGCCGCGCTAAATTATGACCCACGTTGCGAGGTGAGGTTCTGTTTTTTATTTGGCTAATCTCTGTAGTCTGCACGCCTATAGCCTCTGCAAACAGTCTCTGACTCTTATACTGGGACAGCAACCCCAGAATGTTAACTAGTCTACGTTCATTTGTGTCCATGTTTACCTCGATTATTAACCTACATATTACTCCACCGCTTATTGCTACTTACGGCTAGACCTTACACCATTTTAAATAGTTTATCAAAACAGTAAATAATTTAATTAGTAAACTAGTTGCTTTTTCTGAGCAATTCAATAATATGTGTTTATCAATTTAGCTGAGATGAATTATGAAGTTTAAAGAATTTTTGGACAAAACAGGTTATAGCCCAACACATGCCGCCCACGCACTGCTTTACAAAAAATATAAACGCCCTTTAAAAATGGCAGAGTCGCTAGGGTACGAGCCTACAGAAGAAGAACGAACGCTAATGAAGCGACTAATTGCCGGTAAAGGTGATTTTTCCGAGCTTGGATTAACTGAGAAGGTGAAAGCAGCATGAATAGACGTAATGGCTATACATATCCGTTCAAAGCGTTTTACTTCAAGCATGAGCGAGCTATTGCAGTGATAGTAATACTCGCCGTGGTCTGGTTTATGTCTTAGTGATGTAGTCAATCACATCAGTTTGAACTATGCCGCTTAATTGCGGTTTTGGGGTGAAAGCAGATTGCTTTTTTAAACCTTAACTAAGGATTTTATCATAATGAAAAAACTAGGGGTTGTATTTGCGTTAATTTGCGCAATTGCTTTTTCTGCCATTGCTACAGCATCAGTATCAATTGATGGATTTAACGCGCCCAACAGCGCCGAACATACATTAACTGTAATGATTGCTGACGTTAAAGTTGACGTTGCTAATAAGGCTATAGTGGCTGATTTTGTGGCGGTTACTGATGGTGGTAATAAAGAGCGATTTAGTCGGTCAGCCGTTGAGCTGACGATTGCCAATATTGAAAAAGAATCAAGCTTAAACGAGGTGGGTTGGCGAATGTCAATTACATTTTAACGTCATAAACAAAGTTAGTTAAAAACAAGAACCCCGCCTAAGTCGCGGGGTTTTGAGGTGAAAGTATATTGAGTTGGTGATTGTACGTAGCAGAGAGTTAATAGCCTTTGTCAATGATACAAGCGGCAGTCACCAACTTAATACACCGAAACAATTT
>Ga0307984_1000510_pt1 | contig 16941 bp, 21 predicted proteins | sample EllFjometageno78_FD_203169 | JGI IMG/M metagenome (GOLD analysis project Ga0307984, IMG submission 203169) | Marine microbial communities from Ellis Fjord, Antarctic Ocean - #78 | ecosystem: Environmental > Aquatic > Marine > Unclassified | place: Southern Ocean | collected 2014-10-09
GTAAGTGCGCTTGTTGCTGTATTAGCAGTCGCTAGAGTGCTATTAGCAATAAACGTCTTATTGAACGCATTATTAAAATATGCCATAATTAATTAAATTTGTGTGAGGACCATTACCCCCACTAGTTATAAATAAAGATTTCAACAGTTTACTCTGCTCGTAACATATACGTCACTATAATAATATACAAAAATTAATTTATATATTAGTTATTTCTTTCTGCTGCTTGTAAGCCTCTTTGTTGTTGATATATATTTTCTATATCTCCTGCAATAATTGAAGCTGTATCATCTAACATTACTTCTACTAAATCATCTTTAAACTCACAATTAACATTTAGAGTACTTACTAGTCCAGTCTCTGGATTTACTACACCAGGTACTTGAATATAAATAGGTTTTCTATAATAAGTAAGTATAGGTAATACTATATTAAATTTAGTATTTCTATATATCCTTATTGTATTATTTAACATAGTACAGAATGTCTCACCCCATTCAAAATCAGGATTCTTTAAAGGATCCCTAAGAAGTAATGATACATTTGCCTCTTCTGCTAAATAAACTGTCATAGACCTAGGCGTACAACAGTCATCTTTAGCTTGTGTTGTTATTGTTTTAAATTCTAAATATGTAGAAACAGGAAAGTTATCACTTTCAAAATATGTGTCTGTTTCAGTACCAGTTAATGATAATTCTACTAACAAAGGTTGTAAATCATCTATTCTTCTTTTAGATAGTTCATCACCTTCTTTATACATATTACCACCATGTAGATTTCTTCTACACCACTCTATTTGTGCTTTATTAAAAGCTTCAATAAATTGCCAAGACTCTATATTATCATAGTCATTACTATCTAACTTATTTAGCCTCTGCTTTATTTTTATTAAGAGCGTACTATTTTGCATAATCTATTAATTTAAGCGTTCCAATATGGTTCTATTTTATCTAGTAAAGATAATAGAGTTTCCTCATTTTTTGGATCTTTTAAAAATTCTAAACATTCAGCTGGTCTTTTACCTAATCTTTCACCGCTGTCTAATGGTTCAATCCATCCTCCAGCTTTAGTAGTGATGAATCTGTAATATAAACCATCTTTAATTAATGCTCTTATTTTTAATTCTTCCATATCTAACCCAGATACTTCTAAAAACTGACTTGCAGCTCTTTTCTTATTTGACTCACAACCATTACCATTGATATATTCATCCATGTTTTCATACATGATATCATTTGGTGTATTTTTTGTGTATTGTACACTATCTATATCTACTACTTTTGCAACATATAATAACTTTGTTGTATTCTTATCATATAAATTTTGCAACAATGATATAGCTTTGTTCTTTACTTTTGTTGTCTCAGTTCTAGTTGATAATGTTTCTTTAACTGTATCTAAATAAAACTTTGGATTTGTTTGTGACTTTTTAGCTGCTGCCAATGAAGGTGCAACTATAGAAAAACCACCAGCTCTAATAGCAAATAATTTTATCTTGTCATATGGATCTACTTCAGAATCTAAAAATACTGGATCATTACCACATCTTAAAGATATCTTATCCCAAAATTTAGAATTATCTGGCTTCATAACTGTTAGCTTATTCCAGAAATCTTTATCATCTGGATCAACTACATTTGCTGCTAATTCTGCTTCTAATTCTGATACTACTTTTCTAATTTCTGCAATCTTTGCCTTTTTTTCTTTAGCAGGTAACATCTTTACATCTGGTGCAAATTCATTTAAACCTGTTACATACCTTTTAACTCCATTCATTTCTAAACAAGCTAATGATTCTTCATGGAAAACTCCATCATGTAATGATAAGCCGTATGTTTCTAAACCCATGTTTTCCTTTCCAGGATTAAAGTAAGGCCTTACAGCAATACTGCTTGATTGTTTTTGGTGTTGATACTTCTCAACAATTGTGTAATCTTCCATTGTTTGGTTTTTAAAATTAATAATTAATTACTACTTAAACGTACACATTTGTGTACCTTCTTTATTATTAAATTTCTAAAGCAAGATTTTATTCTTGCTTAAGTTGTTTAAGTTTAATTATACTACAACCTTCAAATCTCCTGTGGAATGATATAGATCACCTTTAACTAAGCCTGCTGTAACTGCTGCAGCATTATTTGCATAGTCTCTGACTAATATATCTTTTCCAACTGATTTTGAAGATATAATTTTAGAAACACTTGAGTTTGAAAACTCATATGTTTTATTTGCTAATTTTATATCTAGTGCCATGATTATTTGTTTTAAAGATTAAAATAAAAAGGGAGGAAGTTTAACCCCTCCCCTTTAATTATTTGTTCTAGAATGATCCTCCTGTAATAGGGTTTCTCATTACAATTTTTAGAACTTTAGTTGGATCTTTAACCCAAATAGCTGGCATAGTCTGAGTCATATAAACTCTATACCCATTGAATTGACCTGTAGAAGCAAACCCTTGAGTTCTTCCCATGTAATCCATTGTACCATTTTGATAGAACCACTTTAATTGGTTATCCCAAGATAATTTCAATAAATGGATGTTGTCATTTCCTTCATCTGTTACATCAAATATGATGAAACTGAATGAACTTAATGGACGACCATCAATTAATGGATTTTCAATGTCATTTGTATTTAAGTTGTCAAATGCTGGATTCAATACAAACTTAACGTTAGCTAAGAAAGGAATAGTAAAGCTTGTGTAAGCAAAACCATAATCTAAATCCATACCTGAACCTTTAACAGCTCCGATATCAGATGCATTTTGAACTAAACCTGAACCATACACTTCATCAGCAATTGCTTTGTTGATTAACTGCATTCCTCCAATACCTGTTTGTACAACAAGTGATCTTTGTGGGTCTGGCCCTTTGAATTCAACTTTACCTTGATAGAAGTTATAAAGTTCAGACTTAAACATGTCAAGAGTAAATGATGACTTGTTATATACTCTTTTGAAAGAGTTATCTAACTGTGACCATAAACCTACAGATAATCTAATATCATCCGGTCCATCTTGTTTAATTCTACCACCTTTACCCCACATTAGGTAAGTTTCAATATCCGTAGCAATTTTAGATAAGTGAGCTGCTTCCATATTTGTAATGAAAGTTCTTGTAAGAGTTCCATTTTCAAATGCTTCTCTAGCGCCTGCTTTACCCATGTTTGCTACAAGTCCTTCTATACTAGGTACAGATGGATTGTTTGGATCAGTGTTGAAGTTTCTCCAGATTTCAGTAACAGGTACAGTACCATCAGCGTTTAAACCACCTTTGATCATTAAATCTGCTCTTGAAGAAATTGAATAGTGAACGTGTGCTTCTGCTCCTCCTACAAAGTTGTAGAATTCACGGAAACCAGATCCAGTTTCAATGTCTGAGAAACGTTCTCCGTACTCACCTCTTGCAGAACCTTTTCTGAAGAACTTTGTACCTTTAGCTAAATACTTGTTATCCAAGATAGCTGCGTTGTTGTTGTTTACTAATTGAACAGTGTATACGTAACCGTCACCTGCTGGGATAATATCATCCGCTGTGATGTAAAGTTCAAGTCCATTATACTTATCATAAGTAATAATGTCACCGTGTCCAAATGTTCTCTTGTTAATCTTTACCTTAAATAGTGTTCCATCAATACCTTTGCTAGTGTTAGCTGCTTCGATGTCTGCTACAATGTAAGGAAGATCTTGTGCAATAGGAGTTTGCCACTTGTACTCACCACGCGCATTGTCCACCATGATTGTATTCTTTCCACCGAATGAAGCCATTTGATATAAAGGCATTTCTACCTTTTGGGTCATTGCCCATAAATCAATTGGTCCCATATCCATAGGCTCCGGGTTACCGAGCATTTGGGTAAGGTGATAAGAATCAACATGAGAACTTGCCTTGTAGCTTGTGTCTCGTAGGAAAATCCCATTATTTAATACTGGAGTTGCCATAATTCTAATTGTTTTTGTTGTTAATAATTGTTTTTGTTAATATTTAATTGTCTAATTAAATTCTTTTAAAGATGTTAGCGGGTCTTTGAATCTTTCTCTTACTAGAAGACTTTCTTTTATTATCTTCTTCTGCTTGATGAACTCCCAATGATGCACCTCCTGCACTTGATTGTTCTGTTTTCAATTTTCTCACCGTCTTCTCAATAGTTTCTTGTGCTCCTTTACTCATGATCTTTGCTTTATAAGCATCAGGATCTTGTAATAACCATAATGCTTCAGAAATCAATCCATAGTTTGGCTCAACAAACTGATATTTTTCTAGTAAGTGACCTAATAAATTAGTATTCTTCCCACTTACTGATGGATAATTAGGTTGAACTAAGCCGTTATATAACATAGCTTGAGTCTTTCTATCTACTTTGATTTCACCTAACTTTCCGTCTTTTAATGTTTCATATACATTTTTCATGTATGCTTGGGATGCATTCTCTTGTTGTTTCTTTTTCAATTCTTGCTGTTGCAATTTTTGAGAAATAACTTTTTCTTGCATCTTATCCAACTTAGGTTTAAACTTATTAGCTTGTGATTCTAATTTACCTAGGTCTTTCCAAATTTCTATTTCTTCTTGAATATCTTCAGTAGTACCATATCCAGTAGCACTTAAGTATTCTGTAATTATTTTTTCTTGATCAGATGCTTTTTTAACATCAAGTGTTTTAGTTGTCTCAACTTCTGATAAAGTAGAGAATAAGCCTTTTAAATCCTTACCCCCATCTGCAACATACTTTGCTGCAATCTGTAATTCTTGTGGTAAACTTTGAAAAAATTGCTTAGGTGTTTCACGTCTTACCTCGTTTGCTCTTTCTTCTAAATTAGCTTCTATAAGTTCTTCCCAGTCTTTTGCATTGTATTCTGATAAATCTTTATCATCATCAAAAGCAACAATCTTGTCATCTTTGATTAGTTTTGCAAACACATCTGAGATACCATTAATTGGTTTTCTACCTCTCTTTTCTTTTGTTTCTACTTCCTCTTCATCTTCTTCCTCAGAAAAAGAATCTAATATATCTTTAGCATTTTCTTTGCTTTCTGCTTTGGTTTCTACACCATCCTCAGCTTCGGGATCTTCTATTAAAGATTCCTCTTTTTTAGCTTCATCCTTCACCTCAACTTTTGCAGTAATATCATCTACCCCATCATCATCCGGATCAGCAAATGTCATATCCACCTTCTCTCTCAATCCAGTAAATATATTTTTTTGAGGTTTAGAATCTTGCTGAATCATATCACTACCGCTAGGGGCAGCATTAAATATCTCATCAAGGTTTACATCTACTTGCTCTACTTTACTGTTCACAGTTTTTTCTTGTGTTGTATTCATAATTATTGTTGGTTTAAATATTTATACTTCTTACATATATAATATAAGAAATGTTTACCACATTAAACTTATAATATTTTAATAAAATTGAAAATAATTTGCAGTATATAGCTAACGCCTATTTTTTATCTTTAGGTTTCTTAACATCATACTTATTCTTGTTTTCTTTTGCTATTTGAAGTTGAGTATCTGATATCTGTCTTTGAGCATTAATCTTTTCCCTTTCTACCTGAAGTTTTGATGTTTCCATTATAGATTTACTTGCATTTTCCTCACGCTTTAAGTTCATCTGCTCCCTATATTGAGTAGTTTCTCTAATACCCTTCATAGCATCTTGATAATCAGATACTTGATTTTGATTTATGTCAACCATTGATCCAAACCCTGCAGCTTTTATTTCTGCTAATGTGATATCATTCTGTCTATCTTTATCATTTTCTTGCATTTCAACTTGCAACTTCATTTTCTCTTCTTGCTGTTTAGCTTGAATTGCTTCTTGTTGCATTTGTTGTTGTTGTTGCATTTCCTGTTGTCTCTGTTGTTCAACTCTTGTTTCAGAATCTTTCAATATATCAGATACTTCAGCAATTGAATCAGCTTTAACAATGTTACCTAACTCATAGATACTTGCTCCAGTAGTGTTATTAGTTAAAGCCATTTGCTTTAAGTTTTCTAAGATTGCTCTATGATTAGTTTTTGTTGTTGCAAATACATTAAAATCTCTAAGAAGTAATTCAGTACCATTGATAGCAAAATTAACTTTCTCTGCCTCAGTAGATATGTAAGATAACCTTACACTTGGATTAGTGCTATTATAGTATTGAGCCAAGTCAGTTCTCATTTGATGAACTCTAGGCATTAGATGATCTGAATGCTGTACAAAATACATCTCTGTTTGAGCGTATGATTGTTGCATAGCCTGAACAACCCCTGTAGCCGTTTGAGCTGATACAGCGCCTCCTAGACGTTGTGGGTTAATACCTATGGCATCAAAACATTGTTCTTTAAAATAATTTGCTAATTGTATTCTAGACATCAATCTACTAGTTTGCTCCATATTTAGAGTTTGATAGTGATTAAAGTTAGTTGCATTCTCAGTATTAGTAATAGATGTATCTAATGGTAACATCTGGAAATCCTTCATTGCTACAAATGCTTTGGCGTAATTATTCTTACCCCAATCCTCACCCATAGAGTGACGTGGTAAAGCATTTTGATCAAACATTATTATTGTTCCTAACTCATCTATTAAGATATCTGCAATTTGGTTATTAACCATATTGTATCCAACTTGATATGCTTTCATTAAATCTACTAAAGAAGTAGATCTTGTATTTCTATCTGAAAATACCCTTCCTTCTACTGGAAGTTTACATCCATAAAGTGTATTGTTCCCTTTAAATTGAAAAGGTAACCTACCAGGTTTAGTTCTATTAATACCTACATAAATAGGGTTTACATTATCTCCCATTGTAGATCTCCACATTGCAGGAAGATTTGGACCAATCTTTACACCACCCCAAACTTCATTAATCCAGATCCAATCAACATGTTCACCTTCTAATAAAGTATCTTTAGATTTGTTTTTAAATATTGATGTATCATATACACCTTTCACAGTAACCTTAAAAGTTTCATCAACTATCTCTTGCGTAATTTCTCCATCAAATTCTATCTTAGTTAAATGACCTACTTTCCTTTGTGTTTTCCAGTAAATAGTTGCAACCCTCATTAGGTTACCTTCACCCCACATAGATATATCTTCATTCTCATTAAGTATTTCACTTAATATATCACCACCTACAGCAGGATCATTGTTATGATTACTAACAAACTGTCTATATGCTAGACCTGGAGAATTAGTATTCCACTCATGTGATCTTGTAGCATCATAATATGAACCATCATTTTGATAACCATTTACTTGATATTGTGCTGATCTAGCTGGATAGATTCTTTGTAGTGATTCTAATTGTTTAGAATCCATTAAATAACCATATCTATCTACTACATCTGATACAGTCATTAAATCAACTTTACCCGCGTAATTTGAATCAGCTATATATCTTTGATCTGGAGATTTTTGATAGAAAGTTAATACAGGATTCCATAGCTCTACATCATAGTCATCTTCTAACATTCTAAAATGCCAGAATTCTCTATCTGCAATAAGCATATCTCTAAATCCTCTCTCTTCAAGTTCTTGCATTTTGAATCTTTCATCATCTACTGCAAGTTGGTGGGATGCCCACTCTTCTACCATACTTCTATATGACTTACTAAAGAAGTCCTCTATTTCAGGTAATGTTTTTATATTCTCTGGGGCTAGTTGTTGTTGTGCTTGCTCAGATGCTGGATCCATACCCATCTCAAGCATTTTTGCTATCATCTGTGATTCTGCAGTAGCCAACAAAGATTCTTCAATTTGTACTTTCTTTTGTTCTAGCATCTCATTGTATGATGCATCATCTACAGCTCTAAACTGAACCTTAGAATATCTCTTTGCAAATTCACCTGTAAGTACATTAATTACATTAGGAACAATTGGGTAGAACTTTAATTCTAATGCTGAATCATTTTCTTTTGTAAGAACATCCATCATGTCCTTATAATCATTGTCTGGTTCTATAATATAATCTGTCTTATCAATTATACCTTTAGCTAACTTATAATTTTTTAATAGTCTTCTAGAATTTACACGTAAAAATTCAATCCCTTGTAGTTCTAACCAATCTAAATTCCAAGCTGCCCAATCATCAGTTTTTTCTTTATAGGATATAAACTGAACTGGTTGTGTTAAACTAGAAAATGAATCCCCACTTTCTGCCTTAGCACCATTCTTAAGTTGCATTGCATTTAATACTCTCATTTATTTAAAATTTTTAAAGCCGGATCTCCTACTTATTGAATTGTTACCACTATTCCCACGTCCAATATTTTTGAACGGACTATACTTTAATTTACTTATTTTTTCTGAATTTACCAAAGAATTACTGTCAGATTCACGTCTTTTTGAATATCCCCTATTTGATTGTTGTATTTTTGCAAATGCAACTAAGGCACCAAAGGCCACCATTCTATCTACGTTCAATCCAGGATAATATGCTAACATTTCTTTTATAAGCATAGGATCTGGAATTCTTTCAGCACCTAAAGTCTGAGACATTACATTACCTTCAGTATCTAACTCTTCATCAATAACCTCTCTTAAGAATTCTATTGCATAAGATATTAAATGACTTTTAAATAATGTACCTGTATTCTTCCAGCCATATTCCTGGTATACTGTTCTGTTTGACCCAAGATCTTTTAGAAATAATATCTGTTGTTTAGGAACCAGATACCTTTGTTTTTTTCTGGCAATCATATGTTGAATAAATAAAGAAATGTTATTCTCTACTATTGTCCATGCATTATACCATTCAATTAGCATCTCTAATCTTTCATGTGTTTTATTTATATCATCAAAACGTCCACACCATGCTGCTACAATTTTATCTTTTTCAATAAACTGTTCTGTGTCACCACTTGCTAATTGTCTTGTAACTTCAGTGGCATTCTTATATACAAAAATACTACATAATGAATCTGATGTAGTTGTCTTTCCTTCTGATACTGGATCAATAGACGCATAGTACGCGCCAAAGCCTGGAGATGGTATTGGTCTTTCCCATACAACTATACATCCCGTTTTGTCTTGTTGTTTTTTATTTACTGGGAATGTGCTAATAGGAAGCTTAGAAGTTCTCTTTGCTATAATACCTGTCTGATCTCTATCTAATTCAATAAGTTCATATGGATATTCCTTCTCTTCAATTTTCTTAAGTTGTTTACTTAATACTCCTTGTGGGAATATTGATTCTTTTCTATATGCAAATGCTTCTGCTATATTAAGCGGTTTCTGTGAAATTCTTAATTGAAACTGTTCACCACTCAATTCATTTTTCCATCTACTTCTTTCAATGTTAATTGCCTTAACAGCATCCTCAACTTGTGAATTACCAAAGTCATCTATGTAAGGTGGCATTGACCATTGCTCAGGAATAAATAAACCCGCCATACCAATAGTACCATCTTTATCCATTAGATTAGTTTCCACTGCATATATATCATTTGCTCCTGGACTAAGGATCATATCCTTTAAAGGATTACATTGTTCAAGATCTCCCACTGAACCAGCAGCAATAAATTGACCTGTTGTCATCATACCAGAAGACATTGCAGGACGTAAATATTCATATGTCTGCATCATGTTTTTTGCAATACCTGCTTCCTCATGAAAGAAATATGTACATGGTCCCCCTACCCCTGTGGTAGCATTCTTCTCAAATGAAGCACCCTGTATCTTAGATTTAAGACCCCTTGATGTTTTCCTGTTGTTTATTTTAACTTCAATCTGCTGTTGCCATAATAAAACCTTTTCAGGATTACTAGGTCTATACCATGCAGTATGTTCATTAAGAAATGTCTTATATTCTTCTAAAAATTTCCATGAACCTTTATCATTAATATAATCCTTTAATGATGCTCCTATTTTACATATAGATCCTTCTTCAAACCAGTATTGGTTTATGATCTTACCCATATGAAAATATGAGGATGCAATCTGTCTCTTTTTTAGTATAGCAACATGTTGGTGATTTAATTCTGCAATAATCTCATACATTGCCATATGATATTGGGCATCCCTCACCTTTGCAAAGCCATACTTCTTTTCTTCCTTATCAAAGATTGGTAAGAAGTTTAACCACATATAATAATCTCTGGTTAGATACCAGTGTTTATTTCCATCTTTGTATAGTACACCTACTCTACATTTATTCTTTTGATCTTCCCAATAAGCAGTGAAGTCTTTTGATCTAAATGGTGCATCACAATAGTATCCATTTTTATTGAATTTTTTAGCTTCTGCATTAAATTGAAAAGCCATGTCAGTAAATCCATACTCACCTGGCTCTTTAAATATAGATTCTAAATATTCTCTAAAAACAATATCACTGGAAAACTCAGTTGTTTCCCATATTCCATTATTGTATGTAGGAATGATTCTACTCATATCTTACTATTGCAAATATATCTCCTTCTTGAACTAATAAATGCTCCTCACCTTGATGTGTCATTGGTGTTGGCATAGCATGTTCTGCATACTGAACAATATCCCCTATACTAATTTCTTCAATACCTAAACCAATACCCACCACGGTTCCTTTATAAGTTACCTTTTGTGCAATAGATGGTATTATGATCCCTGATGCTGTTTTAACTTCTGCTTTTATCTCTTTGATTAATAACTTCTTTCCTACTGGTATTACTATTTGATTCATCTTTTATTGGTTTTATATTGTTAAAGTCTGGTTCATCCCAATAGCAAAAATGCCATGAGTCTTTTTCTTTTTTACTCATTATAATTGATCATACGCTAATCCTGCTCCACCACGCACAGAACTTTCCTGTTCACTTTGCATATCAGTAAAAGCTCCTTTATATGATTGTCTTATCTGTTCAAATTTTGCAGCTGCATTAACCATTGAGTTAATATTACCGTCTCTCCCGTGCTCTATTGGTGTAACTTCCATATATCTCCCCAATCTATCAAGCATGGCTTTAATACCCACATATGCTCTGTATGTAGGTGTCTCGTACATCTTTCTACACATATCCAAGGCATATCTAATTTTTGGGTCTTCCGGAGACTCCTCTAATTTGATTTCTTCAATAATTATATCTTCCTTTTCATGTTCAGGTAAATTAAAGAATGGATTAAGATCTGGATTAGGACAGCTAGTATAAAATATATATTGATACACTTGCATATATGTTTCCGGATACTCATCCATTATATTCTTCAAGAAAGGTAAAGTATAGCAGTGTTCAGTAACTACTACCTTATTGTTCTGTATGTCAAATAATCTTACTATCATACGTCAGAGCATAAATCTGTACAATCTATAGCATCTAAATGAGCTTTAATTGTGTTATAGGAATCTTGTATTATCATTGCATTGGTTACACCCGCTAAATATATTTGTCTTGCATTTACAGGTAACCCTGTATATTGATCAAAAAATTCACCTAGTGCTACAATATCATTAACATTTAATGTTGCTGATGCAGTAATATTTAATGCAAAACCTAGAGGTGTACCATTTGCAGTAACAGATGGATTACCTGCAGCATCTACTTGTAAAATAGGAAATATCTGTGTTACTGTTATATAATTTGGTGGAAAAATTGGAATTTTAGCCATGTTTATTTTTTAAGTTATTCTTCTATTTCTTAAATGTTGACCTAATGTTACTATAGGTTTCTTAGCAATTCTGTTTATTGTTGCTTGTTTTCTTGTTTCTGTCTTGGTAATCATTTTGTAATCGGATTGTCTTTTAACCACATAACTAAAGAGGTCACCTCATCTTTTAAATAAGGTAATTCATATATTTTTATATTTTCTAATACTGGCTCCCCATCAATGTGTTCATTTATTGGGTAACCAAACTTATCTTCTCCAACTTGTTTAAATTTTACATGTTGAATAGTAAGCTTCCCTATCTTAAGCTTAGGGTTGTGCTTTTTAATAATATACGCATAAATACTCAATTGTAGGTTATAATGATTCAAATTACAATCATCTAAATGATTAACTGGTCTAAACATTTTATTAGTTATACCTTCCCAATTAGTAAAGCCTTTATGCTTTATTTCTTTATTGGTTTTATAATCATTAATATTAATATATCCATTGACAACTTCTACTACATCTGCTTGACCGCATAAACCAATTGATTTTAGATATACTAAATGTTCAGGATATAATCCATCAACTAACTTTTGATTAGGGGATATCTTCATACCCTCATTATTTACAAGAGGTTTGATGATAGGTACTTCAACACCATGTCTTCCAATAGTATCTAAACCTAACATATCTTCTTCTCTTTGATTATGATAGAAGTTCCCTAAAGTTATAGCTCTGGTTGTTTCACCATCCCATGCTGCTATAATCTCTTTGGGAGTCATACCATACCATTTAGACCTTTTGTTTTTAGCGGATTTCTTTGCCTGTCCATCTCTATCAAACTTAGGTTTAAATTTACCTATGAAAGAAGTAACACCGGTCCAACTAATGTTGTCCTTGTCATTGCTTTCATAAATATGTCCGTCTTCTTTAAATGTAATTGCCATTGTATTATTTATTTATCTGTAGTAGAAGCGGGTCTGCTATTTCCAGTATGATTACTTGTCCATATAAAATCAGAACGCATTAAAGGTCTACATTTACAATCCCCTTCTAATAAAGTTATTGCCTCTTCTGCTGTGATTTGCTCTTCAATTAGTAGATCCCCTACTATTTGTTCTTTAGTCAATATTGCCATTTGTTTCTATTTGTTTAGTGATTAATTCTTCTGTTTCTTCTGATACTAATGAATCCCAATAACCTTTAGGACATTCACTTGATAATGATCTTACTTTGAAAGATAGGCTGCACCCACAGTCTGAACAACAAGGTTGCGTTCCTGGGGCTATACAACTCTTTCCTTCAGAATCATATAAAGAACATGCTATACAGATTTGAAATCTATCTGTTGCAACTGCCTCAATATGTTCTTTTTTAAATAAGTTATTTTTAATACCCTCAGCTATCTCATCAAGGTTCTTAAAAGCTTTTAAATATTTTGACCACTTATTTGACATTTCTAAATCTCTTTTTATTCATTATATCTTCTTCCATTTGCAACATAGCTTTCTCCATTTGATCTATATTAATTTGAACATCTTCACTTTTTGCAAAACCTACATAAGTTCTTTTAGCTAAATTACCTAAAAAACTTTTATTCTTCTTTATTGCCTTTTCTAATTTATTTTTTCTTAAATAAAAAGTACCCAGTCCATCAACATTAATTCTTGGATAATCTAAACTAGACAATTTCTTTCTAACCTTTGCATAATAAAAAGTTATAAAGTCATCTACCACTGATTGATGTACTCCCACCTCATCAGCAATTCCTTCTCTAAAATTTTTATGACTCTTTGGGTTCACTTCCTAAAATTTTATAATCTAATAAAACTAAATCCTTCATCTGCATGTTGATACCTTTACTAAGAAAAATAGTTTTTTTATTTATTCCGTCTTTAGTAAGTAGTTTCTTTTTCTCTGCTTTAGTTATTGCATTTCTAGCTGATTGAGGGCTTTTAAATATATTTTTCTCTACGAGATCTATACAAAATTTAGTTAGTTCAATTCCATTATTTTTAGATAACTCCATTAAGAATTTTAAATCAGAATTACTAATTAGTATATTTTCAAAAAAACAATATGTAACTAGTTGATACTGAATACATTTATCCATATCAACTTTCAATTTCAATTCTACTTTATTTACTAGTGCCATATTATAAACTTAAAATCATATCAACTAAGTCAGGGTGAGGGTAACAATCTGATTTACCTTTCCTAACATTGGTATGGGTTAATAATCCTTTTACTTTTCCATAAAAAGCATCTTCCTGAAATTCAAAGCCTTTTGTTGGCCCATGCTTTAGTATAAATTGTTTCAAGCCCAGTCTAACATCAATCTCATCTCTCTCACCTACAAACTTAATCCATTTTTCAGTGGCTTTGATTTGTTCTTCAGAATAGTCATGCCAATAGAGATGATTTCTAAATGGTTCAGTCAATGTTCTTACCTGATCCTCTTTACATTTGCTTCCAACATAAGTTTTAAAATCAGATGTTAGATAACCCATGTTGCATATTTCTAATCCAACTGAGTGACGGTTCATATGACCAGATCCTGTTCTACCTAAATGATATCCTTGATTACCAGTTGGGAATGCCTGCACCATTGTACCATCATGTTCCATATCTCCATTTCTGTGATTAGGTCCACCTAGTACAAACTCTGTTGCTATTCTTCCTCTTTTATCTCTCCCCCATTGATCTATACATGCATAAGGATTTGCATTACCCGCTGTATGGTGGATAAATACATATTGGTTTTTAACCAATCCCTTAACATATTCTTTTTCTGGTAAGAAATGTTTGTGTATTACTTGATTGTAATTACTAGTATAGTATTGGGAATGTAAGTCAGTGTCTTCATCAATTTCAGATGGGATAGCATTTTCTAGATTTAAGAGTAACACCCACATGTCATTATCTACTATACCGCTTACTGCAAAGTTTTTATCCAGTTGGAATCTCTCAACAGCTTTTTCAGTATTGGGTCCAAACTGACCATCCGCTTTTAACCCAAGCTTATGTTGTAGGGTTACTACATCTGGTCCAGTGCTACCCATCTTTAGTTGTCTCATTGTTACTGAATTTTAGATGCTGCGTTCTCCATAGCATCTTTAAATGCTTTTGCTTCTTCTGAATCTGGTGCTACTCCACCATCCTTATTTTGTTCAGCATACTGCTGAGCCATATACATCTGAGCCTGCATTCTCTCTGCTCTAGCTTTTTCTATTGCAGATAATAACATCTCATAGTCAGCTTGCACTTCTAAGTGAGGAATATTATCTTTATAAAATTCTGTAATTTCTGCCCTACGTTCAGCTAGTTCTTCTTTGCTAAGTTGAGGATCTTCTTGTTTGATTTTTGGATCTGCCATTATAATTAGTTTAAATTAATAATAACAAATATATATAAAAATAGTTTAAATAAAAAAAGTTTACCTACTTATTTATAAAATTTTAATTTTTAATATTTTCATGACGAAGTTTAAGATACCCCTCCATCATCTTTTTAGGTTATACGGAATTCTCTTAGATTTATTAAACCCAGAGAACCCGTTACCTATTAATCTATGCTTCTATACTTACTATAATACCATTAGTAACCGTTACAGTCTTGGCATCAGCAGAAGTAAATGTACCGGTTGCTCCAACTACAGCAGCAGGAACGATAAGAGTCTTCAGTGCAGATATAGTTATCAACTCTGTTTGAACCTTTGGGCGTGGTTTCATTCTCTCTTGAACTGTTGCATATCGTGCAATAGTTATATAGTCTTCCGTCTTAGGAGCTACCTGTTGCTTTCTCCACAACATACCCATCATGTCTTGTAATATATTACTCATCTTTTATTTATTTAAATTAATTTTTACTTTTTATTTATTTGCGGATACTTCTCCTCCAAAATCTTATTCAACTTAGCACACTTCTCATACTCCTCACTCTCTATATAGTAAGCTATCATATTACGTAACTCATAGTCCATTGGCCCCTCATCAGGATCAAAGGTCATAACAGCCTCCCCACCACTCTCAAACTCATTAGACAACAACTCATCAAAGGTTATCTGCCCAGATAGAACTAACCAAGAATTAGCATGAGCTTTCTCCAATAGAATAATATCATACTGCATTTGCTCTATCTCTGTCATTTCATTATCAAATTCCTCTTCTGGCATATCACAGCGTTTTAAGTTAGTAACTCTTCTATAAGAACAATATACTCATTTTCCCAAAACCTTGAAAATTTTTTACCAATTAAAATTTCTACGCCTTACCAAAATATTGTGTGTGTAGCGTAAGTGAGATGTACTATAGATCTGCTCCCCAGCAATTTTTTGGACGGTGGGTACCCCCTATCGTTTTATGAGACAGGAGGAATTTCCTGCTAAGGTGTGGGATTATTTCCTATGCTTTAGATATCATTCATTTGTGTAGGGCTTCACTGGCTACTACTTAATCAACCTGGTAGAGGTGACAAGAGAATGATGAGGTCAGAGTGTCAACTGACTGCTGTCTCATTATATTTTAAAGGTCAAGCAAAATATGCTATAAGGCCGTCTGCTCGGTCAGCTAGCAAGTGTATGTAATAATACTATCTGCTCCCCAGCGATATACTGCACGGTAAGGTGCTTAACTATTTTAGTCAATGTCTTGCTACATTGATAATCACAAATCAGAGTCTTAAAACAATGGACTCTATCTAAAACCTTTTTATTATGAAAAATGCAAATGTAAGTATCAGTGCTGATGAATTAGGAAATGTAATTCGTCAATCAAACACAAACTCAGAGTATGGATTTATCAGACTTGTACAAGAACGTGCAACATTTGGTAACACTGGGTGGCTAAAGAAATCCAATCTATCTACAATTCTTCACGGTAAACTTGAAGACTTGCAATCATTAGGCTTAAATGCTACTGATACATTACCGGGTAAGATTGTCATTAAAGAATCATTAGTGCCATTCAACAAGAATGATGCTGACCGTGATTTAAAAATGGCAGGAGATACTGGTATCATCTGTAGTGTTGACGGACAACCTATTTATAGGAAAACAATCTTTGTTGGAGACCCTTCAGCAAAAGATGTATTAGTATCTCATGACAATGGTCAAGATATTAGTCTTGCCAATGGTAATGTCCAAGCCAAAGTGAACACTACAGTAACACCTGCAGAGGCATTCGGCATTGGAGATGTTGAAGATGCAGTAGAAATAGAAGAAGAGGTTGAAGAATCTTTTGAACTATAGTACTAAATAACAAGACAGGGAGCGTAATGCTCTCTGTTCCTTGTTTAACTACAGTTTATAGTGCATAGTTACTTGAAACCAACTAATGTTACTAAAACAATGGTTAAAAAAGTTTTTATTCATGTGTCACACTATAGGGG
>Ga0307984_1000512_pt1 | contig 16932 bp, 16 predicted proteins | sample EllFjometageno78_FD_203169 | JGI IMG/M metagenome (GOLD analysis project Ga0307984, IMG submission 203169) | Marine microbial communities from Ellis Fjord, Antarctic Ocean - #78 | ecosystem: Environmental > Aquatic > Marine > Unclassified | place: Southern Ocean | collected 2014-10-09
CTCCGAGGGAATACTGATACCACTTTGGCATAGTATCAAGTGATGCAAAACCTGCTTGTACGATGTCATTACCCCAATCACCACAGAAGGCTAGTATCAGGGGAATACTGAACAGTAGGGTTATCCATTCGTCTTTCCAGCTATTCTGTGTAGCTCGTATAGCTTCAATGTCCCAGTCGATCTCACCAGTAGCTTGCTTGACTTTGATCTCAGCGTTGGCCTTCTGTACTGCAACCTTACCATCAAGATAAGTGCTGGCTAGATTACCTACTGCACCTAATAGTTGACCTATCATCTCTGTTCAACTCCCTTTGGTTTCTTAACTAACTTGGTAACACCCATAAAGACAGATACGACACCAGCAACAGACACAAAATAAATAGAGGCCATGCTTCCAATAATGGCTGAAGCCTCACCCAAGCCAAGCGCACTTGTGAAGACCACAGCAAAAGGATAAAGCAGCATTCCCCATAGAGCGAACCAAGCCATCTTCCTAGTCTGGTCACGATGTGCATCATCATCATCAATCTTCCTACGCTTGTCTTCTAGTAGTAGTTGATCCCACTCAGGCTTTTCAATAACCCCACTATTATTCTTGTCGGCATCTTCAAACTCAGTCATCTTTTATCCCCCTTGAGTAAGCTATAGCAATTCCCTTCTCGCTGCATATGATAACAACTTTTCCATTTTTGTCATACACAACGTAATTACCCTTTCGTTCAACAAGTACCACTTACCATTTACCGTGTTTTACACCCAAGAGGAAAAGTACACCCACTAAGGCACCTACCCCAGCTAATGTTAGGAAGATACCAACAGCCCAGCTTATACAGTTATCTATAAACTCTTGCCTCTTGTAGACTAACTCTTGCTGTCTCTTACGCTGTTGACCCTCAATTTTTACTATGGCTTCCCAAGCACTTGGCCCGTAATTCCAACTGATATGGCTTCGGAGTTCCTCCCGCATTTCAGTCATCTTTTGTTTCTGCGACCATATTTCTAAAGCATTAGCTTCAGTGTTCCCAAAAATTTTATATAGTGGTGGCTTCTCTGCTTTCTTCTCAAGGAAGTCTATGTCTGAAGCAGCCTTAGCAAACTGTGAGATAGTTCCAGACATTTCATGTATGCTCTTACCAAACTCTACTGCCTTTTTGATGCCCTTGAATGCAGCACTGGCAGCAGCGATACAAGTTACTGGGTCCATAGTACACCATTACCTTTCTGACATCTTCTCTACAGCAGATCGAATAGCCTTTATGTTCTCATCAATTCTAGCCATAGATACAGCTTGGTTTTGAACTGATATCTCAAGCCGACTAACCCTGATTTGGTTCTCTCTAATGTCATTGCGGTTACTCTCAATGTCAGCCATCATCATGGATACAGTCCAGACTATTGCTGCACCCTGAGTGATTAAACCAATTATGAGACCTAAAGGTACGCTCTTGGACAAATGCCAATTATCAGTTTTTTCCATTAGTCTTATTCCACTATTTCAAAGTGAGGGCCATCAATGAATGGGCGTCTACCTTGGCTACGACGAAGATCTATGTATTCGTTCATAAGGTCTTCAGCAGTGCCTTCCCAATCGTTAAGGTTCTTATGCCAAGCAGCCCCCCAGCGAACAGTTACTCCAAGTTCGATAGCAGCCTTACGGACAGCATCTGCGATCTCATCATACAGATTTAACTCCCAACGACCACCATCAATATAAGCCATAAGGTCTACAGCTAAACCCTCAAGGTGCTTAGATTTCATAGTCTGTGAAGCACCCTTGGCTACTAGAGCTTCCTGTTCTTCAACGGTTCTCATGCCACAGATAACTGAGAAGTCTTGCTCAGAGATAATAATGGCTTTCTCAACGACAGCAACCATACGGGGATCTATCCCAAGTAACCTATCCTTGCTACGTTTACCTAATTGATAACTCATTGTGTCGTCTCCCTTTAAGGTTTAGTAGGCCAATCGGCTTCTTCTAGGTTGGGCCAGTTTGCATGGCTAGTAATGTCCCTCAAAGATTGACGATACAATGTCATCTCAGAACCCATAGTTACATCAGTCAGAGCAAAGTAGTCTGTAGCTGCAATGAGTGTATCACGAGTGGCACGGTTAGCTACAGCAGTCGCTGCATCATTAGTTGCTATCTCATCAGCAGTTAGGTCAACCACAGTACGTGTCAGCACCCAGTCATTACCATAGATGGGTGTACCAACCAAATCAGTGTTCACTTCTTCAGTGATAGGATTAGTAGCATCCTCTTCAGTCATCAAGCGCACAACACCCCTTGTTGGTGTCGTAGCTGTTGTGACCTTATGTGTCAGTGGGTCATAGTCAGGCATTGCCTCTATTGTGACAGGGCGCATACCGTACCTGCGCATGATCTCAATAGGAACATTGCGAGGGAATGATACGTTTGGATTGTCACGGCGTAGCTGGCCCGCTGAGTAGGGGTAACGAGCTACTGCCCCGTTTGTTATCTTAACGTAAGACATTTAGTTTTCTCCTTGGTTATTCTGCTTTAATTGCCATGTAGGTGTAGGTTTGATTACCCGTTATTTGATCCAAGTGTGAGGTGAAGCCACTAGACGTAAAATCTAAATACGGGTCTGTACCTTCTTCTGCTGCTGCTCCATTAGCCAACAATCTGGCATCGTTCCCACCAGTAGCCACGCCCCGTTTATTATCAAATAAATACCAATTTGTAGCAGAAGTCGCAGATTTTATTAATAGCCATTGAGGCTCAAAACCCAAGTCTACATCGTATGAACTTGTACCTTGGACAAAACTCCCACACTGAATTAAATCTTCGTTGTGGGCAAAAACGTAGGCAATATAGGTGCTTCCGCTTCCGTTAATGTCACCTAAGTAGCCGACAGTAAACTCTGTGCTAGTAGCATCAGTATCTGCAAAGTATCCGATGTTTGTAACTGAATCTCTAGTGCTATCTAATCGTAGGCTTTTAGTTCCGCCTAAACTTCTGTGATAAACAGTCCAATCAGCACTACCAGAGGATGTCTGTTTAATAAGTATCATACCGACTTCATTATTTAGGTTATGGCTAATTGCTTGTGGTGAGCCTGTTCCTGAGTACTGAACAACATCAAAAAACTTAGGGGCTTTTCTCCATGTCCAAGAGACGTATGTTGATCCGTTGCCGTTGATTGCACCGTTTGTACTAGCTACAAAGCCATCTGTTTCAAACGACATCAACGCATTGGCTTCAGTACTCATTGGTTCAGCTTCGTTTGATTTTATCCGCTTAGAGGAGTAAGTTGTGGACGTACCTCCATCAAAGGCATTGATTGAATCCCACAAGTAATGATCTGCAGAAGCACTACGCTTCTTAGTCCAGAGCAAACCACCGTCTGTCTGCAAATCAACCCCTGTTGTTATCTTGGTATCAGCCGTAGAATTACCAGTGTACAATGTCGTGCTAAACACGTCTGCTACATCAACACCCCCAGCACCACTACCCAAACCCATCGTCATTGCTAAATTACTCATGCTACTGCGTCCCCTGCTTGCTTGCCGTAATAAGTTGTACCGCCATTAGTTGTTACGAACACATAGACATCCTTCTCGCCTGCCGCTGGTGCATCTGGTGCTGTACCTCCAGCCCACTTAACTGTGGAAGGGTAGGTTATCGTGGCGGGGGTGGAGGCTGCTGTGGCATATTGGTAGACGGAGCCAGCACCCCCATAAGATAAGTACATCTTAGTCGCATTGTTGCCAAAGATCATCGCAGCTACACCGCTAAATTCTGATGAAAATAGAAAACTAACCGTAGAAGTCCCTAGACTAGACACCGCATACGGAGTTGACAAAGGGTATTGATACACACGATGCGTCGATGCTGATGCAGTAAATAATGCCGTACCATCTCCATTAAGATATACGCCAGTGGTGGAAGTTGCTCCACCATTTGTAGAAAATGCTGCACTTTTAGTTGTTAATGATGCGGTGGTTATGTCCCAAGCTGTTGATAAAGAATACTCATATACATAGTTAGGTTCGGTAACATAAAACTTAGTACCATCAGGCTTGAAGAATAAGTCAGTGGGGCCATTATTTGTTGATAGGGTTTTATTTACATTGTTGTAGGAAGCACTTGAACTTGAAATATCCCAAGCCGTACTTAACGAATATTCGTATAATATATCGTTAATGCCAACTACATACATCCTTGTGCCATCAGCTTTAAACGAAAGACCTTGAGCAGCATTCTCCTGTGATGATGTGGTAAAACTATTTACGGGGGTGGTATTAACAGTGCTTATATCCCAAGCTGTAGTTACTGAATATTGCTCAACACTGTCTGCGTTCTGTCTAGTGAGGGCATAGAAAGTTAAACCGTCAGGCTTGAAGAACATAGCCTCCATGTCTTGCGCTGAACCACTTAAGTTAACTGTTTTACTATCGTAAGCTGCGTTAGCTATATCATACCCAACAATCACATTAGCACCCGTCACCTCCAGCGCAAAGCTGCCAGCACTACCTGATGGTGGTGGGTTACTAAATGTCAGTGTAGTGTCTGCTGTCAGTGTCTTGCTGAAGTAGCTACCAGCGGAAACGTCAACATCTGAAGCACTTAATGCGCTGCTAGATTGCAGATACACTTTGGCACTCAGGCCGTTCTTTACTTTAAAGTTCTTATCGTTAGCCATGTTTCACTCTCCACTTAGCTAAAGTTATCACCAGACTGCACACCAAAGTAAGTTGTGCCGCCATCGTCTGTCGTAATTGTGTATAGGTCTTTCTCACCACTTGCAGGGCTATCAGGTGCAGTACCTCCGCCCCACTCAATGTCTGCATCCCATGTTATTGTGATGGGTGCCGATATGGAATACTGAAAGATAAAGTCAGTTTTATCAGCTAAGTACAGCTTAGAGCCGTTATTACCGAAGCAAATCCCTTCTAGGAGTGCAGAAGGAGAACTAGCAGCAGTTCCAACAAGGTTTGCCGTAGTGATGTCCCACGGGGTAGATAGAGTATATCCTTCAAACACGTTAGAACTGCCACCACCCCCTCTTGAAGTAGCAAACATTGAGCCGTCATCAGCCATCGCAAAACCCATAATGTCTGCCAGTTGTGTATCAAAGGACACGCTGTTGTAGCTTGTACTTGATAAGTCCCAAGCAGTTGACAAGTCGTATTGATGAACAATTCTGCCACCAACTTGCGAAATCATGTAAAACTTAGTACCGTCAGACTTAAATGAAAGCCCTCTTGGGTAACGTGACTCAGGGTCTAGGTTATAAGAAACGCTGTTATAATTTGAAGTAGTTACATCCCAAGCCGTTGATAAATCGTATTGATACACATACCCATTGTTTCCGTTAAGGTACATCCTTGTACCGTCCGTTTTAAATGCAATCCCCCTCACAACGGTTTCTTGTGACCCAAAGGGATAAGCTTGAGAGTAAACCGAGGTGGAGACATCCCACGCAGTGCTTAGATTGTATTCATTTACGTCATCACCTGTTATACCCACAAGGTACATTTTAAGCCCGTCAGGTTTGAATGTTATGGTAATCGGTGCAGTCTCTTGCTGGTCAGTGTCAAAGCTAACACTGTCATAAACGGTATTTGCTATACTGTACCCAACCTGATTACCTGTCACCTCAAGCTGGAACGTCTGCACATCACCAGCATTGCTAAAGCCATACTCTGAGCTTACGCTTGGCGTGTGCGTGAAGTAGTTGCCTGTAGATGTATCGAAGGTTGCTGTGGCTAGAGTAGAGCTTAAATCATATTCATTTACAGACTGTGTAGTTGGCCCAACAACATACATCTTTGTACCATCAGGCTTTATAAATAAACCTTGTGGGTAAGTCGCCTGAGTAGCCACACTGAAGCTCTGAAGGAAAGACGCTGTGCTTATATCCCAAGCGGTGCTTAAGTCATATTCAATTACCCCCGCACTGTAACCCACAACATACATCTTAAGACCATCAGGTTTGAAGAAGACTTCTACTGGGTCGTCATCTTGGGCAGATACACTAAAGTTTTGAAGGTAGACAGATGTTGATATATTCCAAGCGGTGCTTAAATTATATTCGTTTATATCTCTTCCAGACGTTCCCGAAACATACATTTTAAGACCGTCTGGCTTGAAGAAAACACCGTATGGGGCTGTATCTTGGCTATTGACGCTAAAAGTTTGGACGTAGGTAGCTGTGCTTATATCCCAAGCGGTGCTTAAATCCCATTCATTAAGCTCATTTGAGTAATTACCAAGAACATACATCTTAAGACCATCAGGTTTAAAGAAAATGCCCGTGGGGGCTGTATCTTGGGAATTTACACTAAAGTTTTGAAGGTAGACAGATGTTGATACATCCCAAGCGGTGCTTAAATTATATTCAATTACGTCTGCTCCAGCACCTCCCACAACATACATTTTAAGACCGTCTGGCTTGAAGAATATACCTATTGGGTAAGACTCTTGAGTGCTTACGCTAAAGTTCTGAAGATAAACAGATGTAGAAACATCCCAACTACCCACAGTCACACTCCCACCAGCAGGGGCATCACCGATAGTAACCTTAGTGCTACCACCAATCTCTACAGCGTTATTGAGGATGAAGTCTTTATCGTTAGCCATTACTTAGCTCCATCTATAGCTTGAGCCGCTTGGTAGGTAGTACCGCCATCACGGGTACTGAATGTTATTACGTCTGTTTCACCTATGGCTGGACTGTCTGGGGCTGTACCACCGGCAAACTGGATAGTGCTGTCGTAGGTTACTGTTGGGACAGACTCAGCACGAATAGCCATGTATATGTAGTCCCAAGTGTCACCAATTCCAGATATTGTAAACCCTGTTGAACTAGGGCTAGCACCTCCTATAGCGCCGCCTACGCCTTCCGGCCCATTGTTATTTGGGTATAATTCTGATGCTGCGCCAAGAGCAGGCATTCCTCTAATTGAGTCAACTATCGCCCAATCTCCACTACTGTCATAACGCTTTACTAAGAGAAATTGAGGCTGAAATCCTAAGTCTACAGTTACGTTGCCAGTAAAAGAACCGCACTTGATAAGACTATCAGCCGAGGTATCATGTGCGAAGACGTAGGCTACATATGTTTCTCCAGACCCATTTACAGCCGAATCACTACTGAGTGAAAATACAGAGCTTGTGGGTAGGGTGTTGTTAAAACGGGAATTATTTTGAGACAACGTAGCATCTACATCGAGATAAATAACAGTAGATTGAGGTGTCGAACCCAAAGCTCTGTGGAAGACCTGCCAATTAGTACCCGAAGAGCTTGTTCTCTTTACAAGAATCATACCCACTTCGTCTGAGAGCGCATGAGGTATCGTCCTAGCAACCCCCGTACCAGTCCATGACACAACATCAAAGAACGAAGTTTGCTTTTTAAATGACCAAGCAACGTATTCGGCACTGTTGGTATTTAGATTAGCGTTGTAACCCGCTGAGAATATACTAAATCCATTGTCGTTAATCGATTTTAAATCTTTATCCGCTGGACTAGGTGATGTACTATAATATGCAGACTGAGTGCTGTTTGAATTTAAGGATTTTCTAGCCCCCCCATCAGTATCCCATAGGCTATGATCTGAAGAGCTAGACCTATTCTTTACCCAGAGCAGCCCACCGTCATCAGCTAAGTTTATTCCAGTAACTATGTCACGTTCAGTAGCATTACCAGTATAAAGAGTAGTGCTAAACTTACTAGATACCCCCGTAGATTCGGACCCATCCAACAACAACGTACCCTGAGTAACAGTCCCACTAGCCGCAGGGTTACTGAGGCCAACTTGGATGTCAGACGTTGGGGTGATCTGGAAGGCATTGCCTGTGGATAGGTCTAGGGAGTTGGTGGTTAGAGTGGTTCCAGTGGAGTATTGATAGATGCGCCCTGTGGTGGCACCAAGGATGTACATAGAAGTCCCATCAGAGCTAAACCTGACTTCTCTTACTTGGGTGTCTTGAGATGAGGCACTGAATGACACGCTGTCATAACTAGCCGTAGAAATATCCCAAGCAGTTAATAAAGAAAACTGATATACGCCATCAAAAGTTGTGTCAGTTAAGTATAACTTTGTTCCATCTGGCTTTATCTCTATTGCGGTCGCAGCAGGGTAGCCAGAAGTTAAATCGTAACTTACACCATCGTATGATGCAGTTGAAATATCCCATGCAGTAGAAAGACTATACTGGAATATGTCTTGGGTTGCCCCACCAAAGAAAAACATTTTTGTACCATCTGGCTTAAATACAAAGCTATAGGGTGCCACATCTTGGCTTGCCACACTAAAGCTGACGCTATCGTATGATGCAGTTGATAAATCCCATGCAGTAGAAAGACTATATTGATACACTGCATCGCTACCACTACCGATAACGTACATTTTTGTCCCGTCAGTCTTGAACCGTACATCATTCGGGGTACTGTCTTGAGAAGTAACGCTAAGACTTACACTATCATATGATGCAGTTGATAAATCCCAAGCAGTTGATAAACTATATTGATACACTGCATCTCCAGATGAGCCAACAAAGTACAGCTTTGAGCCATCACTGCTTAATGTGAACCCTTGCGCAGTTGTATCCTGACCTGATACTGTTAGTGACTTACTTGCATAAGCAGCTACACTCAGGTCATACCCCGAAGTCACACTCCCAGACGTAATACTACCCAAGCTCTCCTGATAGGACGTGGGCTTAATACCGTTCTTTACTTTGAAATCTTTATTGTTTGACATGGTTCACCTTTCCCCTTGTCGTTACTATTATGCTATTGGCTCAAATAAGTTCTCTTTAGTAGTAAACCCTGTGCTTGTAGCTGAGGCTGGTGTAGCTAACAGACGAACATTACCACCTGAGATGTCTACGTCATAAGCAGAGAGAACCGTCCCACTACTTACTTCACCATACTGTGTAGCAGAAGCTGTAGTACCGTTATGAACGACAAGCAACTTAGTGATAGTGCGGTTAGATGCACTATTGGCTACTACAGTAAGTTCTACTGCTGTGTAAGTAGAAACGTCATATGTAGCAATAGATGTCTGTGCAGTAGTAGTTGTTGTAGCAGTCTGTGAGGTAAGTCCACCACCACCACCACCACCGATAGCTACCCAGTTAGTAGCATCAAGGGAGGGGTCAGTAGTACCTGACGTAGCTTGAATAGCTCTGTACGTCTGGAAGTCAATAGGACTAAAGACTACATTCCCAGTAGCGTAGGCTTGACCTGAGACCCAAGAAGCGGCAACCTGTGAAGCAGCCGTAGCACTAGCAGCAGCACTGGTGGCACTTATACCAGCAGCCGTAGCACTACCAGCAGCAGCGGTAGCATCAGTATCTACTGAGGTAGCTTGCCCTTCTACATAAGCTGCAAGAGAGTTTGCTTGAGTTCCGAAGGTGGGTAAAGCACCCAGAAAGGCATCACCTTCATCAGCAAATGTTGTCGGGCGGGAACGACTGGGGGCCGTTGGGAGTGTGGTAATTGGTGGATATGCCATACTATGTCAAACCTTCTACTTCTATGGATGCAAACGCATAAGATGGGGTTTCTAAGGTGATGTCAAAGCGGCGGTAGAAGCCGTAGACAAGCGTACCATAAGAAACGTCTGTAGACCCCAAATAAACTACAGGCGTGGCTCTTAGTGCGGCTAGGGTCTTTTGTACTTTTCTTGCGGTTTGTGTCTCAAGCCTAACGTCAAAGTCTACGGTCTGAGAGAAGTTTCTTTCTACAATGATAGCATTACCAAAGGCGTCTCTACTTTTGATACTGTAGTCTTCAATGCCAATAGATGTTCCGTACACAGTAGCACCTAGATCAGTCAGGAAGCCAAAGACAAGTTGACCAAGGTTTGCTGTTAGGCCAGTCTCTTGTGTAACAGTAACTCCAACAACAGCACCAATATAAGGAGGGATGTCAATGAATAGTGCTTCTTCCCTTTGTACTTGTTCTGCGAAGAAGTAGCTATACCAGTCAATAATGTTACGGTTGTCTGTCAGGCTTATCGTTTGGTTGTAGACAACCCCATCGACAGAATCTGTAACTGTAACAGTAGCTGATATGCCCTTAAGATTAAACAAGCTAACAGCACTTGGTGTACTCCCTGTTGGCGGAGTTAGGGTATACTCAATGGATGTGACATTAGTTACAGGATCACTAATATACTGGTCAAAGGCTCTCCAACGATTAGTAGCACCAATGTTTAACCAGTTAGTACCATCATCTGTTGTTGGGTCATTATTAGTGTTGCTATTTATTACGCTGCTGTAGATACGGTGTGTAGTTACAGATATAACCTTTTGATTAATGCTGTAGGTTGTACCTGATGCCCATTCAGCGTAATCATTCTCAGGGATGTTAGTGGAAGTTAGAACACTGTCCGTTACGATGATAGGCTTAATAATATCCATAACTATGCAGTCCTTTCTGGTGGTAGTCCCACAGAGTTCCAAGTACGGAGTTGGTCACTTGTACGCTTGTTATACTTAACTGTAGCGATACTAGCTGCACGTTGCTCCATTTTAGTTTCAGAGATCTCCTTACGCAACTCTTTAATCTCTGTTACCAACTCAGGGTTAGACATCATAGATCTGGTCTGAGAGTTACTGTAGATACGACTTGGAGAAGTGACCTCAAGCTCTGGGCCTCGTTCTCCAACCATACGTAAACCACCTGTGTGCAAACCACCAGAAGCGAAGTGCCTGTAGCCACCAGCAGAAGGATCAAATCTCTTACCAGCCGCAATAGCAAGTTTGATGTGATCTGGTCTAACACCACCAGTAAACCTGTCTAGTGAGGCTTGTTCAGCAGAGGTCTTTGGGGTTTCAGCACTAATCTTAATGGCCCTGCTTAAAGCGGTCTGAGCAACAGAAGAGTTAACATCGGTCTGTGCGCCAGACTGAGAGGTAGTAACTTGCATTCCCACTGCATTTGCAGCATTTGCGGCATCAGCTTGTGCTTGTGTAGCAGCAGCAGAGGCAGCTAGGGCAGCAGCCTGTTGACCAACTGCTCCCGCAAGATTGTTTATAGCCTCTTGGATCGACAGTACAGAACTGTTGAGTTGTGAGTGATTAGCTTGAGTTTGCTCGTATGTTGTCATGGCATCACGAACAGTCTTCATAGCCGCATCGACAGAAACTATAGATACGTCTATACCTTTAAGTGTATCAATCTGGAGTTGAGCAGCCTCAAGTTGTTCATCAAGAACTCTTAGTTGATCGTCACGATCTCTGCCACCCTTCTCTATTTGCTCCTTAAGAAGTTCTACAGCTTGCTCATCAGCAGTCATTTGTGCTTCTGCTACATCTTTGCTCTGCTTGAGAACATTAGATGTGATAGCAAAGTCACGAGCATACTCTTCAAAGGAACCAAACAGTTGAGCAGAAGGTTCAGCAAGTACACCTACTGCTGATCTGAGTTTATCAGCATCAGTACCACCACCTGAGACATATGATCTAGCAGCCTCACGACCAGCAAAGGATGCACCAGAAAGGGAACGACCTTGTAATGCCCCCGATAGAATTTGATATATCTCAGAAGAAGCCTGTGCAGTATTCTCAGCAGCAGACAAACGGTCCTCTAGTCCAGAGATCAGGCTGTCAAACTTTTGATTTATTGTGTCTTTACGGGCATCAATGGCACGTTCTAGTCCACCTAGTGCAGCATCCAGACTTTCCTCTAGTAGGTCTTTTAGTTTAGTAGCAGCATCGTCCACAGCACTGTTAAAGTCCTCTAGTTCCTTCTCAGCAGCTTGAGCAGCTTTTCCCGCATTAGTTAAGCCTGATGCTAGGTCTTCTAGCGTGTGAACTTCTAACAACAACTCTTTATTAAGCTCATTAACAACATCAAGTTCATTCTGTCGTGTGAAAGCTAAGATGTCTTCTTCGTTACCCAAAGCCTTTAGTTTACGCCCCTGTAGCGCAAGTGCCTCTGCTGCATTGCCTATAGCACCTGTTGTTTCATCAACAGCCCTAGCAAGGTCTTCCAGAGCATAGATTTGTTCTAACGTCTCTATGTTTAGGTCGTGTGTTGCAGAACGCTCTAGGTCACGCTGACGGGTAATAAGCTCTTCTTCCTTACCCTGTAGCTGCAAGAGCCTTGTCGTTAGGTCATACCTCTGCTGTGCTACAGCCATAAGCTCGTTCATAGTCTTGAAGTGACCAGTCATGGAAGCAAAGGAATCTCCCAGCTTGACTATCTCTTCGTTTATCTTTTGCATCCTCTGTTCTTCAGTCAAACCTTGAAGAGATAACTTAAACTCGTAGCTAAACTTGTCAAAAGCCTCTGCACCAATACCTAGTGTACCAGCGGCATCAACAATACTCTTTTGCATATCACCCACAGCTTTAACCAAGGGACCAGCAAAATCTGCATCTGCGGCTTTATAAAGAGTTTTCTTGCCACCTTTAATTATTCCAAATAGACGACTGCTTTGGGTCTTAGCGAATGATGCAATAGCCACGTCAAAGCCTTCAACGGTAGTTCTTAGGCCACTGTCGAGCAGTTTAGTCTTCTTGCTAAATAATCCAATAACAGCAATGGCTGCTGCTATATACGGAACGGCGGCACCGATACTAGCCATTGTGCTACCAGCCGTTACACTTCCCATAGCACCACCAGTCATTGTGCTTAGGGCGGCGGAACCAAAGTTTGAAGCACCTGTAGCTAAACTTGCACCTATACCACCCGCAGCGAAAGATCCCGTACCAGAAGCCATGCTAGAGGCAGCAGCAGAACTACCAAACCCAGCAGCCATACCAGTAGCAATAGGAATAAGGATCTGCCTACGGAGTGCAGCAGCAGCCATGTCAGAGAGTAGCTTAAAGAAAGAATCACCAATAGACTTAACAAAATCTTTAAAGTCCCTTAAGCCACTCTGCAAAAAGCTGGAGAAGGCATCAGACACGCTATCTACAGCCCCTATGACTTGTCTGTCTAGGGTATCAGCAAACTCTTTTGATGTCATAGCAGCTTTTTCATAAGCTGTTCTAGTGTCTTTTATAACAACGCCGCCTTTTTTGACCTCACGGTTAGCTTCTTTCCAAGCTGCCTGTAGCTCTTTAATACGTTTAGCCAGAGCTTCAGTCTCAACAGTGGCAGATTTACCCTCACTAAGCATGACATTGGCAGAATTTGCGTTAAACTTAGCTCTAGCAGCAGATATTGTGGATTCTCTTAAAGCAGCTTCGTTAAGAATGTTTTTGACACGAACTTGATGAATGTCGTTTTCAAGACCTTGCTCTTGCTTGAAGAAAGCTATTCCTGCTAACCTACGAGATTTCTTTTCATTAGATAGAGAATCAAGACGTGCTTTGTTCTTTTCCTTATTGTTCTCTATCCAAACTTTAAACAAGTCATCTTCAACACGTTGTTCAGATTTGTAATAAGCGTTAATATTTTCTTCAGCAGCTTTACGCTTCTTTATCTCATCAGCAATAGCAGCCTCACGAGCAAACTTAGCAAACGCCTCTTTTTGTTTAGCTTGATTTATCTCGTAAGCGAGGGACTTTCTTTTTTGAGCAGCAAGAACCCCAGACTTAGCAAGGATTTCTACGAGTTCGTCCTTCATACCCTGTGAGGCAAATTCGCTTTGTTCAAAGGCTGTTCCAACAGCAACCATGTTTTTTACTAAATCTTCTGCTGGCCCTTGTGTGGCTGCAAGCAATGAGTTAAGGAGTTTCACACCCTCAAGTTGCGCTTTAGATATGGCCTCTATTCTAGGTCTAACGTCTGGACCCGCCACATTTAGAAATTTCTCAAGCTCCTTTTTCTCTTCCGCTAAAAAATCCATCTGAGCAGAAAGCTGATCTACAAGGGGTGATATTTTCGTTGCCATAGCGTCCTTTGCTATTAACCCTTGCATATCCTTGTATCTTGCAATTAACTTATCTAACTCAGACCTAGCTTGAGTAAAGGGTACGGTAAAAGCAAACTCTATGTTCTCAGCAACATCCTTTGATATGCTCTCAAAGTCTTTTAAAGCGGTCTTAAAATCTACGGCAGCTTGCTTTGCTTTATTGCCCATCTCAAATAACATACGACCAACAGCAGAACCGACAGGAATAAGGATGCCAAGAGCCGCTGACAGACCCACAGCAGCACCCATACTTAGTCCAAGTGGGGTAGCGATCATAGGGAGGATACCAGCAAGCTGTGCGCCCTGCTGACTGAAGGCTACAAATGCACTTGTGCCACCTTGAACCTGCACTGCAAAGTCACCAAACTGATAACCAAGCTGTTGAATAGCCATGTTGTTGCCATTCATCCTGTTCTTAGTCTGCGCCTGAGCGACATTTAATTTATTAGTTGCAACTGTAGCTGAGTTTAAAGTAACAGTTTGAGCAGCAGTTGCCACTTGAGCTTGTTTATTAGCAGCAGCAAACGCACGAACTTGTGCCGTAGCTTTTTGACTAGACATACCAAGAGCCTGATAGTCTCTCTTAGCAGCTAATAAAATCTTATTGTAACGAGCCTGAGAGATAGTGTTTTGGTCAACAGCTTTTTGAGCCTTAATGATTTGACGCTCTAGTCTCTCCACAGTGGAAACAGAAGCCTTTAGCCCTTTATCTCTTACTACTAAGTCTAGTTCAATCAGGTCAGCCATTATCTTCCTCACTAGTAGTTTTAATCCAGAGATTATCCAGAGACTTTATAATGCTTACCTCCCAAGGCGAAAGGTCTACACCTGTAATATCACACCAAGCCTTAATGATGTCATAAGATATTGGGTTAGGTCCACTCATACCATAGGTTCTACCATCATGTAGTTCTATAAAAGTGGCCCATAAGTGAGAAGCTGCATCAGGAAAGATTGCATCAGCGTTGGCTTGTTCAACATCCGCTAGTTCTTTCCCTAGCTGTTTGGCGACTTGGGCTAGGTGGTCGGCCTCTGTAGCTTTTTTACCTTTGCCACCAGAGACCTTCCTACCCATCTTAAAGGAATACTCAGCGTACTCCTCTAGTTCAGCCCTTACTTGTCCAAAAAAGCTTGTGCATCACCCAAGGCTGCATCTACTTGCTCACGAACCCAAGGTAGTGCTTCAAACACTTCACGCACCTTAGCTTCTGTACACTTTGGCTTTTCTCCACCAAGGGTGATGTTCCAGCCCTCAACGCACTTAACCAGAAGGTCTAGGGAAGAAGCTTCAATCTCCTCAGCAGTGAGGTTGAGCTTTCCGCCAGTCCGTTGCGCTTTCATCAATCGGCGGTTCTGTTGGGCATGAGAGATAGACTTGTATTTCTTTGAGTACGGCCCGTGTATCGTAATGGTCATCTCTTTCTTATCATCGTTAGTAAGAATTTCAGAGTTAACGGGGTTATACAGGGTTACGTCTGTAGTTTCTTTTGTAGTACCAATGTTCATCAGATCCATGTCGGGATTCCTTATATGATGTGTTGTAGAGGTTATATCGGGTTGATTTGATAGTGGGGAAGCATCAGACCCGACACCAACGCTTCCCCTACCCTAGCTAGGGATTAGGCTGTACGTGTGAGCTTAAGGTTAGTACCCTCTGTGCCATCGTACAGTGATACGAATGGGAGAGTAATCAAGCGGCTCTGTGGGTTCTGTACAGGAACAGAAGCACCATTGTACTTAACTTTTGGGAACAGGAATGTGTATGGGTTAGCTCCTGTAGGATCGTCAACAGATACTTCAATAGAAGATTCAGTCTCAGCCAAGAACTTGTTGATCAGTGCTGCATCTTCGTAGTAAACAGTCATTGTACCTTCTACAACCGCACTACCATACTCAAGAGATTGTGCTGCATCAGCACCAACTACGAATGTAGGAGCGAGGGAGTTTGATACAGAGAAGTCAATCGAAGTAACGATTGCAATGCTTGAACCGCCATCAGAGATTGTACCTGAGTAACTATCAAAAGGAGCATTGGTTGTAGACGCTGTAGGAGCACCGCCTGTGGAGGCAGTTGTGGCAGCTTGGGTCATACCCTTGCCAACCATGTCAAAGTTTGCTGTAACCATCTGGTTAGGGGCAATAGAGACGTTCATGGATGATACAGCCATACCAGTGAAGGTACGGAACTGAGAAATATCCTGTGCAGCATCTTCCATTGTGAAGAATTTAGGTGTAGTACCAATCTTCAATACGTTTGCGGCATAAGAACTAAAGAATGCTGATTCCATCAGTTCGTCAAAGTCACCTTTACGAAGGTCAACTTCTAAAGTGCCGCCAGCTTGTTTGTTACCGTGACGATCCACACGGGTCATACGGTCAGCTTGGATTTCATTACCTTCCACACGATCTTTTGTGAGGTCGAGGGAATGTGTGTTCATCGGCAAGAAAGCGAATGTTGGAGTGGATGGTGTAGTGCCAAATGCAGTCTCTGTTATGTATGAGAGACTGGAACGGCTACCTTGTGCAAAAGCCATGTTTATTCTCCTTCAAGAATATTAGTAGTAAGTGTTATTTTCTTAGCTTTTGGCTTTTCCGTACATGATGGATCAACAGCCGTAGCTACATTAGCGGGAACTTCATCTCCGACGAAGTATGTCTTGCCTGAGTAGACAAAATTCTTTTGTGCATTAATCATAGTGTTTCTTTCTTTATGAGTAGATGTACCAACCGATATTAACAACAGTATAATACCAAGGACTATCTACAAATCCATTATCTCTCTCAGCGTAGTCAACAGAGACGATAACTGTCTCATTATCTGCGTTAGTAAAAGAAATATCAGTGGTGGCATCAAAGGCGTCTATAACCGTGTTAGCCATGTTATCAGCAGCGGAGGGACCACTACCTTCTGGTGCATAACAGAATACCCTAAACACACCTTGATAGCGTTGTTGTGGATTTGGGCCTCGTACAGCGGGTCTACGTGACGTTGGTATAAAGGCTACCTTAAGGAAGCTAGTGCCTGTCTGAGGCTCAAATGAGACGTTCTCATAGGCTATTCCAGAGGGTAGTCCAGAGGTGTTAGCTAGG
>Ga0307984_1000513_pt1 | contig 16927 bp, 20 predicted proteins | sample EllFjometageno78_FD_203169 | JGI IMG/M metagenome (GOLD analysis project Ga0307984, IMG submission 203169) | Marine microbial communities from Ellis Fjord, Antarctic Ocean - #78 | ecosystem: Environmental > Aquatic > Marine > Unclassified | place: Southern Ocean | collected 2014-10-09
ACCCTTAAGGGCTTCAAATACTATAACTAAAACTGTAGCGGCAGCGGCAGCAGCAAATAATTTGTTTATAGCAGCCCCTACCGTAGATATTACAGCACTTAGTGCGGCTAGTTGAGTCCGGAGAAATATAGATGCCTTAGCAAAGTGCCCTGTACTTGCTGCGGCTATGCTTACGGAGCCTGCGAAGGACACTGCAGATGCTTTCCCAGCAGCCAGGGCGACAGGTAGCTGGGCTGCGGATGCTGCAGCCGATGCAGCGGTAGCGTCTAGCTTCTTAGTAGCGGCTTCAGCTATTCGCATTGCAGCTGTTCTGCCAATTAAGCTAGAATTTAATGCTAAGTTACTGATAATTTCTTGTTCCGCAGATACTCTAGCGGCCTTACTAGCAGCAGTCTGTGCTTTTTTAAATACTGTATTGTCTTGAACAGCCGCTGTTTGCCTTTTTATAGCAATAGTCTGGTCTCTGGAAGTGTCCAACTCCCTTCCCAAGGATTTAGCTAACTTGTCTAGTATAGCGCCTTGCTCTGCTCGGACACCCCCTAACTTAGACATAGCATCTGCTTGTCTCTGTACAAGTGCTATGTCCTCTCTTTGTAGCTCCTCCACAGGTTTGGTGGCTATAGTGGCAATACGCTTTTGTACACCAGTATCTGCTAGGAACGGTACAGAGGGGTTGGCTTTACGTCTTCTAACGTTAATAGCTTCACTCTTGGCTACTAGGTCTTTCTGTACTTGTACTTCTTTTTCTGCTAGAGACTGTAGCACTGCAATGCGCGTAGCACCTGTAGCTTTTAGCGTCACTAATGCTTGTGCTGCTGCTGCACCTCTAATCTGAGCTGTCTCTCTAGCTGCTTCTGCAGTAGCGGCGAACTGCCCTTTGAGGCCCTGGAATGCTGGTATAAACTGCTTACCTATGACAAACACAAGCGCAGCCATACCTGCCATCAAAGCCGTAGGGCTGCTAGCAAATAAGTTTATTGCAGGTACTAGGAACTTATTAATAACTGCAGTTCCATCTTGTAGTATATCTTTTAAAGAAGAAGCTAATACATCAAAGGTATTAACTGGAATGTCTTCAATAGCTCCGAACTTCTCTTCGCCTTCTGCTAATACTGCATTAGCAAACGCTTGGCGTCTTTCAAATTGTGTTAGTTGAGACGAAGCCTTACCTAGCTGTCTAGCGTAGATATCGACTGCTGGCTCTAAACGGGTCATAATACCCAATTCATCTAGTAATTCTGGTTCTAATTTTGTTATAGCACGAGATAGTCTATTAACGGCGTCAGGCATTGCAACACCCAAAGCGGCAGCGGCTGTTCTAGCTACACCACCCAATCGTTTAATGTTCTCTCCACTTAATCCACCTGTAGAAGTCTGGGCGACAGCTTTCATAGCCTGAGCTAGTGAAATAGCTCCACCAGAGATCTCTACTAATTCTTTACTTAATCCACCTAAGTTTCTACCTACTGAAGCACCTAACTGGTCAAGTCCTTTGACCATGTTACTAGTATCCATCGCACCACTAAGTGCTCGGAAAGCTGCCCCAAGAGCAAACAAGTTAGCCGCAAAAGTAGCGTACAGGCGCACTAGCCCACCTAGTCCTCGTGACTGGTTGGCAAAGTCGCGAGCCGCTGCGCCTGAGGATTGTGAAATACCTCTAGCTTTATCGAAGTTCTCATGTTGCGCTTTGAATGACGTACCGGCACCTTGCAGAGCTGCTCTGCTAGCTTTAGTGCCTGTCTGAGCTGCGTTGGCTATTTGCTTTACACTTGACGACATTTTACTTGCGGTACTAATGGTCTTATCAAGTTCTTTATTCAGGGTCTGTACGTCTTTTGTAACAATTTTTAGGCTGCCGTCTGCTTCAACCTTAATACTTACTGTTGTTCTAACATTTTCTCCTGCCATGATTTCCCCTGTAGCAATCCGTTGTACTACCAAATTTTATTGGTAGTCCTATCCTATTTTTAACAATTATACTATAGGTGCATAGGTTTGTCAACACCAAAATTATGTTGCGGGCGGAAAAAAGCCCCCGCTATTTCTTGGCGGAGGCTGCTTTCGTAACTTTTGCTTTTTCAGAAATTAAATTCGTTCTTGTCACGTCCATGATACTAATGAAGTCTAGTGCTAATAGCTGCTCTTCTTCAAGTTTCAGGTCATATAGGTTTAGCAGTTCAAAGATTATGTTTAAATCTTTGCCTGCGTAATTCCCTCCCATGAAATCCCATATATCAGGTAGTCTTGAATATACGATAAAGCATGTTTGTACAAGTTCTGGAAAGTCGGAGATATCTATAGGAACGTCCTCTTCAACGGGTTCCATGTCAAGCTCCACGCACATTTGGTAGTATGCTTCCTTACTCATATTTAAATCTTTATTTTGCAGGTATAAGGCTATTCTGTCACTGCAGTCTCTGACCTGCTCACTGTAAAATTCGCAAGATCAGTGCTCTGCTCTGAGATGTAGTTATCAAAATTAACCGAACTCTTCATTAGCGCGAGGGCGTTATCTTCGGTGTATTCCATCTCTGATTCTGGGTCTTCTACACCCAATTCTACAGGGGCTAGTTGCTCTAAGTACTTCAGCTTTAGACCTGCCCAACCTTTGACGGTAGCCTGTACGTACAGTTCTAAGAAAAGATCATCATCTAATTCTTCGATAGGTGCTCTGTTCTTGAATGTTGTTTTTGTAGCTTTTTTGCGCATCTTTTGTAACGATTCACGACTAAGAAAAGATACATCAATTGTGAAGTCAGGCATACCTGGGTAATCGCAGGTTGTTGCCTTGCTAGGTACTAGTAATGTTTTAAGATTGATTCCCATATGTAATTCCTTTATTTGCAGAGCTAGTTAGCCCTTATTTTATAGTGGCTTTTTAAGGCCGTGGATGTGTTCCCATGTTACGTAGCGTAACTAGAAAGTTCTTAGGAAGAACTTTCTACTTACACCCCCAACCGCTATGGGCAACGGTTGGGTATAAGTATCCCCTAAGGGAGTTTAGAAAGATTAAGGTGCGAAGTAACGAACCTCAGCTTCGTTAGCTGAAGTAATATCAAAGCCAGTGCCTGTGAAGCCCTGTGCTGTGAAGTTAATCGTAGTAGAAATAACCTGTTCAGTAGATACTGAAGGGATTGTCAATACAGTTGCAGGAAGATCAAACTCAACTCTAGTGGTGTTTGAGGTTCCACCAATATTGATTTGAATTGCGTATGATGGATCTACAGCAGTATCCGATGTAGCTAACATATCAGACAACAAGCCAGCAGAGTTATTAGTACCGGTTCTCAAGTACGCTGTTACAGAGCCTGAGATTGATCTAGCACCAGTAAAGTAGGTAGCAGGCTTATTAACCACACCAAGGTTAGCGGGTGTCAAATAAGTTATGTTATTTGAGAAGGTTAGGTTTCCGCCAGTAATAGCGATAGTATACGCCTTACCAGTAGCACCAATATCTTTAGTAACTGCTAAAGTACTAAGCTTGTTAGCGATGAAAGGTGCTGTAGTAACTTTAGCTAGTGCACTACCGATGCTAGTACCTGCAACTATGGTAACAACAACAGTACCGCCACCACCCGCTAAATCAACAGAAGCTGCTGTAAGGTTTGGATTAACGTCACCTAAAGCGGCGTCAAATGTTACGATATATGGAGTTGTAGCACCAGAATCGCCAGGTCCGCCAGTAACACTAACAATAGTACTATTTGCTGTTACTGTAGAGAGTAACTCTAAAGCTGTCTTAACTGCAGAAGCTGAAGCGTTGAACAGGATACTGCCTGTTGTTTGTGAGTCATACGTGAGAGTATAGTTACCTGAAGTTGCATCAACTGCTACAGTAGCTACTTCTGATACACCCCCGGTGATAACTACAGGGCTAGCTATATCTGCTACTAATTCAACCTGGCGTAGGATTGTACCTTTACCAGACCAAGCGATTTGTGCAATAGCGTCTAAACCGAAGTCAACTGATGCTGAATCTAAAGCACAGTTGTCAATGATGTAGGAAGTACCGTCAACAACAATGATCAGTCCGAAGGCCTGAAGTTGGTGTGTTTGTGAATTGGTAACAACTAAAGTAGCGCTAGCTGCTGCTTCTGACCAAGCTGGGGCAGCTCCGCCAATAGCGTCTGTGGCTAATAGTGCGTTCCATAGGACGCTTTCTTCTGATGTGACATTAGTAGGTACGCCGTTTGGTCTCATGTACGTAGTCATCGAGAAGTCTACTGCTTCTAACGCAGTGTTAAACTGACGTTGTCCACGTACTGGAGTAGCACCGGCTTCATTAATAGCAACTGTTTCTGAAGCTGTGTTTTGTGAGTATGATAGGCCGTCTAATACTTGAATCTCTCTAGTGTTAGATGCTGTTGCACCAGTCATTAATACAACGCCTTGCGCGTCTACGTTTGTTGTGAAAAATACTCTTGCATTTCTAATTAGATTAAATGACATTTTGTTCCCTTTTAAAAGTACGTCTTTCTCCGTCGTTCTCTAGATATTTATCTGAGGCAAAATGAGAGTGTAAACGTGTTTATGGTTTAGTATTTGAGTTGTACTGCTGTGTCCCGAACTCAAGATCGGGTTAATCTGACATTATTTGATACCTTACCTGCATATTAATCTCCCCAACAGCCCAGGGAGCTAGTAAACCTTCGTCGGTTACTATCGACATGATTAGTATATCTGTAGTTTCATGTAGTGTTACACTGTCGTATACTAGGGTGCTGTTTAGGTCGATACATTCTTCTATATCTTCTAATAAATCCTCTAGCTGGGTTTGCGCATCCTCGCCTCTAGTATACACCTTAGTGCTAATATTTAGGAAGCCCCATTTGAAGCCTGCTAATTCGTATTGCCGGGTTTCTGACCCTGGGGACGTGTACACCGCCGGAGCATCGTCAATTTCATCCCAGAACTTAAGTATAGGGAATGCGTTGTTGAATAAATTAGTTTTATATATCCCAGTACCATTAATAGTCTTAAACTGTGTTGTTAGTGCTTGTACTATACTTGTTCTTCTTGACATATTATATTACCTGGGTTCTTAATTCGATTATAGCATTTCTGGCAGCTATCTGTCTTATAGACTTGTCTGCTAAACGAGTAGGGTCTCTTGATCGGGGGTTTTGACGTTTTCCGCCCTCTGCAAAAGTACCATAAGGGGATCTAGCGTACGAGTAAAACGCTGTTATAGCCCCTTGCCGCGTTATCGATACCGTTTCTACTTTAAAACTGCCTGCTAGCGTACCACTTTGGTAGTTTAGCACCTCTGAAGGGGGGCTACCTTTACCCATGTTCCCTTTTACAGTCTGCTCTAAACTAGCATTAAGTATGGAGACTAAAGCCGCAGGAGACGTGCTGCCTTGAGGAAATATGAAGCTGCTACTTTTGCCGGAAGTACTTCGGGTACGCACAGCAGATTTAGTCCTAGCGTCTATGGGGTCCATCTTAACTGCGCCAGTACTATTCTGAGCAGTTTTTCCTAAGAAGACCGCAACGACTCTATCGCTTATCTTTTGTGCAAATGAGCGTTTGCCCTTTAATGCAGTATTCGTAAGCATTTCAGCTATCTTCTTAACTTCGGGCCCCTTAGCTATTTTAGAAGCTATATTCTGTGTGGTGCCGGAGTCTTGTATTATTACTATATCTGCTTGTATACTGGACAAGAAAGTGGTCAGGTTATCTCTAACTGTTGCGTGTACTTGTACACCAGGTACATTTGTTCTGCTGTAGACTCGTAGTAAGGAATCAACCACGGCTTGGGTCTGAAAGACCCTAGCTTTGTCACCCCTAGAATTTACACCTTCTATATTCACAGTACTTTTAGAAAAGCTATTAAGTATTCTAGACAGTGTAGATATTTTCTTTGTCAGAGGAGCATTAGGGTTCTGCAGTACTACGCCTGCATCAAATGAGGTTAACGTAGTACCCAGCTTCTTATTAAGAAAATCTAATACTTCTTTATTAAGAAACCCGTCAAAGAACTGCGCTTGAGCAGCATTAAACTTATTAAATAGGATGCCCTGTATATTATCATTACTAGCTGTTGTATTATACACTACTGCGGGGGTGTGCTTTCCTAGAATAATATCTAGAGACAAGCCTCCTTTACCATTCACGAATATATCGTTTCCGCTAGTAAGAATTACCTTATTAGGGTATGTCTTGGTAATGAATGTAATAATCTTTGTGCGGAACTCTTTTAGAGAAACTCTGTCGGGTTCTCTAGGACTTCCGCCCAACGTTGCGGTCTTGCTGTTATCAATGATGCTACCCAGGGTAACATTAAGTGAGTTAAGGTCTAGGGGTATAAATACCGGCTCCATAGATTCAGGTACTTTACGGCTAAAACGCCTAACAGTACTATCTAATAAAGCTCGTATACCTGTTAGGCCGAACATTAGGTATAGTCCGAAATATAGAAATCTAACACTCTTCTAATGTACGCAGGTAGCGCAACGTCTGAAAGGTAGTCTATCTGGGATGTTTTTGAATTAACGTTTTTTATTGCGTTAACAGACCCGTCATTCTTTCTATAGTAAGTTATTAAATCCATGATAGCTTGAGTAGCATCTTCAGGCAGCGGGTCGAAGCCTCCCGTGTACGTAACTCGGTAACCTAATAGCTGCTTCTGAAATGTTTCTGTAGGTAGGGGTTTTATCAACTCTCCGTCTAGTACCCAATCAGTAAACTCAGTTAATGCGGTGTACGTCTGCCCATAGTCGGTACTGTACTCAACACTAGCTATATTAATTATAGGATTCTCTTCTAATAGAAAGTACGGGGTATTTCCGTTAAACACCTCTACTTTGCTATCAAATGTATAGTCTATAAAGGATCTGCGGCAGTAATTCTTAACATACTCACTAATTCTAGGGATTAGGATATTGATCAAAACATCTGAGTTGTCACTGTTAATCCCCGCATAGCTCTTATACGCTGAAAGTGTTACTAAACTAGCTCCCATACTTGCTCCTGTTATTGTTTTTAAAGCCTACTAAATAATAGGCTTTAAAAACAAGACTCCGAAGAGTCTTGTTTGAGTGACTAGATTATACAGCCCACTCTAATTTAGATACGCCAGCACCTAAGTTAGTTGTTAACTGTTGCAATCCGGTACGTAAGCTAGCAACTAAAACTTTACGTTGTTCAACTACGATATCATCAGTATCAAAACGAAGACCACGTTGATTACCTACAATAAAGTTAGATGGGTTATAGATTATGGCACCTATTTTGTTCGCTGCTTTAGCTTCGAATTCTGCCGAAACTAGAACCTTTGAGTTACCAATAAAACCAATCTGACCTGTTAGCAAGGTTGAACGGTCAACGCCGACGGCGTCAGCTGTTCTGAATGAGCTGCCTACTGTGGTATCTGAAAGTAAGTCATGGTATACATCGGTAGAAACTACATAAATTAACTCACTAGGGTCTAAACCTAAAGCACCTAGGTCTTTACGCATAGCTAACATATTCTCAATGGTAGCTGCATTTGCTACTGCTGGGTTAACTGCAGCGGCTGCATCAAAACCTGCCAAGCCTTTAACTGGGTCAGCACCTGCACCTGCACCACGAATGAACGCGATATCAACTGAGCGAGCTAGGCGTCTTACCATTGCATCACGAATGATAGGTAGTAAAACTAGCAAACTGTCTTCTTGCTCTTCAAATGGTAGATATTCGAGGGATGCAAGTTTGTAAGCATTAACTGTGATAGCACTCAATGCGTGCGTTTTAGCAGCACCTGAAGAAGCCGAAGTACCGAATTGTGAATTTTCGATCCAAGTAGCTGTGCCAGCCTCAGGATTTACAGGGATAGTCATAACATTTGTCTGCATCTGCATCTGGCGCAGTGTAGGTGCGACTACTAATTTACGTCTAACTTCCTCTTCCATGCGCATAGAAACTTCTAATTCCCATGTTGCATTAGGAACGTGAGTGCCTACCTTTTCAACAAGAGCAGAGCCGTACTTGGTATCAGCAACACCCTTACGCATAATCTTTGCTAACAAGACTGCGGTTTCTTTCTCTTGGTGTGTGCCTGTGCTGCCTGTGTCACTGAAGGTCATCTTGCTTTTGTTCATAGCTGCAATTTCTGCTGCTTTCTCTTTAAGCTCTGCCTCTAAACCCGCTAAAGCTGCTTTGCTAGATACTTCTGCATCAGCAAAACGCTTTTCAATCTCTGCCATCAGCTTCTCTGCACCGGTCTCACCAGATACAATAACTGGGGCTGTAGCGGCTTTAACAGCTGCGGCAACTTTTGCTTCGATATCTGCTGAAGCTGCTTTTTCTGCAGTCGCTTTTTCTGCAATCTCTGCGGTTAAAGCTGCGGCTTTAGCTTCAGAAGCGGCAACCATCTTAGCTACCATTAATTCTAAGTCTTTCTCTTCCATGTTCTCAATTCCTTTTTTGTTGGTTTCACTATCTACATTATCAGTAGTGTCTTGTTCTTTAACTGAATCACTATCCTTAGCAAACAGCATTTTAAATTTGTTCAACTCATCTGTATCATCGTTAAATGCTTTGGATAGGCTAAACAGGGAGTCTCTATTACTTCCTACTGAAACTAAACTAATTTCATGCAGCTCCAACTCTGTTATAATAAAAGTATCTATTTCAGGTTTGAATTCAGCATTCTTGATTGTAAACCCAACAGAAAACGCGGTTATGATGCCTGCTTGTACTAGCTTAAACACCTTATCGCTTGCTGAGCTAATGGTACCTTTAATCCAAAGTCCCTTGTCGCTTATTTCGTGGGCAATCATTCTGCCTACTGGGTTATTATGTTGATGAAATCCTAAAAGCACTGGGTTCTTTAAGTACTCCTGAATGCCTTTCTCCCACACACCCGCAGGAATTAAATCCCCATCTCGGTCTTTGGTAGTTGTATTAGCAAAGCCTTCAATTTCTAAAGAGGTAACATCTTCCCCTTCCCCAGCCTTTACTTTAAAGTTATTGCTGCTAAGATAAAAGGTCTTATCCATATTCTCCTCTTTATTTACTCGGTTCGTCTTTCTTAGGTTCGTCTTTTGGTTTCTTAGGCGCCCCACCTTCACTAGGATTAGCTGCGCTGCCTGCTATATTAGCTGGGATACGTAGCTTGTCGCTTTCTGGGTCCTCGTCCTTCTCAAGTCTTAAATTAGTGCGTGCCTCGTTAGGGGTTATTACGCCACCGTTAACAAGTGTAGTATTAAATCCAGCTATTTCTTTAATCTCAGGTTGTAGTGCAGATACGTTAGCTGTAATGGCTTCTATATTATAACCAAAGTAGCGTTCTAATGAGCTAGAAAAGTTTCGTAGTATAGGCATCACGGTTTCTAAGTACATAAGGCGTAAGTTAGGGCTAATGTTAGCATTGTTACCCCCATTAGTCAAAATAGGCGGTACACCTAATGCTGTAAGTATCTTTTCGCTATGCGTCTTAAGAGATTGATCAAAGTCCATCTCTGTAAAATTCGTTTGTGCTAATGAATGGGGCTTAAGGCCATTGTCTAGAATGACCGGGCGCTTGCTGCCCATCTTAGGGTTATACTTCTGCAAAAAGTGAAGTATTGTACGTTCTTTAGCTTTTGCTGATAAAGGGTTGTCGGTAGTTAGTACTAATCCGAATACTGCCCCATTATCAAAGAACCCTTTCTGGAAAGATATCATAGAATTTACTATGTTTATTGAATTCTGCGCTGAACGTAGTCTACTAGCTCCTCGGTATATAGAGGCAGAGTTTACGTCTTTAAAGTAAAAAACCTCATCTTCCCTAAGCTTAGTTTCTCCATACACGTACCCTTTTATGAACGTCTTAGGATCTGTTATAATCTCAACCTGGTTGGCAGGGAGATGAAACATATGAACACCATCAAAGTAGATGAATACATGGCCTTCAAAGATGAAGTCAGTAAATATGTTCTGTCTAAAATCATACGCGCTCTGGTATGGATTGGGTGCAAAGTTAAGCAGCTTGGATAACGCTTTCGCCCTAACTTTCACAGGACCTATGCTTTCTTTAACATCGTAGTCTAATGAAGCACATGCATTAACAATTAAGCTAACCCCACGGTTTACCGCCTCAACATTCTGGAACCCAGTAACGCTAGTAAGACTAGCTACCGGAGTGCTAATAGACATACCTTCATCTCTAGCAATAGTAGCTTGTGCAGGGTTGAACTTCTCACTAATATAATTTAAAAATCCCATATTATTCCTATTCTAACAAAATTCTGCAAAAGAGCTCTTCACTACTCTAATAGGCTCTACACCGGCAACTAAGTTATCCCGCTGCTTATCCCGCTGCTTATCAATCCAAGCGCGTTGTTTGTCGGAGGAGCTTAAGGAAGGTGCTTTTCCAAATATTTTATGTAAGCCTGTGTGGTGTTTATTACATAGCGTGTACACGTCTGAGTACATCTCTGTGTCGTGGGCTAAGATGAACTCATCCCGTACTGCAATGATTCCCTCGTCTGTGCTAATATCATAGCCGGTTTTTTGAGCCCATGCGTTAAGCAGCAGGGTTACGCTAGCTAAATGATGTAGCTCAAGGTCTTCCGTTCCTGCGCAAATAGCACATGATTTTTCTTTAATATATGCTTTCTTCGCTTTATCGCGCACCCATTTTACGGGTATACGATTGTTGCCTGTGTTAGCTGCCATATACCTCGTCCTTTTTTTTTATTTATCATTCTAATTTTTACCATTATACTACGCGTGCATCTAAATGTCAAGCGCAGTTTTTCTGTGCAGGGGTGTAAAAGTGTACTTGACATTGTCAGCATTTCCGTGTATAATAGTGTTTTAAATAGGAGACTATATGCCACGGAAAAAGACAAACGAAGAATTCCTAGAAGAATTACAGCTTGTGGCACCTACCCTGACTCTGTTGGGCGCGTATACAGGGAATAAGAGCACACTTGCAGTACGCGGAACGTGTGGGCATGTATGGGAGATACGCCCAGACCACATATTAGGCACCTTACGTGTTGGTGCTGTTTGTAGAGTATGCCTCCCTAAAAGTACTACTGCAAAGTCACATATAGACTTTGAAAAAGAGGTGCACCTGATAAACCCCAACTTACTACTACTAAGTACGTACTCTAACAATAGGAGTACGATTCTAGTTAAGGACAGTGTTTGTGGGCACGAGTGGCGTATTACCCCAGATAAGTTTACTGGTAGAGGTGACTTAAATGCCTGCAAAATATGCAATACTAAGGCCCCTCTGTTGAAAAGCCATGAGGTATTCCTAGAGGAAGTACGTTTATTAGTAGCGGGGTTGGTAGTGGTTACCCAATATAAGGGGGACCTAGTGTGGGTATCGGTAATAGGTGCTTGCAGTCACACCTGGGATATACTGCCACATAACTTCCTTAGCCCTCGCAAGACGGGGCATTCGTGCCCAACCTGCGCACCTAAGCAGGTTTCAAAAGGCGAAATAGAGTTAAGAGATTGGATTGTACGGAGGCTGAATGGCTAGAAAGAAAACACAGGAGGAGTTTGTAGCGCAGCTAAAAGAGGTAGCTCCTCACTTAACTGTGCTTGGTAAGTACATAGCCATTAAAAGTAAGGTGCTGGTTGCTTGCCCTGAGGGGCATGAGTATCTTGTGTCTCCTTACTACGCATTAAGTGTCAAGCGGTTTGGTACTATTTGCAGGGTATGTACAAGGAAAGTACCTCACAATAAAAGAAGCTCTGAAGACTTTGTTACTATATTAGCACATAAAGCCCCTAATCTAAAATTGCTTGGTGTGTACACACACTGTCAGTCTAAAGTGCTGGTTATGGATACTACTTGTTTGCACGAGTGGGAAATTATACCTAATAACTTAATTGCGAGGGGCAACGGCACAACATGTAGAGTATGTACTCCAGTACTTAGTGTTCTTAAAAAGACTCATGAACAGTTTGTCACTGAGTTACATCTAGCAGCCCCCGAGTTGGTTTTACTAGATACATATGTATGTTCACATACCGCCATTAGAGTGCAGGGTGTCTGTAAACACATCTGGCCTATTATACCAAATAATATAATAAGTGCTAGTTCTGGGATAGTCTGTAGGGTTTGTGCACCTAAGCAGGTTTCAAAAGGAGAAGTAGAAATGGCAGAGTACGTTAACGCGGTACTTGTTAATGATAGAAAGATACTTGGTGGAAAAGAGTTAGATATTGTGCTAGAAGATATAAAACTAGCTTTGGAATACAATGGAGAATATTGGCATAGTGACTTGTATAAGTCCACCACATACCACTTAGATAAACTTAACGCATGTAAAGAAAAAGGATACCAGCTAATACAGATATGGGAGCACGAGTGGCAGAATAAGCAAGACATAGTTAAGTCTATTTTAAACGCTAAGCTGGGGAAAGCACTAAGTGTGGGTGCTAGGAAGTGTGTTATAAAAGAGATACCTTTTCCAGGAGACTTCCTAGACGATAACCATCTGCAGGGAAGAGGTAGTCCAACTAAAATAAACCTGGGACTTTTTTATAAAGATATACTGGCAGCAGTAATGACTTTTGGTACGCCCAGATTTACCGCGCAGCAGGACTACGAGTTAGTAAGACTATGTACTTTAACAGGCATAGTAGTACAAGGAGGTGCCAGTAAACTATTCAAGTACTTCCGGGCTAAATACAAAGGCTCAGTACTAAGCTACAGCGATAAGCGGTGGGGTACTGGGAAGGTTTATGAGCACCTAGGGTTTACGTACTCACATAGTTCGCCCCCAGGGTACTTTTACTACAACGGGTCTAAAAAGCTAAGCAGGTACCAGTGCCAGAAACATAAATTACAGGTGCTGTTTCCCGAGCTATTTACACACGAAAAGACAGAGAAGGAAATAATGAAAGAAGCAGGGTACTACAGGTGTTACGACTGTGGTAATGATGTATACGTAATAGAATAAGAAAAGCCCCCTATACACCATTGGGGGCTTTTTTACGTAGTAAAGGTGTATATAGAGTAACGTATAGCGTCTGACATATGCGAGTGTATATCGTGTACCGCCTTAGGCTTAAGTAGCCCATCCTTAGGGTCCCAGCGGTACTGATCCATAGCCGCTAAAGAATGCTTACAATGGGAAGCAATACGTAAGCAATCTTGTTCCACTATTGCCTGTACATATGATATACCAGGTAATACCTCTTTCTTACTCTTGCTAGTAGTTATATCGTACTCGTAGGTTAGGTCAGCTCCAAATTGAGCTGCAGCACTATCAATAAAGATCAGGTCTATATCCCATTTATCTATAAAGACTTGAAACGCAGCAGCATGCTTAGAGGTAACGCCAGAAGCTAAGTACTCATCTACAATATGAAATATGTCGCGTTCTACACCTTCCGAATCTTCTTCAGTATAGTAAGCTATAACTGCGAACGCTGTAGGATCCTTGTACCCCGGATCTAAACCAGCTATAAACTCAACACGAGTACCTTCTGGAAACACAGGTAGCTCAGTAACACAAACATCCCTATCAAACTCGAATATCTGACCCTCAAATGTATTAAATGAGGCTAAGTATTCCTGTGCAAACTCAGACTTAGACATGCTGTTTTTAGCTTCACTAATATCTGCTTCGCTAGACCTAGTATTTTCATGATAGTCTGCGGTTAGTGAGCACCATTGCGGAAAATCTGGTGAGTAGCCTCGGGAATGAAATCTACTAAACCAATTCAAGCGTCCACGGGGTGTGCTAATAAATATACATTTAGAACCAGGTTTATCTAGCGTAGGGCGGAGTTGCACGTTAAACGCATCTTCGCCTTTAGAACTTATAGCAGCTTCATCAAATATTATAGCGTCATAGCTACGACCCAGAACCGAGTCAACTGTTGAAACAGAGCCCATGCGAACTGTAGAGCCATTAGCTAACTCAATAACCCTATCTTTCAAGTTATCGCGCTCTATCTCTATATCAAAGTGTCTAATAAAAGAACGCTGCAGCTCGAATGATATAGTACTAAGGCTATAGTTAGGGCTCATTATAAGTATGTTAGAGCCAGGCATTAGAGTTATAAGCTGAGCTATAATATTGCTAATATATGTCTTGCCTAATCTCCTGGAATATGCAGCACAGATAAAACGATATTGTGGGTCGTTGATTGCATTTACTAAAGCAATTTGTGGGGTATTCATAGTATCGAAAACACCTAGTAGTTTCAAATAAGGAACTACCGGTAATTTAATGAAGCGAGCCTCCACTGGAAAGCTTACAATATGATCTGACACTACGTCTGGGCGGGATATTTCTAACATATACTAATACCTAATAAATGCAATACTAGTAATATTGGCATACCTATCACTAAAGCGAACATTAGCGTCACTTGGACTAATATAATAGATAGGGGTAGCAGCAATATACTAAGGCCCGCTAATAACTCTAATTTACTCTTTATCATCTTCTATCAACCTTTCTAGTAGCGAGTTATAATTGCCTCCCCCATTTATCTGGATGTTGGTCTGTGTCTTAATATCTACAGAACGTAGCTTCTCCAGCTGAAGTTCTTTATCCATTAGCTCCATTGTGAACTTATGCGATAGCGCTAGTAGATCCGCTATATCTTTAGAGCTGCCTGTTTCGGCCTCCTCTAAATCTTGGAACTTTCTCTTTATAACAGCATCCATGGCTGAACGCATTTTGACCCTATTATTATACCCTATATCGAAGAATACTTGGTTTACGTACTCCCTAACTTCTTTTCTGGCTAAAACTTCGGATACTTCTTGGGCTGAGATGCCAAGCATGTCGGCTACTTCTTTAGCATTCTGAGTCTGTAAGTACTCATTAGCTATCTCTAGTGATTCGGGGTTAATCTTTATGACTTCTGCGGGTGCGTTTTGCATGTGGCTTCCATTGTTATTGTATTTTCTGAATTATACCCTAGGTGCATGAGCCTGTCAAGTGCAAAATTTTTTGCGGTTGCTTTTACTACTTATATATCTTCGCTTTATCAGTTCTGCTGTAATAGTACTGCTGTATCAGTTCTGCGTCTTAATATATCATCGCTTTATCAGTTTGGCACCTTTTGCGTCTATGATATTATTAATATATCGCGCGGAAGGGGGTATAGCGGCTCCCGGGGGGTTGAAGTCTAATAACCGCCCTATCATTGTGGGTATTATTTTCTGCGCCAGTACCTCTTCGGCAAAAAATAAATTTGACACACGATAAAAATCGTGGGTCGTGGAAATAAATTTGACACACGATAAAAATCGTGGGTCGTGGAAATAAATTTGACACACGATAAAAATCGTGGGTCGTGGAAATAAATTTGACACACGATAAAAATCGTGGGTCGTGAATCTTTGCCAGGTTCATGAATCTTTGCCAGGTATACAACGTGTTAAATTTATTTTGCTATACCGCTTGCACGAACTGCCAAAACGTGAGACAATTACAAATCGAGAAAAAAGCAGTTTCCCGATACCCCTGTTCTGGGATTTTCCCGAACTGGAAATTTAAAAGGGTAGAAATTACTATGACTAGAATCAGCTTACACAACGTAACAGATTTTTCAGCTGAGTCAGGTGTGCGCAGTACAGGCAACTATTCCTATAATGTGTTATCTCTCACAATAACAGATAAGGACGAAGTAGAAACAGAGCTCACGTTGTTTGGTGATGCGGCGGCGGGCTTGCGTGACGCGTTAGTATTAGCCCTCGTTAACGCGTCAGACTAGCTACACAAACAAGCGGCGGGAACTTTCCCGCCGCTAACTAAAAAGGAATTTACATATCATGAGTAATTTATTAGATGCTGCAAAGTTAGTTACTACTCTTAATCAACTGTTAGTTGATACCGCCGATAATACCGCCTTGGGTATCTCTATTGAGTCCGCCGATGTTTTGTTTAACGTCTTGATGACCGCTAAAGGTAAGGCGGACAGATCGCACCTAGCGGCTATGGTGGAAGAGAGAGCCGCGCGTAACATCCAAACCCATGCACAACTAAATAAAGAGGTATAACATGTCTGAATCAATTAGAGTTACAGCCGCAAAATCAGCATATAGGGCGATCAGTGATTGCGTAAATGCTAGTGTTATTAGCCCTGCAGGGCTGACAATCACGGAAGCAGGTGATTTATTTGAATCGCTAATGATCGCTAAGTCGCTTGCCCATAAGGAAGTAATGGCGGCTATTATATGCCAAACACGGGAAGAGCTGAACGCGGTAACATTTGCCGCGTTAGACGATACCGAGGCAGGGTAACACTATAACCAGTGCCCAATATTGGGCACTGGTAACAATTGGGAGTTTATACAATGCTAAAATTCACGGATCAATTAGCCGCAACAGTGGACGCGATGCAAGACGGTACGGACGGTATGAGTGTAGGGCTAGGCTTTGCCGCGTTTGTGGCACAATGCTATGTATCATCGCCAGACATGCCACATGAAGATATCATCACAACGCTAAGCACCGAATACCGCTCATGTGGTAACAATTCTATTTATGGCGTAAGTCAAGACGCTATCCGGGAAGCTGAATTTTTATGTGAGGTGACATCATGAATGATAAACAATACGACGCAAAGCACCCACGCGAGACTTCCCCACGCGCTCGCCTGTTAGCAGATAGCGAAATAACTACGGCATTATACTCTTGCCGTAAAACAGGCGAGACACTGTATAAGGCGAGTGCTGCGTTGGCATGGTCGACTGGATCGGTTGAACTGTCCGAAGCGTATAACGTGCCATTCCTTATAACGGATGAAAGGAAAGCGTTGCATAGTTTCCGCGATGCAATGTATTCATTGCTATTCGTATGCGAGCCTTTGTTCCCTCATGCGTCAGATGGGGTATTGTTACAGGTCGACAGTGTGTCGCGTGGTGTATACGCTTTAACTAATAACTTACACATTGAGAATTCTCACTTATGATAGAACTGATAACGCTTATGTTGCTAATACCTTCTTTCTTCTTTGTTGTAGGCTATTTGAT
>Ga0307984_1000514_pt1 | contig 16923 bp, 9 predicted proteins | sample EllFjometageno78_FD_203169 | JGI IMG/M metagenome (GOLD analysis project Ga0307984, IMG submission 203169) | Marine microbial communities from Ellis Fjord, Antarctic Ocean - #78 | ecosystem: Environmental > Aquatic > Marine > Unclassified | place: Southern Ocean | collected 2014-10-09
AGGTGATGAAATACTCTGGGATAAGCACTACGGTGAAGGTCCAGGAAGATTAGATGACCCTTCTTACACTGCAGCACAGAATGATAATCCTTTTGGAGATACAGGTGCAGCTAATGCAACAGCGTATAGGGCTTTATTCTATAACCCTGAAGCACCAAGTAATGCAGTCAATGGTACAGTGGTAAATACTTTAATAGCTATGCAACAAGCCTTAGCTAAACTTAGTCTTAATCAATTTTTATTAGTGACACCTAATAATGTAGCAAGCCCCACAAGCATTATAGTAAGTCCTAGCCAATTTAGTTCAACTGCTAACTACGTTAAATCGTTTAGTCCAGCTGTACAACTTGTAAATGCTTCAGTAGCACCTACAAGATCAGCATTAGTGGCTGCAGCAGAAGGAGCTACAGTTGCAGCTGGAACGCCTACACAAAATACTAATGGAACTAATATTAAAACTACATTTGATATAATAAGACCTTGGTCTGTTACTAATATTAATCCAACTAAAGTTTTTCCTATCTTTGCAGAAAGTGGATTTGATGGTGCAACTTTATTTAATAGGATTAGAGCAGGTGATTTAAGCTATTTGTTTGGTACAATTAAATATGTATCTTATTTTGAAAGAGAACAAATGTCAATCACTCCTAACTTTGATACCGAGACAGTAAAAACAATTGCTTTATGGGCAGATGGTGGTACTGCAATTACAGTTGGTGGTGATCTACAAAGAGCTACACTTCAAGTAAGGGCTAGGGGTACTAACTATCCTGGAGAAAAACCTTTCTTAACAGTAGCAGAAGATAATACACAAACTAATGCTAAGCGAAATAAGTTAATTGTAAATGATTTTGTAATAGCTTCTTCTAATAAAGTAGATACACGAGTTCAAGGTCGTCTTATCAATTATAGAGTAGATGATGCTGCAGCAAGTACTGCCGCTGGTTATGTTGCAAACAATGATAAAGCTTGGAATATATCTGGATTACAAATGGTAAGCACTAAAGGGGGTGTTAAATAATGGCTATTAATAACCCTCCATTAACCGATAATTCAACTTTAAATATGTCATTGTTAGAACTAATAAGGGAAGTTAATCTTTTAGAACAAAAACAGTTAAAGTTATATGAAGATATAAGAAAGTCAACTGATTTTGCAGACTTAAAAATAAGGATAGATCAACGATGATAAAAGTAATAGAAAATAATAATGTGTTTGAAGCAATAAGCCTTATGAATGATTCTACTCAGAATGAATTTTATGGCTATGAAAGAAATGAAGCAGTGTGGATAGAATATTTTTTATCCTTAATTAAAAAACAAAAAGAAGGAGATCCTCATGCTCTCGTTATTGGTGACTACGATAAATCTAATAGGCTTAGGGGCTTTCTTTCTGCTTTTACTTTTAGCAATTACTATGATAATCAATGGGTTATGGATGTGAAGGATTGTATTGTTGATCATAACTATAACAATGCATTTGTAGTTTATAGACTATTTGATTACATGATAAAGCATATAAAGAAACACGGTGGAAAACATTGGAGAGCAGATTCTGTTCGAAGTGAAGAAGAGGCATACAAGTATGGTCGATTCTTACAAAAAAGATATAATGCAGAACTACATGTCTCGGTAAGAGGTGTAATACAGGAGAATAAAGATGAATGATTATGAGCCTAAGCTAGGTATTTATGACATGAGAAGGGATACTACAGGTCTACCTAAGTCTCTTGCCAATCTAATAAATAAAAATATATGCATGAAAGGAGGTAGTACTACTACTGTATCTGATAGTGGTATGAATAAAGAGTTTGTGCCAATCTATAGAGAAGCTATGGAAGATGCTCTTTCTGGTTACAAAGGTAGAAAAGAGACTGGTGTTAGTGCAACAGTTGCAGACCTTGCTCCTGAACAAGTGGAAGCATTAGCTTACCAAACTCAAGCAGCAAGAGATCAGATAAGAGGTCGTGGTGCTTACGATATGAATGCATCAAATAAATCAGCTTTAAAAAATACAATGGGAGAAATGATGGGCTCTGCCTCTTCAGGGCAAGCATTAGGTTCTGCAAGATCTCAAAAAGCAATGGCAAGTGCAATAACCGATCAATCAATGCAGCAACAACAAGCAAGACAACAGGATATCTCTGCAGGTATAGGTGCATTAGGGCAAGCTGGAACAACTCGACAACAGTTTCAACAACAAAGAATAGATGCTCCTTACACAGAGCAAGCAAGACTATCAGGGTTACTCGCAGGAGCACCCCAAACAAGAACAGACACTAAAACTGGAGGCGGTAAGTAATGGAAAAAATAAAATTAGCTTTAAACAAAGAAGAAACTGATGCAAGGAATCAAGCAGCAAAGAACTCAGGGAATCCAGGACCATTAGCACCAGCTCCAGAAACACCAACAGAAAAAGGACTTGGCGAACAATTAGGAGATCATTATAAAAAGAAAGGTTTAAATTATTTAGATAAAAAAGTTGATAAAGGTATAGCCGAAGCTTTTGCAAAACCAAACTCAGCTAATCCAGGACCATTAGCAAGTACTGAAATAGCAACAGCAGCACCAACTGCAACTGCAACTACAGCACAAACTGCTGGGCTACAAGCCCTAGCACCTGCAACTGGAGGTTTATCTCCTGGAGCAAGTATAGCAGTGACGGGTAATGCTGGAATGGCAGGAACTACAGGTGCTACCTTAGCAGGTGGGGGAGGTGCTACCTTAGCAGGTGGGGGAGGTGCTACCTTAGCAGGTGGGGGAGGTGCAGCCGTTGGTGGAGGGTTATTTGCTTCCGTTGCACCAGCATTACTAGGTGTAGCTGCAGTAGACCAACTATTTAATAAGGGTAAAATGAGAAAAAGTATTTTTAATGCGTCAAGCGGTGGTGAAGTAACTCCTGAATACTACAATCAAGGTACACCTCAAATAGATATGCAACCAGAAACTCTACCTTATACAATAGAACAAGGTAAAACAGTAAAACCACGAGGCGATATTACTATGCCTTATACAATACCTGAAGGTACTGCAAAAGACCCAAGAAATATGAACACTGAAATAATTCCAGACACAACTAATGCAAATGATCCTCGTCTTATTTTAAGAAATCTTATTGAAGAAGAAAAAGCAAAAGCAGGAATGGGCGGAATGCCTAAACAAAAACCTTTTAACCTTAGTCAAATGTCACCTGCTAATGTTGGTATGGTTAGTAAAGGAAATATCCCTTATGGGGGTAATAACTTAGGTCCATTAGGATAGTAGGAGTAATACATGGCAGAAAATTCCGCATATAATAATTCAACAACAGGTGCTGTTCCAAGGTATGACAATTCAAAACCTAGCTATAACAATGATGCGTATAGCCAGATGTTCCAAGGTGCTTCTGCTTATGGTAATCAAAAGAAAACAGGATTTAGACAAGAAATACCTAAAGCATTGTCTGATGCTTACTATGACATACCTGAATATAAAATAGGAACTTTAAATTACAAACCAGCAGATGCAAAAAAGACTGTCTATGCTCAGCCAGCACCTTTAACTGAAATTGATAATCAGAACCCTGATAATAGTTCTGAACAAGCACAGAAAGATGCTAACTTAAATCGTATAAATGATTATAACAATTCTATTAATACCTTTGGATCAGGATCAATGACTACCGAAAGCATGCAAAATCCAGTTGGTAATCCAACAGATTTTTATGGTAACTCTATTGAGAAAAAAGTAAATAGCCCTAAGTTTAATCCTCTAGCAATGCTTAGTGTCTTAGGAATAGGTACTCCTATTGGTACTGGAGCTGGAATTGCTAATACAATTATAGGTCAAGGTAAAGATGCAGTCCCTAGTGAAGGCTACGGAGCTTATGGTACTTATAGTGGTCTTACAGGTAATAAATTTGATGCAAGCGGAAGAGGTTACGACCCTAGTACAGGGCAATATAAGCAAGAATATGCTACTCAAAAAGCTTGGTCAGATAAGATGGGACAAGATCCTCTTGATAACATATTTGGAGATGTAGACGTAGCAACACAAGGTAAGCTTACTGATTCTGAATTTGCTGATGCTAGAGCAGATGAAGTTAGTATTAAATATGGTCACACTGACCCTATGGGTAACCCAATGACTACAGGATTAACACCAGCAGGCGTAGATGCATATGTTACACAAAACGCTATTTCAAAGGGAGCAACCCCATATACGGTTCAGAAGGGAACTGATAGACATAAAGCTCTTGTTAAAGAATATTATGCTGATAAGAAAGATCAACCTGAATTCATAAAAGAAGTTCCTGCACCGCCTTCTTATGGACCACCAAACGTATTAGCACTCGCACCTACACCTAATGTAAGTGATAACTCTAGTGATGACAACAATGGTAATTTTGATTCTGGGGATAATGCAGGGTTTAGTGAAGATGATTATTCTGATGCTTACAGTGATGGTTTTGCCGATGGTGGAAAGATACCGCCTCTAACTTATGCAAATGAAGGCAAATACATAGGTCAACCTACTGGTAAACAAACTATTGTCGGTAGAGACATTTATTCTTCGCCTATAACAGGACCAATGGGTAACCTTGTAGGTAGTGAAAATGCTTCTGAGAGAGGAAGTACTATTGAAATGGATGGTCAATACGGTAACATACCTAGTGTATATGGTGGTAGGCAGTATAATGAAGATCAATTATTTGAAATGATGAAACGCAAAGATAACCCTATACCAAGACCTAACGCTTACTACGATGACCCAATTATAGCAACTGAAGCTTCTAAAATGAGAAGCAGAGCTTTAGATGGTCAAAACGTTATGGGTATGGAACACACTCAACGTCTAATGCAAGATCCGTTTGGAGAAATATTTAGGAGAAAAGAATGAGAACTAATATTAAAAAGTTTCAACAACAAGACAGATACGGTAATATGATGTCTTTTGAATTGTTTGAACCACAAGATGGAATCCCTCCTGTATCTGAAATTCCAAAACCAGAAGGAATTAACTTTAAACCAAAGGGAACTGATACAGTACCTGCTATGCTAACTCCTGGAGAGAATGTTGTTAATGCAGAAGCATCTAGACTTCCTGGAAATCAACAAGCAATTGATCAAATGAATAATCAAGGTCGTGTTATTCAAAAACAACAAGGTGGTCCTATCCCTAGCTATAGATCTGAGGGTGGTAAGATACCTATGTACAGTGCATCAGGTGACTTTGTTAACAATGAGTTATTAGATTCTTTAAGAAAGGTAGAATCAAATGGAGACAATAACGCTCTCTCTGAGGCAGGTGCACTTGGACCTTATCAGATTATGAAAGCAACTGCAGAACAACCTGGATATGGTGTAGCAGCTATGAACCCTAACGATCGAACTGATCCAATAAAGTCTAGAGAATTTACTAGGAAATACTTATTAGGTTTAATTAAACAGTATCCACAAATGAATGAAGAACAAATACTGCAAGCGTATCATTCAGGTGCTGGTAACGTACTTAAGTCTATGAGTGGTGAAGAAGAGTTAGGTGTTCGTGGTAAAGCATATGGTCAAAAAGTATTAGATGGAGTTGCACCACAAGTTGTTGCAAGCAATAACTCAGTAGTTTACAATGATGGTTCAGGAACAACGCCAGACTTCTTAGAAAGGATTGGTCTTATTAGTTCAGCTCAAGCTAGTACAGATGAGAAAGTACCTGAAGTAGACACTGGAAACTGGTATGATTCACTAAGGCGAGTTCCAGGAAATATATCTGATTTATTTGGAGACATAAACGATAAATTTAAAAGTCAAGAAAAAAATGAAGATAAGTTTTATGAGTTTTATGAAGCTAGAAATGAATTAGAAAATATTAATCAAGACATTAATTTAACTAATGAAGAGTTAAAGACAGCTGATGATAATCAAAAAATAAGATTAAATGAAAAGTTAAAAGAGCTAAATAAAAGAAAGGCAGAGCTAAACATTGAAGTACCTAAGCTAGGTTCAGAGTATAAAAAATTACCTAAGGGTGAAGGCTCTTCTCTTCAATCTGGATTTGATACTCCAATAATAGGATCAGATACCACAATAAACGTAGACGAAGATACAGAGTCAGTTGATTTAAAACCTAACGATGTTGAGAAAGAAAAGAAGGTTATAGCAACTGGTATACTTAAGTTAATAAAAGACATACCTAAAAAAGACCAAGGTAAAGTTAATGATAAATTAGTCGATGGTAAACTACCAGATGTTGATCCTTCAATAGCAGATCAAGCTGTTGGTTTCTTTAAAGATATGTTTCAAGATGCTTTTGATGGCAAGGAATTAGCTCGTTTAGCTATGAGTTACACTGCTACTAGAATGTTAGGTTTTGATCATGGTAATTCTTTAGAATATGCTACGAAAGATTACATTAAGCGTGTTGATGCTGATATCGCAGCTAGAGAAACCTTTATAACTAAGAAAGATAACCTTGCTAGATTTACTACTAAGTCATTAGAAGATTATAGAAGGAGTGGTAATCTAACAGATTTAAAAGAAAAATCAGGCGGTATTAATGCAGCAACTGGAATTGGACCAATGATTTATCATAACAAGTTTGGACCTCTTACAACAGTTAAAGTTGGAAAAGATAAATATGAAATTATTTATAAAGGTCAGCAATATCCTTTTAATCACTCAGCAATGGTTGGTCAAGTAAACGTTTATAAAGATGAATTGCATGAGCCTCAAAAGGTTGGTAATTTCTTTTTAAAGCGAGGTAAAGCAGCCATTGATAAATATAACTCTGGCAAAGAACAAGCCGAACAAATAGCAATAGATGGAGTAAACACATCCAATGATGCAGCAACAGCTTATTTAGAAGATGCTAAGTTATTTGCTAGTGATTCAAGTGCTCGAAATGCTTTAAGAACTCAAATGGTAAAAGCACAAGATGAATACTGGACAGCGTATGGTCTTTACAAAGATGGTAACGGTACAAAGCCTAATAGTGTATTATCTTTTTATAATAAGAGAGCTATTGTTTTTAAATCTGAACGAGCAGTTTCAGGTGAAGATTTTAAAGGTGCTAGTGCTGAAAAAGTATTACAAATAGATAAGCAGTTACTTAATATTGTAAATGCTCCTGATGTAGCAAATAAAGCAGAAGCCTATAAAATGCTTTGGGGTTCTTTTAAAAAGAGCTGGACTAAAAATAATAAAGGTTCACAGTATGAAAACATAATGAGTGATAAGGATGGTAATAACTCCTTTACATATTGGGTTCAACAAGTACTAGCTGGAGATAAAGAAGCAGAAAAGCTTTTAACAGAAAAAGGATAAGGAGTAATTCATGAGTAATACTTTTGTAGATACCGATGGAAAAGAACAACTATTAATTGACGGAGATACGCTTACTAATGATACAGGTAAACGATTTAGAATTGACGGTCTTGATACATTAGAAGTTGATAAGGTTGTAACCGAAAATGGAGAGCCTGTATTTAAACGAGGTGATCTAGGTGGTAATAGCCATACTAGTGCAATTGCTGAACTCATTAGACAAGGTGGTTTCAATAAAGTAAATTACTCTGGAGAAACAGATAACAGTAAAGGCGAGAGAGAGCTAATTGGTTTATCCAATGATAAGGGTGAAGACATGGTCTCTGTTGCTGCTGCTGCTGGACTACTAAAGATTGATGAGTACACATCTGAAAGAGCACTATTAGCTAAAGAAGAAGGTAGCTTAATAAGGGCTCTGTATGGTGAAGAAGCAGTTCCCTACTCTGACATAGCAAGACAACATAATGCGGTTGCTAATTCGCAAGGTAAGTTGTTTAAAACATTAGCTATTAACGAAAAATATTATGATCCTAATTTGCATAGTGGAGTCCAATTCAGACACAAAGATAGAACAATAAATAACCAAGCAGATGGTGTGTTAACCTCTATAGGGGTATCATATGATCTTGGATGGGAAGGAGTTAAAGAAGGCTTATGGGGTTTTGCGGAAGGGTTAGGGCAAACCTCTGGTGTTGAAATGTTAGAATTCCTAGGTGATGCTGGAGTAGCTAGGGCTAGAGAGCGTATGTCAGATATGCCTGAAGTAACCTTAGACTATAGAGAAGTTGATAGTATAGGTAAAGGATTTCAATATGTTTTAAATAATACTGCTATGATGATACCTCAAGTACTGACTCTCTTTGGTTCAATGGCTCTTGCAGTTCCAGCAGCAGCAATTGGAGGTCCAGCAGCAGGTGCAGCGGTAGCCCTAGCTCCCATCTCTTTAATCTCTGCAGGACAAGTGTGGAATGAGATGGAAGGCGAGAAGGGCATAGGTCAATTCATTGCAGCTTCTATGGCTGGGGTTGGAGTTGCTGTACTAGAAAGATTTGGTTTAACTAAACTTATAAGCCCTGCTACAGTATTATCACCTTCTGGTGCTAAAAGGGTTATTGATGCAATGGCTAAAAGAGATAATATAACAGTACCTGAAGCTACCTTACGCTTTAATAAGATAGCTAAGCAAGAAGTTGGTAAGTTTAGTAAAGACTTAGCTATAAGATTTGATAGCACAGACTTCAAAGGCTTTAGTTTTAAAGAGCTAGGTAAAAGAGGAGCAGCAGGTTTTGGAGTAGAAGCAGGAACTGAAATGGGTCAAGAGCTACTACAGATGGGTACGGTTGCTAGTGTGTCAGATAAAGATTATACTGGTGAAGATGTGTATCATAGGCTAGTAAATGCAGGCTTAGCAGGGGGTGGTGTTGGAGCTAAATTATCTATGGCAGGTAGCCTAATGAACTCTGGTAAAAATGCTTTACTTGGTAGCGAAAGAGAAAATTATTCTGCTGATAGATTTAACTTAATTGAAAATGAAAAGATAAAAAAACTACAAGCAATACAAATAAGTAATAGCCCTTTAGATAAAATAGAAAGTACTAAAGATATTATTGATAATGTAAATAAGGATACTAACTTTGACTATAAAAAAAATGATGGTACTGCTAAGACGTTAGCTCAATCTTATATAGCTACACAAAAAGGCGTTAAGAACTGGGCAACTAAAAATACTGACTTGTTTAATTACATAGGGTCTGCAATGGGTGGTGCTAAAAAATTAGTATTGGCTGCAGAAAAAAACGTTGTTAACTTTGCTAAGCTAGTAAATAGTAAGTACGGATTACAGATATTTCATTTAGCAGCTGCAGAAACAACAGGTCGTTATCATGACGGTGGTAATCATAAAGAACGTAATGATTTAGTATCAGGTGATATTGCAAGTAAGATTGATGAAAATTATATTGCAAATCTTTTTGGTAAAAACAGAATGACTAATAAAAACATAGACAATATATCTAATCAGATAAGAGACTTTGGAAGAACTGATGGTAAGAAACCATCTAAGTTTCAAATGTATCACGCAATGAAGTTAAGTTTAGCTGGTGCGTTTCCTATTGCTGAACAGTATTTAAACTCTAAAGACCCTAAAGAAAGAGTTTCTTTATTAATTGCTTTGGGTAACATAGGATTAAAGCACCCTAAAGAGATACAATCTTATTATAATATTGCTAGTAAATTTCAAGGAGGAGTAATAAACCTTAATCTTAATGATGCAGAAGCAGAAATACAATCAAGGCTATACCAAGCTTCTTTGCAAGTTAAAGAGGCTTATGATAAAGCATTTGAATATACTTTTAAAACTCATTTAAAAGAGACTGGAATAGAATTAGATTATAACCAAGATTATTGGTGGTCACATCAAGGCTTTGATTGGCGTAAAGTAAAGAAAGATAAAAAAGGATTTATGGATTTTTTAACTAACAGTACTAGTTTAGATCTTGATGAAAGAAATGCTCTGTATGAATCTATTACTAGAGATGGTCAAGGCAATATCACAACACAAAACTCCCTTATAGGAGGGAAAACTTGGATGCCTTATTCTTATAGTAAAAAGATGAAAGGGATGGCTGGTAAGAAAGGCTTTTCTAAATTTGCTAGTGATAATATGTTTGAAGCAGTAAGAAGAGACAGGCTTGAAACAGCTAAATACACATCATCTACAGAATACTTTGGTCATGGTGGTCGTAAACTAGATTACTTATTTACAAAGTTAAAAGAAGAAGAAAACTCAAAAGCAGACGGTATGAGTGTACAAGAAATAGAACAGATGGCTTACTACATTACATCAATGATAGATAGTACACATGGTAACTTTAATCGTATTGAAAGTAAAACAGTAGCAGCAGTTAATTCCTTTCTCACTGGCTGGTCATTGCTAGCAGGATTACCTATGGCTATGCTGTCTTCTATACCTGAGACTATGTTAATCTATTTCAACGTTAAAAATGATGTTGAATTCCAAGCAGCAACTAAACAATTAATAGCACAAGTTGGTCAGTTATATGATGATACTTTAAAAGCAGAAGTAGCACAAACTGAACAGTTACTTAAGAAGGTTAATCAAAGTACAGATACAAACTCTGTAGTTGATAGGCTTGCAACTGGAGAACGTGATGTTAGTTTTATGCGAGTTCACGAAGCTTTCTTTCATGGTATAGGTCTAACTAAAATAACTCAAGTACAAAGGCGGATGAATGCAGGGTTAGCTCTAGACTTTATTCGTTCTGGTTTTAGTATTTTAAATTTAGCTCCTAGAAGAATGATTCAAGTAAAAAGAAGAATTAAATATGATCCTGGATTTAACCCTAATGTTAAACCAGTTAAAGGACTAGTAACTAATGCTGATGGTAAAAGAGTTGATGGGATTGTTAGATATGAGATCACAACAGAACAAGATGTTGGTCTTGACTTCGATAAAATGCAAGACATTGAAGTAAGAACCTACAATCAATTAACTGATTTAGGATTTGATGTTGAAGTAATGATGGAGTATCTTAAAGATATGAATCATGCTACAGTTAAAGATGCTAGTGGTAAAGAGATGCTATCTGATGCTGATGAAATGTTTAATTACTTTGACAAACAAGCTAATGACTCTACTAATTCACAAACATTTCAAACACCAACTAGAAGAACTAGCCTAATGAAAAATTCTGTAAAGGGATTAATGAATCGTGGATTTAAACAAATGCCTTCTGGATTACCTAACTCACTTGAACAAAGAAGACAAGGTAATATTAGTGTTATGAATGAGATGTCTCATATGCAATCATACATTGATGATAAAATAGACTTAGCTGTTTATAGATATGTTAAAGAAAGAGTGCAGCTACCTAGTGGTGCTAATAGACCTCTTGCTTTCCAAGACCCTCATTATCAATTGATATTTCAATTCAATGGTTTTTTAAGTACCTTTACAGGTAACTTAGTACCTAAGATTTGGAACGCTCAATTAAGAAAGGGTACTGCAAAAGTAAAATATGATACCTTTGCATTAGTAATAACTATGATCGCACTAGGCGGAGTCTCTCAATATCTTAAAGACCTTATTAAATTTGGAGGTAAAACACCTTACTTAGATAATGTAGGTTTAGTACAAAGAGCAGTCTTTTCTTCAGGTGTTCTTGGTCAGTATGAAAGAATTGTTGATGCAATCCATCCGTTATACCCTGAAAGAGATACTGGAAGTGATTTTCTATTTAATAAAATACTCGGAGAAGCTGGACCTTCAGCAAGAAATATTCAGAAGGTAGCAGTGGGTACAGGTCAAATACTAGCTGGTAAATCAGAGCTAGGGGTTAACAAACTGCTTGGTGCAACTCCAGGTATAGGACCATTTACAGGCGGTAGAAGAGCTTTAACAGAAGGGCTACATGGTAATAACCCTTTTAATAACTTAGACTTACCAACTAAAAACGAAATACTAGATTCACTATTAAATTAAACCTACAGGTAGTACTCCCAAGGTGCTACCTATACTAGGAGAATATTAAATGTTATTAAGACCAAATACGAGTTCAATTCAAGGAACTCCTTATAAAAAACAAGAAGCTGAAGTGTTAAATTCTTTTGATGATCAACAACTGTTAAAACAAAAATCGTTAAGGCAACCTTTATTAGCTTCAGGCTCTCAAGTAACAACGCCTGTAGATAGCCTATATGAAAAACAAAATGAAAACGATAGCCCAATGATATCCCCAGCAGATGAGTCAATTGCTACAGTTAGTACAAACCCTGCTGATACAGGTAAACTAATTGAAGAAAGCAAAAACTTAGATGTTGCTAATAGGATATTAGAGAAAACAGGAGTAATGACACAGCAAGGTCTTTCAACAGACCCTGCAGTTGTAGGTGCAGCTGCTCAGTTTGATCTTGATACTCAAAATAAACGTAAAAGAAAAGATAATCCTGAAACATATTTAGCAGAAACACCTGAAGGTATGCGAGAAACAATAGCAGGTACACCTGAAGCCTCAGTAGATTCTTACACAGACGTATATAACAAAGGTATCTCGTTTGATGAAGGTATTAATACACAAATAAACCCAATAGTAACAGGTAATAGTGATATTGATTACAAGATACAAGACTTCCTTGTTAAGGGGCAAATTTGGGATGCAGATAAAGGTAGAACTAAATCTAAATTAGGACAAGCTTTATCAGTAGCTACAACTGAAACATTCCAAGAGATGTTTAATAAAAAAGATGATGCAATTGAAGCTTCAGTCGTTGATAGTGATGGTGTACTTAACCCTGAACTCTTAATGGAGAACATATTTAATAAGACTATAGATAAGATAATGGAAAACCCTAATCAATCTGCTGTCGATCCTAATGTACGTACAGGATTTGGAGGTGCTTCAAGTGTAGTTGATCCTGAAGTAAAGAGTGTTCTTAACCAAGTCTTATATAATGTTATAAATAATGATGGACTACTTGAAGTAGTAGACTTAAATCAAAACGACCCTTCAGGAGTTAAAGACGAAAGACTTAGACTCTCAGCTAAAGGTCTTGCATTTTATTTAGGTACTAGAGACATACTAAATGATATACAAGCAGAGCCTATTAATGTAAGCTATGTTCCAGGTTTTATGCCAGGAGCAGAGCTAGACCAAGGTAGTAAGGCAAGAGATATATCTAAAAGAAGTAAGTCTTCTAAGAATACTATATTTGAAAATGCAGTTAAGTTTAGACTAGGTACTATGCCTCTTCGTATAGACAAAGATTCTTTTTTATATGCTAAGACAATGGTAGATAGTGAGTTAACCGTAGATGAAAGAGGTATACCTCAATTTTTAAACCCTTCTACAACTGGTGAACAATTTTCAACAGGTAAATGGGCAAAGACATTAGGTATAGACCAAGCAAAGTATGCAGAGTTTTATGCTAATGCTGAAAAAAGATTTGAAGGTAGACCAGATCAACAGATCTCTGCCGCTGATCAGGCTGATAAGGTTATGCGTATGCGTATGCGACATTTACTAAGAACTATAAACGATGCTGCAACAAATGCAGATAAAATATTTTATAATAAATGGTTTCATGCTACTTCTGTTGGTCGATATTTTATAAGGAACACAGTACTTAATAGCCAAAGCGAAAAGCTAGTTCGTAACATGGTTCGTAATGGTCAACGCTCTTTCTTTAACGTTAAGACAAATAATAATATTAAACTTAGAGAAAATTGGTCTTATATTATAGGTAAAAACTTACTTGATCCTGATGGTGATTATAAACCTACAGGTGGTCTAAGAACTGAGGATATGACTTGGAACGCCATATTAAAAAGATCTACAGCAATAATAGATAACCCTAACGACCCCACTTATTTAAAATGGGTAGCTAAAGGTAGGCAATTATCCGAGGCTCTCTCATTCACTGATGATTCATTGTCACCTGCAGACTTAAAAAACAAACGTAATGAAATGTTACTTGCTGCAATAGAAGGGGTGCATAATAACGCTTTTAAAAAGAAAGATGATTGGGGTTATAAACTTCAAAGCTATATTGATATGTATAATTACAATGAAGCTAAACAACCTAATGGGTCAGGTCAATTTGAACCTAAAGCTATGGTACAACATGATGGTAAACAAAACGGAATAGCTATACAAGCTATGCAGTTAGGCAGTACTGATTTATTAAAGCTAGTAGGTATGATTGGTCCTGAAGATGAAGACAGTGTAATTATCCAAGGAGATATTCGAGATAAATTTTTAGATTATACAGTAAAAACACTAGGTATTACATTTGTAGAGGATGCTGCTAAAGCAAAGTTTTGGAAATCATTTTTAGAACAGATAGACAATGCTTCAGTTGATAGACGTAGTGACTTAATAAAGGCATTATCTAAAACTCCACTTATGGAAACATCATATGGTATGCCTAAACAATTTCACATGGAAACTGCTTTAGCGTTTATAAAGTCTGAAGATGGTAAGATAATGATAGCAACTTCTAAGCAATCTAACTCAGAATTAGCTGACTATTATAGTAAAGATACTCAGCTAGCTACTGATCTTAATCTAATAATAGGTCAAGGTCTTGAAGGCGTTCTTAAACTAAGACAGCAAAAGATTTACAAAGATGCAGGCTTAGCTTGGGCAATGATGGGTGGTGATGTTGTTTTAAAAGGACCATTAGGTACTGATATATACATGGGTGCTAACGAACACTTTAAAACAGGTCGAACCATTACTATTAACAGTATAAATCAAGCAGGTATGGTTGAGAAAACAAACCTTGAGCTTACTGAATCAAGATACAGTGGAAGTGGTAGTAAGAAAAAGAGAAGGCGTATATATAACAAAGAAACAGGTAAGTATGAGGTAGAATCTCGATCACAATTTGGTAAGCTTGTTTCAAATCAATTGCCAGTATTAACAGTGCAACAAATAGATGCAGCAGTCATGGCTAATACTATTATGGAAGTTAATAATAAAACTTTTGAAAATGGTAAACCAGTTGAGCCTGCTTTTATGATCCCTGTACATGATGCGATTATAACTGATGCAACAAGCGTAGATAGATATCATAGTGAAATTAATAAACAATTTGTAAATGTTAATAAAAAATATTCTATTTCAAAAGCAATTCTTAATGGCATAACAGCCTCAAAAAACAACCTTAAAGAGAGGGCAAAGAATAATCCTAATCAAGTAGTAGATGTTAGTTTTGAAAGTGATTTTCGTGCATTGCATGATCATTTGTTTTTATTACATCAACAAAGAGAAACTGGAATAACAGAACACACAACTGCAGATGGTACAATAATAGAGATTAAGAAACGATTATCAACATCACAAGCAAGACTACTATTAAAGGCAGAAAGTTATAGCCCTGCATGGTCGCCTAACGGTGGTGATATGAGAATAGCTGATATTGATGAGCTTGTTAGCCTTTATATAAGCAATAATAATATAATAGGTCAACTAGAAAATGCACATACATTAGCTGAAGATGCTAAGGTAATGGCATTTAAATTACTTAGATCACTTGGATACCAATATAATTAAAAGGAGAACACTATGAAAAAAAGTTATAACAGACTTGCATTACAAGGGTTAGACTTTGATGATATGGAATTTGTACAAGAATTTAATTTAGATTCTTCAGTTGCTTACACACCTAAAATAAACTTTGCTATGCTTGATAACGTATATCAAAAGCATGTTAAACATTTAATTGATGATGGCATGTCTACTGAAAAAGCTAAGATGGTTGCTGGTCGAAGTCGAGCAAATGCTAAACGAGATATTATGCAATTAATATAAACTAAAAAAATAAGCGTACCCCACAGGGAATCCTATATGGAAACCTTGTGGGGTATCTTTATTTTTAGCAGAAGAAGTAGTCGGAGTTAACGACCTCCTTAATGTCTAGAGTACCTAGGTTAGGTTGCTCTCCTTCATAGCCTCTACCGAATGGTATAGTCTCATAGAAGTTTTCTTTATCGTACATAGTGGTAAACACTTCTCTAGCACTTACCATTAAGTCCTCGACCTTATTTGCATGGGCACTAAAGGAATCATGCACTGCACCGAAGTCACTATCCCAGTTGGCTACAACAAGAGCCATATGAGCTGCATCAGAGCTATGAACAAAGTTAGGGCTGATACCACACATAAAGCCTCGTCTATCTGGTATATCAGTCTTTTCTCTTATCACATGCTTGAATCTCAACTCACCGTTGGGTGTGTTAAATCCGTAACAGTCTACCTTAGCAGGTCTAGTACGATAGCACTCATAGATCACAGGAAAGCCTGAAGCAGTCTCCCACTCAATCCCCTTGCCTCTATCAGTACCGAAGGTATCAAACCAGTTAGTGATTTCTTTATCAGCTAACTTCTGTAGGTATCGCATAGTGTCTAGTGGACCTGGACATACATCTTGTATTGCCCTTATCACTTGACTACTAAGCTCGTCACAATCCCATGTGCTTATGTTATAGTCTTTAGTGTAACCAAACTGATAACAATCGCTGTACATAGACTCTGACATTTTCTTTTGACCACAGCTATAAGCCCTAGTCATTGCACCTCTCTTAGCTATACCCTTACGAATATGCTTCATAGGTATCTTACGCTCTTCAAACCACTCAGGCATACGTCTGCATAGCCTTTTAGCCACCTGAACATAGAAATCATTTTGAATTTCAACAGGAGTTAAACCAACTAACTCACCTGTCAATGCATCTTTAGACATAGCACCTAGATGTTGCCAACCGTTATTAGCACCATCAATAGGTATAGGTAACTGCGTGTAGAAGTCATCAGGACACTGAGAGTACTTATACCATTCAATACAACAAGCTAAGAACGCTATCTTCTTCTCTGAATCTTCAGCAAAGATACGCATCTCACCCATCTCTATTATGACTGGTAAGTTCTCTTGAGTCCATCTAGCCCTATCCTCTAGAGTCATCTTGTCTACAGATATACTATCGAGTTCTTCTTTCTTAAGTAACTCTTTGTAGTCTCCTGTAGCCCATTCAGGTAACTCATTGATACCATACGACTGATTATACGAGCAAGCAGTATGAACAGCAAGCCAGAAGTTAGCGTTGGCAT
>Ga0307984_1000515_pt1 | contig 16906 bp, 13 predicted proteins | sample EllFjometageno78_FD_203169 | JGI IMG/M metagenome (GOLD analysis project Ga0307984, IMG submission 203169) | Marine microbial communities from Ellis Fjord, Antarctic Ocean - #78 | ecosystem: Environmental > Aquatic > Marine > Unclassified | place: Southern Ocean | collected 2014-10-09
TCTTCCTGGAATTGATGGTTTGTTACACGTAAGTGAACTTGAATGGAAACGTGTAGACAATGTTGAGGATGTCCTTAAGGAAGGAGAAAAAGTGAAGTTTAAAGTTGTAGGACGTGATCCGAAAACAGGTAAGATTAAGTTGAGCCGTAAAGCGATTCTTGACAAACCTGAAGGATTTGTTGAGCCAGCTGAAAGACCACGTCGTGACCGAGGAGACAGAGGGGATAGAGGAGATCGTCGTGAAAGAAGAGATCGTGATTAATAAGCCGTGAAGTTGAAATACGAAAGTCCTTCAATTTTGCGTTATAAAGTATTGTTTGGCATTAAGTATAAATAAAGCACATGAGGCAGCTAAAAATAACGAAACAAGTCACCAATAGGGAGACCGCGTCGCTAGATAAATACCTCCAAGAAATCGGTCGAGTTGATTTGATTACTGCGGAAGAAGAGGTTGAGTTGGCACGTAAGATTAAAGCTGGAGATCAAGTTGCTCTTGAGAAACTGACAAAAGCCAATTTACGTTTCGTTGTATCTGTTTCTAAACAATATCAAAATCAAGGTCTTTCTCTTCCTGACTTAATTAATGAAGGTAACCTAGGTCTTATTAAAGCTGCACAACGTTTTGATGAAACCCGTGGATTTAAATTTATTTCGTATGCTGTTTGGTGGATTCGTCAAAGTATTCTTCAAGCCCTTGCTGAGCAGAGTAGAATCGTACGTCTTCCTCTGAATAAAATTGGATCGATCAATAAGATTAACAAAGCTTTTGCACGTCTTGAGCAAGAGTTCGAAAGACCTCCTACTGCGGTAGAGCTTGCGGAATCTCTTGATATGACTCTAGACGAGGTGAAGCAGTCTTTGAAGAATGCTGGACGTCACGTGAGTATGGACGCTCCGCTTAAAGAGGGTGACGAGAGTTCTAGCACGATGTATGATGTCCTTCGTTTGGGCGATTCCCCTTCACCGGATGATGATTTAATGACAGAAAGCTTGCGCAAAGAGATTGAACGTTCTCTTCGTACGCTAACTCCACGTGAAGCAGATGTTATCCGTCTTTATTTTGGTCTGAATGGAGAACATCCTATGACGCTTGAAGAAATCGGAGAACGATTTGATTTGACGCGTGAACGTGTCCGCCAAATTAAAGAGAAGGCGATACGAAGACTTAAACACACCAGTAGAAGTAGAATTCTTAAAGGATATCTGGGATAGTACGTTTGTGCTGGTCGACCAAATATTTCTGTTGTGTGTATCCTATTTTAGACCTAATGTAAAGAGGGTCATATTTGCATCATGAGTAAGATCGTTGCCTATATATATTTATCTGTAGTAGTCCTATTTTTGTTTACGCTTAATGGCTGTACAAAAATCAACTATACGTCAGACCCTTATTCACTGTTAGAATTTTCTAAAGACACTCTTTTATTCGATTCCGTGTTCACAACGATTGGGTCTGAAAGCTTTTACCTGTCTGTCAAAAACCCACATGATGAGGCTTTGTTAATAGACAGAATTGAGCTGGAGGATGGATTGGGAAGTGACTACAGAATAAATATTGACGGTCAAGGAGTTGATGAGTCTGGGGACCCATTAACCTCTCTGCAAGATGTGACAATATTGCCTCATGACAGTCTGTATATTTTCGTTGAGGTTACTGTCGACCCTACAAATAGTACATCTGCATTTATTAATAAGGATAGAATAAGATTTAGGACAAATGGATCTGATCAATTTGTTGTTTTAATCGCTTATGGAAGAAATGCTTCATTTCATTATCAACCAGGGAATTGGTTCGATTCCAGTAATCCACCAGACAATATTTTAGAATGTGATGAGATATGGACGAGTGATTTGCCTCATGTTATTTATGGACCTATTCGAGTAAAGCCTGGATGTTCATTGACCATTGAAGCTGGTGCAGAAGTTTATGTACATCCCGGAAGTGGAATTTGGGTTCAGGGAGGCAGCATACATATCGAAGGTAGTTTGCAAGAAAAGGTTGTTTTTCAAGGAGACAGACTAGAAGACGCCTATTCAAATTATCCTGGACAATGGGGGCTAGAATTTCCAATTGAGTTTCAATACGAAGGGGAGAATGTATATTATACTGTAAGTAGAGGAGGTATTTGGCTCGACCGCTCTGCGAATTCTTCGATTAACCATGCTGTCTTTAAAAATGGCACTGTGGGTCTTTGGGTTGATAGCGTAGCTGTGGGTTCCAATTTCGCTTTAAATATTTCTAATACTGAAATTTCAAATATGTCATCCGTTGGATTGCTTTCACAGGGTGGTTTTATTAGAGGGGTGAACAATCTATTTACGGATTGCGGAGAGACATGTGGCGCTTTCACATTGGGAGGTAAAATAGTCATGCACCTTTCTACTTTTGCAAATTATTGGTCGAATGGTTCTTTTAGACAAGGAGCCTCAGTATTTGTAAGTGATTGGTATGAGAGTGCTGGTGGGGTAATACAAAATCGGCCATTTCATCCAGAAACTGAGTTTAAAAATTGTATTGTGTGGGGAAACAATGCTTCTTTAAATGATTTTGATGAGCTTGTTTCGAGCATCTTGGAGCCCAGTTATTATTCAGACCAAATCTTTAAATCTTGTGCCTTAGATGTGCAGGATCAAGATTTCCCTTTTAATCTTATAGATTCGGATTGTACACTGGATCAAGTACCTCCATTTCAATCAGAATTAAACAGAAACTTCAGACTTGAAGGAAACAATACGATTTGGAATGGTGTCTCGTCGATACCTCCGTTTGAAGCAACAGATGTATCTACTGATTTAGACGGATCTCCGAGGTCTACATTTAGTCCTGACAAGGGGTGTTTTGAGAGACAATAGTCATTTTCACAGGTTGATGTTTTATGTTTGTTCAAAATGTTCACAAACTTGAAGGAAACTTATTGAACTCATGTGCGTATCTACAAGAGAATTTCTGCAACTTCACATTTGATGACAACTGGTATATTAGATGCACTCACCCAACTCTTCGCTCTGTTTGCGTCAGGCCGAACAGAGAAGGAAGAATTAATAGGTAGGCAAACAGCTAGCCGATATCTGCGTGGACGATTGTCAAAGAAAGTTGTCGATCATTATTTGGGGAGATATGATGACCATTTAAATACGTTTCAGTTAAAAAACAACAGTGGAGAATTACCTGAAGCAAAACGACTTGCCAGACTGTCAACGAAACTTCTTCGTACTTGTGAAAACATTAACAAAGAATTGGCGCACAGAGATAAATGCATTGTTTATCTCCGGCTTCTGGAATTTGTAAAGGTGACGAATGTTCATGTGAATTCTGTTGAATTCCTAAATGCTGTGAGTTCATCTTTTTTGTTGAATCATAAGGATGTTTCAGGCATTCATGAATTGGTAAATACTGATGCTCCATTAATCGATGCAAAAGAAGGAATCTTTGTTCTCACTGACCTAAATGATTCACACGATTCCAATGGTGAGACGGGGAAACTAATCGGGTATAAACTCGCAAATGAGACCTTATTTCTTGTCAGGTGTTTTGGGGACAATACCGTTTATTTAAATAGCCAGTTAATCCCTAGCGGCACTGTAGCCATTATGGTTCCTGGTTCAGTATTAAAAGGGGTCAATGAATCAAGGATTTTCTTCAGCGATTTGGTCAGACAATTTATTGACAGTCCAGAACTCCCGAAAATATCTTTCACTGCGCAAGACGTTTCGCATTATTTCAGCTTTCCAGAAGACCAAGCGTTACATCAATTTAACATCTCAGAGAGAGAGGGGAATTTGGTGGGAATTATGGGGGGAAGCGGATCAGGAAAGTCAACTCTTTTAAATGTCTTAAATGGCACCATTAAACCCACCTTTGGAAAAGTATTGCTGAATGGCATTGATATACATCTTGATGCTGAGTTAATCCAAGGTACAATAGGGCATATAGGGCAAGAGGATTCTTTGATCTCAGAATTAACAGTGCGCCAAAATCTTCGTTATAGTGCACAACTCACATTTGGAAAACTATCAGACCGTGCAATTGATGAGAAAGTTGACGCAACGCTACAAAGTCTAGGGCTTTGGGAGACAAAAGATCTGAGAGTAGGGTCAGTCCTAGATAAAACGATCTCTGGAGGACAAAGAAAGCGCCTTAACATTGCTTTAGAGCTCATTAGAGAGCCTCTTGTTCTTTTCGTTGATGAACCTACTTCTGGTCTTTCTAGCCACGACAGTATTCAGATAATGGATCTGCTCAAGGAAATGTCTCACAGAGGGAAGCTTGTCTTTGCAGTCATTCATCAACCGTCATCTGATGTTTTCAAACTCTTTGATAAGTTTTTCATTTTAGATCAAGGAGGTTACCCCATCTTCTATGGTGACCCCAATTCTACGATTCCGTATTTCAAAGAATTAACAAATCAAGTAGATCCTAGCTATGCATCTTGTTTTCAATGTGGAAATATTAGTCCTGAACAGATATTTGATATTATTGAATCAAGAGTTGTTGATGAATATGGTAATATTTCTGACGACAGACGAATAGAAGCAAAAGAATGGAATGACTTTTTCAATGTCATTATTGGCAAGACAGCAGAGCCCAAACAAAATGATTTCCCGCATTTGGAGGCAACAAATAGTGTTCCAACATCATTTTCACAATTTAGGACATATTTCTCAAGAGATTTCAGCGCCAAATGTACCAACAGGCAGTATTTACTTGTCAATCTCCTTGAAGCTCCAATGCTTGCAGCTCTACTCGCACTGTTTATGAGATACACTCCCAATGGTGGAGAATACATATTTAGAACGAGTGAAAACATCCCTCAATTCTTATTTATATCAGTCATTGTATCCTTATTCTTAGGTCTAAGTATCTGCGCAGAGGAAATTCATCGTGACAGAGCACTCTTACGTAGAGAAAGATTTCTCTTTTTAAGATGGGGTAGCTACTTGCGAGCGAAGATTGCCGTAAGCGCGATTACCTCTGCGATACAAACCATCGGGTTTGTAGCTGTGTCTCACTTTATTCTAGAGATCCCAGGGATGTTTTGGGTTCATTCATTTGTCTTATTCAGTGTTTCCATATTTGGAAACCTACTCGGTTTAAATATTTCAGCGGCTTTTAAATCAGCGAAGGTTATTTATATGATCATTCCTTTGCTTATTATCCCTCAAATTATATTTGGCGGTGCAATTGTGAGATTTGACCGCTTTAATTCTTGGTTCACAAGTGAAATTCACGTCCCAATTTTGGGTGACTTAATGGTCTCAAGATGGGGGTTTGAAGCCTTGGCCGTATATCAATATCGCGAGAATTCCTATGAAGCTATTTTTTCTGATTTAGATGATATTATAAGACATTCTGCATGGAGACGTGATTTCTGGTTAGAAGAAGTCTGTAATTCTGTTCGTGATACTGATTGGATAGATAGAGAATGGAGAAGGGCAGGGGATGATCTCATTTTTTGGGGAATTACACCTCCACCTAAGGGGATTGAAAATAGAGGTTTATGGGATACAGCATTCAGAAAAGCATATCATTCTGCTTTCAAGGAAAAGGACTCTAGAAAAATGACACTTATCAATCAGGGTGAACTCCAAGAATTAAGAGATCACAACCGCAATGATGAAATTGCGGAGTGGGTTTTACAGGAAGAGAGATCCGTTCGGATTTTAGATTTAGATGCTGGGTTTATGCCTACGGCTTCTCCCATTCATCATCACACCAGGAATAAAAATGGATTTTATGCCCCATATTTTTCCCCATCAAAAAATTTAGCAGGTATAAAAATGTCTACACTGTATTACAATGTTTTTGTGCTTTGGTCTATGACAGCTCTAGCATGGGCCTTTTTAAGATGGATGCCTTTTGGTAAATCAAGAAGTTTCAGCGTATCTCGGTAGCAATTAGCTTAAAAGGAAGGTCTATGATCGCATCGTAATCCTCACCAGCCTCTAGCATATCTTCATCATCTTCTTCGTAATACCAATTAACAGAAGCATTTTCTGTTGATGCTTCTATTCTCTTTAAAAGGTCCATTAGACATTTAGAAGAACTCGTATTAAAGTATTCTAAATGGATATTGACCTCAACAGCCCCCTCAGAGTTACAGAGGCCATCAGCCCACTCAATCAGAGGAGCGTAGAAATCTATAGAGTTCTCCGGAATACTTCTGCCAGATAGTTTCATCGTTCTAGCTGAAGTTAAAAAAGAAACTTCTGGAGTTTTAGATGTGCCACTAATGATGATGTTATCCATGTTTATCTGGAGTTGAATGTAATTGAATTGTTAAGCAGAAAAGTAGTTTGTCTTGCGACCAAGGTAAGAATTCATATTGAATATTCCCACAAGAAATTTTAGTAAGATCAAGAAGTCCCATCCCCCCCCCTCCGTGAGAGCTTCTAACTCCATCGTCAAGAACATTCATCTTCATTCCTCTTAATTCACTTTGCGTCGTGTTCTTGAGTGTTGTTAAAGTGGAAGATAGGATCGTTGCTTGGTCATTTGTTATAGGGTTCGAAGTGCCTAGAGCACAAGTGTCTCCATCATGAGATCGGGATATGAAGAAAAATGAATCAGAATTTTTAGAGTGATGAATTAGATTCTGTATAAGCTCCACCGAAACCCGAAATACAAATTTCAATTTGATATTAGGATGAAGATCTTGACTTGAAAAGCATCGCTCGATCCAATTCAACAGGTATTCTGATGTAAGCGATTTAAATATTCCTCTATATGACACCATCACCCTATGATCTTTTGGAACAAGGTCATAGTTGTCAGTATTTTTGGCAGAAGAATTAAAAGTTGTCATAAACCGAAAATACGTGACAAATCATTCACAATTGCAGTTACATTAAACTAGAAATTAATTCAAGTATGTGGAAAACAAATAATGAGTGGTTTGCAAAATGGTTTGACACGAAGGAATATCATATTTTATACGGAGATAGAGATGAGAATGAAGCAGGAGAGCTTGTCGAGAGGCTCCATGGGAAATACGGGGGGGGCCTAACAAATATATTAGATGCTGGATGTGGTGCAGGCAGGCATGTACTTGCATGGTCAAAGCTTGGATATACAGTTAAGGGCTTTGATTTAAGCCCCAAGAGTATAGAAATTGCAAAAATAAGATCTCGGAAACTTGATCTTTCTGCTGAGTTTAAAATTTTAGATATGAGATATTTGCTTGCCGAGAAGGAGTGGGGTGGAGCATTTGATTTGGTCACAAACCTCTTTACAAGCTTCGGATACTTTGAGAACAAAGAAGATCACGAGAATGTAGTTCGTGGTTTTGCGCATGCTTTATGTCCTGGAGGATTGCTTGTAATGGACTATTTGAATGTCAATTACTCTAAAACAAATTTGGTGCCTGAAGAAACAATCAAAAAGGGAAATCATGTTTTTACAATCAAGAGACGATTGTTTGACGGATATTTTCAGAAATCAATCTCCTATTTCGATGAAACAGGAGGGAGGCAAACTCATATTGAACAAGTGAGAGCATGGACTTCAACGGAATTGATCGAATTGTTATTAAATTTCGGACTTCGCGTAGATAATGTTTACGGAGATTATGAATTAGGGGAGCATACCATTGATTCTCCGAGGTGTATTTTAGTCGCTACAAAACTGTAATAAAAATGATACTTACTGGACTTTCTTTGTTACTTGTTGCTTTGGCAGGGGGCCTAATACTTGAGGTATTAGGGGATAAAGCGATGAATAACCTTCCGATTATTCTAGCTTTTGGAGGCGCTTATATCATGGGGCTTATCTTTTTACACCTGGTCCCTGAGGCCTTTGGGTTTAATTCAATCGCGGGGATTTTTGTGCTTGTAGGTTTTCTAGTCCAAATCTTCCTTGAGTATATTTCAAAAGGACTTGAACACGGACATGTGCATCACTCTGGACATGGGAAAGTATTGAACGTTTTGCCCTGGGCTGCAATATTTAGTTTGTGTATACATGCATTTCTAGAATCTATGCCTCTTGCTGAAGGGGCTGTAGCAGCAACAAATATGGGGCATCAAGTACACAGCATGGGACATACTCATACTCATGTTCACGTTCATGGTTCAATGGCCATTGGTTCTGCTCTTTTTATCGGACTTGCAATCCATAAATTGCCCGTAGCACTTGTTTTAATGGGGTTGATGAAGTCTATTGGGTCTTCATCACTTGTTAGATGGGGCCTCTTATCGATGTTTGGTCTGATGCCTTTATTTGGCATGTATTTTTATGATACCCTTTTACACTCAGGTGCTAGTCTGCCTGGTGGAGTAGGGGCCTTCATTGCCGCAACCCAAGGATTGGTCATTGGTATCCTTTTACATGTTGCCACGACCGTTTTATTTGAAAGTGGAGAAGGTCATCAATTTCACTTTAAGAAACTTACAGCTACATTAATTGGACTTGGGCTGGCTTATGCGACTTTAGTCTAACCAGACGTTTTCCTCTACCAAGCTTTAATTAAATGCCACAAACGTAACTTTTTTCTTTTGACATCCGTAGAAAGATGAACAAGAAAAAGTTATGAAACACTACCGCATCCACATATCAATATTGAGATTTGAAACGATCTACTTGTATAAATCTACATTTGGTTTTGTTGAAATGAATCACAGTTTAAATTAAAGGTCATTCACGTTCTTAAACTTCAGAGAAAATTTCTGCAGCTAAGTTTTGTGATTGGTCCCAAGCTCGTTCGTTCCCAATAGACCATAAACCACGATTTACAAATAACTCAATCATTCTTTCCGTGGGAGCATTTCCCACAAGCGCATCCTGAGCCAAAGGACATCCTCCTATTCCCCTTATTGCACCATCAAAACGAAGGCAGCCTCCTCTGAGAGCTGCCTCTATTTTTGACAGCCCTGCAGTGGCGTGCAAATGAAGATGTGCTCCGAATTCAATATCTGGCAGTTCAGTAATGACCGCAGAAAAAGCATCTTCTACGACATGATCTACAGCTGTCCCCACTGTGTCACTTAATGCAATCACCTCTACATTCAAATCTCTTCGTAATCTGTCTGAGAATTTCGTCAACATTTCTGGATGCCAAACTTCACCATAGGGATTTCCAAATCCCATACTCAAGTATACGACAAGTCTTTTTGAGTTGTTAAGGCATATATTTTGAATGTTGTCAAGCCTTGAAAAAGCTTCTTCAATACTTGCCCCAGTATTTCTTTGCTGAAATGTTTCGGACAAAGAAAGTGGAAACCCGATGTCATCAATGGTTTCAAATTTAGACGCTGCAGTTGCGCCTCTTTCATTTGCGGCAATCACTAAGATTCTCGTACCCTGCTTAGGAAGCATGCCTTCATCTTCTATGACAGTTAATACTTTGGCGGTGTTTGCCATCGATGGAACTGCTTTTGTCGATACAAATGATCCTACATCAATCGTATCGAAGCCAACATCCAGAAGCGCTCTGTAATACGCAACCTTATCCTCTGTAGAAACTTGATGTGGCCAACCTTGAAGAGCATCTCGAGGGCACTCGACTAAATGAATTCTATCCATATAGCTAAAGTAGCTTGATTAAGATTCTTTTTTGAAAAAAAATGAAACCTATTTGACTCTGAAAACGTAGAGAGTTATAACTAACAAGATACTCCGATGGAACTCAATTTATTTAACAGGCTACCACTAGATCAAAAGACAACTTACATGTGGGACAATGGAATTTGCTTGGCACAACGTATCGTTGAGAACAGATATATTCTTTGCATTTTTGAATTGGATGGCTTTTTTGTAGAAGCTATTTACTCAAGACGTAACAACAGAGTCAATGCGATATTGCCAATTGCCGACATTCCAGAATGGGAAGGGTATGTTGATCAAGTGTTGACGAATTTATTGAAGTTAAACTAACATACGTATTAGCTTAATTGCAGCATATGCAACAGCAGTCGTAGATAATATTCGTGCCAATAACATGGGGATTGTAGATTGAAATAGCCACCCCATTGTCACAAGAGATGTTCCAATAAAATCTTTGCCCGATTCTAATTGTATCGCCAGAGGATGAGATGAATCAAATGAACTTAACAGTTCAATGGCATATTTGGCAATATGCCCCCCACAAATCAACAACGTATTTCCAACAGAGGGATAAAACTCCTCTATCAAGCTGCCAGTCCCAATTAATGCGCCAACAAATGCCACAATTGGACTTGCAATTACATTGAAAGGCAAAAACCAAATAGGCAATTGATAAAATGTAGTGGCTGTCCAAGCCATCGTCGCAGTTTGAGCGGCTATTGGAATTCTAACAATCAGCCATTTGGGATTTGATATGACAGCAAGAATTGCTGCTGTAGCAACAAAACTAAGTTGAGTGCCCAATTGTTGTGGTGCCCAAGGGTCCACCCATGCGACCACCCACGCTGCTACAGCTAACCCTTGCCAAGGAAGGATAGCTCTTCCGGACCATTTCCCAATGCAAGCTACGGTGACCATAATACCTGATCTTACCGCTGACCAGGGACTTCCACAAGCGACAATAAACAACCATATTCCTGACAACCCAATAGATGACAACCATCTTATTTCTCTTCTTCGACTACGCATAAATAAAAGAGGCAAACAGCCTACAATACCTACATGATATCCACTTACAGCGAGTAGATGAGCCAAGCCTGCCCTTGAGAATAAATCCTTTGTGTATTTAGGGATCCAACTTTTGTCACCTGTTGAGAGACCTAGCATCAAGCCCGCTGCAGGTTGAATAATTCCAGCAGATTCGAACTTGGTTTTCATTCTGTTTCTATAATAGAAAGGCAATGCATGCGTCTCCTCAATTGAAGTCGTCATGTCGTGATGTGCAATCGTTCCTCGAGGGGTAAACAAGCCTCTACATCCCAGCCCTTCGTAGTATCCCCTTACATCAAACGTGCTTCGAGGGGTCTGTTTTGGGAATTCATCCCAAGAACCCACAGCTGTCGTTTCAATATCGGGAAAGACCAAGTTGCTTGGCCATTTGAACGCTACTTTTCCAACTTCCCTTGTGTCCCCATATCCATAAATATAATTGCCAAAACATACTGGGGAGGGTTTGCATGATGTAATCTTAAATGTATGAATTTTTCCATCTGGAAATGGTTTGTTGTGTAGTTCTACAAATGACCTAAAGACTCCAAGCAGACAAGACAAAACAAATAAGCTATATCGTGCGTTAGAAAACCGATAACCCCATGTAAAACCTAACCAACAGCCTCCCACACACCACAAACAGAAGATCAACCACACTACATTTAAATCGCCTAATCCATATGTACATCCAAACCAAAATGCAATCGCATAAGGAAGTAGGGGGGCGTAAGATCTCATGAATTGCGAAGAAAGAAAAGTCCGCTATTCGAAATCTATGTAATTTGTAGATGCAGGAGTGTGATCAACTATTCCTCAAAATCTTGTTTCGTCAGATCGGAAAACTTCGTGTGATTCTTTATGAAATATTGGGTGAGAATACTCTTTTTATACCGACCCGAATTGTTGGGAGTTGATGTGTTTCTAGCCTCAACTTCTGCGCCTCGTTTAGAGAGCGTATTGGGTATCATTGAGAAGAAAGCCCAATGCGCTTTTACAACGGATAAAAAAAACTTGATTTCTCCTTTTATGAGGAACCTTAAAGCGGCAACCCCATCCAATAAGAGCCTTTTTGTGATAAAAAGCACAGGGAATCCGACTTGATTTTTGAGAAGTAAGAAGAGGTTGTTTCTGAAATTTAAATATACTTTCAAGGGATTAGAAGCTGTCAAAGTGCCTCCGCCCAAGTGCTGCACAGTTGTAGTGCCACATACGCCAACTTTATAACCTCGGGTCTTTAATCGCCAACACAGATCGATTTCCTCCATGTGAGCAAAGAAGTCGGCATCAAAACCATCCACTTCATCCCAAGCCTTCGCATCAACAAATAACGCAGCACCAGAAGCCCAAAACACTTCCGTGTCTTTGTTGTAATTCAGGTTTGTTTTTTCTATGGAATGAAACAATCTGCCAGCACAAAACATATAGCCATCTTTGTCTATATAGCCACCTGCTGCTCCTGCATACTCGTAATATTCATTGTTTTTATCATCTAATATTACGGGAGAGCAAATGGACCAATCATTTTGCAACATCGATTTATTTACAGATTCGATCCAACCAGATCGTACTCTTACATCTGAATTCAGAAGGACATATCTGTCCGCATCAATTTTTTGAAGCCCCGCATTATATCCACCTGCAAATCCGAGGTTTTCCTCAAGCCGTACAATCCCTATTTCAGGATAATTTTCGGTGATCCAATTTACGGAATTGTCAGCGGAACCATTGTCTATGACATAGATGGGTGTATTTGAGAAGGTCACTACTGATGGCAAATAGGTCTGCAAATGATTTACACCATTCCAATTGAGGATTACGACGACAGTATTCATTATGGATTGTAAAAAAGTTCCTCAGGCTCTTCACGAGAAAAGGTATTCCTTGGATTAAGTCTGTTAAGCTGTGTATCCGTAACTTTAATTCTGTTTTCACGGGACTTGAGTATTTCAATCCAATCGTTGTTGCTTATTTCACCCGGCATATCTGAGTGAAGTATTTCTAAACATTCCAGCACAACATGGGGTGCGTAGAATAAAAACCGTCTGTTTGAGAACCCTGCAGTATGATGGTAATGCCAAATCTCATAGGGGTAATAATCCGTGTTGTGATGTCGCTTTACGATTGAGTTGGGTCTGCCATATTTCAGATACACATATCCTTGATCTGTATCTGCGCCATGACCACTTCTGCATCCACCGAAAATACTGTCTGCTACAGTGACTTCATTTCTGTAATTTTGCCACGATTTTGTTGGGTTTTCAGGGTTCCTTCGGACCCAAAATTGATCTAAGAATCCTTGAAGCATCTTCAGATCCCTGGTTGCTTTTAAGATTCCTAAAATCGTGTTTTGTTCGGAGGCAGATGCCAAAGGCAAATGATCTTCTATGTGACGGTAAAGGTGGTCCCTGTCAATCCACTGGGCAGCGAATTGTGACAACGCAACGTCATCGTAGTTGTTGTCATCAGCTGGAGACCACCTGGAAATGGGGTAATTCATGGTGGTGATTTCAATGCCATCTCGGGTTTTAATCTCTATTTTTAAAAATCCGCCATCTTCTGGAGGTACAGAACCATCCACAGGTAAGACTTCAAATACAGGCACTACAGGAGCCGCTTTCAATCGTAAATATCTGGTATGACTGGGTGACCATCTGCCATTGCTGTTTGTAAAACCAAACGACAAAAGAAATAGTGAATCCAAACCGACAACCTGGTCTATGTTGTAAAGCTCTACGTAAAATCTAGCTTGATCCGCATTCGGAGCAATTTTATTGTCTAACAAAGGGATGATGTCAAATCCTGATCTTGAAAATGGACTCTCCTCACCATTGCTTAGTTTGGCATAGGCTTCAACCAGCATTAAGTCTGAAATATCAGGTTTGCCACAGACAGAAATTTGAACGTTGTCTTTAAATAAAAGCGCAGTGCCTTCAACATTGACAGTAACTTGATAATTGCCAGGACTCAAAAGAAAGCGTTCAAGATGCATGTGGTCCGCTGTCCAAGCCTCCGTGGAATCAACTGTTTGTGGGCCTGAAAGTTGGATTTTACGAAATGCTTTTATTTCATCTCCCTGCTCAACAACAACCGTGATTTCTGTAGAAGCCACCCAAAGTGAATCCCCGTATGCCATCGTCATTTCAGAGGCATTCAGCTCAATTGCGACATCCACAAATGATGTTTGATCCGCCAATTGATATCTGAATATTTCTACACCCCAATTTTGAGCTGACAATTCGTTATATATCACAAAAGTGAGTATAAATAAGAGTATTCTATTCATGTAGCAAATCTATAATGTCAAATGTATGGAGTATCTGTCGGTCTTTATCTGTGCTTCTAAAATAATGCACCTGGTTTTGCTTGACCGTAATTTAACTTTGTTTGGGCTACCAATATATATGGCACAAAAAAACCCGAAGCATACGCTCTGGGCTTTTTGTCATTTTTGCGGAGGTGGAGGGATTCGAACCCCCGGTACCTTGCGGTACGTCGGTTTTCAAGACCGGTGCATTCGACCACTCTGCCACACCTCCTTTAAACAACGCTGCAAAAGTACACTCTAGATTTCAAATACAGTCCAAATACAGCCTAAATCTCTTTTTATTTAATTCACCCCTTTTGAATGATAATAGTTATTATGTAAAACGGTATGTTATATTAATCAATGTTTATTATTATAGACCTGACTCACAGATATCTATAGAAAACAAACTATTGTACTCCTTTTAAGAGATCATTCATTTGAAGGAACTTGTCATCCTCACCTGTGCGTGCATAGATGTCTTTTAATGAACGAATCGTTTCCAGATCAGCTGGGTCTACTTGAAAAGCTGATTCTAAATATGGACGAGCCGTCACAAACATAGATTTAGAATCTTCTTCAAGCTTCTTTTGATTGGCAGCCTCAGTTCTTGTCATTCTCGGTTTCCACATTTCATTTGCTTCGTTGATGCCTAGAACTGCTTTGTTAAAGTACAGTGCACCTAGGTTATAGTTCGCATCAAAGTAATCCGATTTTACAACGATGGCTTTCTGATAAGCAATAATGGCTTCATCATAGTTGCCTAGATTGTCAAATACACTTCCCAGTGAAAACCAAAGTATTTCGTTTGTAGGGTCTTGTTCAGCAGCGAGTTCCAAATTTGCTTTTGCGCGTTCAAAATCTTTGTTCGTTAAGTAAATGTTAAGTTCCTCAATGATGAGACTTTGTTCTCTCGGATAAGCTGCTCGTGCTTCCTGAAGGACTTTTAGGGCCTCTTCATCGTTGTCAGAGTTCCTATATAAGGTGCTAATAAACAAGAAAACGTTCGGCACCTGATACTTGATGTCTGCGCAATCCCTATAACGTTCAATAGCCATATTTGTCATGTCGGCCTTTTCATAACATAACGCAGCATTGTAAACAGCCATTGTGTCTACAATGTCAAATGTTCGTGCTACTTCTGCTGCCAAATCAAATGACGATGCCGCCAAATCAAACGAAGTCGTGTTGTAATAGGAAATACCTTTGCCATTCGCTCCTATTTGTACCTGAGCTAAACCAAGCTTAATTTCATCTTCATACCTCCCTTTTAGGTCTAGTTCCGTGGCTTTTAAATAACTTTCCATGGAAATTCGCAAAGCGTTTGGATACTCAATTGTCAGTGAAGAATCTCTTGAGATGTTTAAATAGATATCTCCCCTGTATCGCCACGTTTTATCCTTCGTGTTTGATTTGTCGATGAGTATTGCTTGTTCAATGTACGTCGATGCTGCACGGTAATCTCCGTCTTTGTTAGCGTTGTAGGCAGATACCACCTCTTTTTGTCCCATGACAGAAAAGGCAAACAGGCATCCGATAATCATTAAGAAATGCTTCATTTAATCTTTATTGATTTAAAAATTTATAGTTTTTCGATCTTAAAAAGTCAGACATAAATGTTCATGTCAACTTGTTCATATTTACAAACTCCGTGCCTTACTGCTTAATTGTAGTGTTAGACTCTATTCTTCGTTATCCGGAGTACTACTTTCGTCTGTTTCTGGAGCGGAACCTTGTTCAGGGGTGTCTTCTCCTTGTCCAGGTATGCCCTCTTCTCCTTCTCCTTCTTCTCCTTCAATAACCTCTTCATCATCCGCTTTAGGGACTCTGCAAACGGATGCGATTTCATCCTTGCCTCTTAAGCTAATGAGACGTACACCTTGCGTCGCTCTTCCCATGACACGAAGATCTTCAACAGACATACGTATGGTGATTCCCGACTTATTTACAATCATTAAGTCGTGTTCGTTGGTTACGTTTAGTATGGAAATTAACTCACCCGTCTTTTCTGTGATTTGAAGCGTTTTCACACCTTTACCACCACGGTTTGTTATGCGGTAATCGTCTACAGCTGATCTCTTTCCGTATCCATTTGCAGATACGACAAGGATTGAGCTGTCAACGTCGTTGACGCATACCATGCCTATTACTTCATCGTCAGCGTTACCTAGTGTTATCCCTTTAACACCCATAGCGGTTCTGCCTACTGCCCTTGTTTTAGACTCATTAAATCTAATGGCTTTACCAGACTTAAGGCCTATAATAACCTCACTCTCACCGTTCGTTAATCTAGCTTGTAGTAGTTCATCCCCATCACGAATCGTAACAGCATTAATACCGTTGGTTCTAGGTCGACTATATGCCTCTAAGCTCGTTTTCTTGATGAGCCCTTTCTTTGTGGCAAGTACCACAAAATTGGCATTGGCATATTCAGGATCTTTGATGTCCTTAACAGGTATATACGCTAGAACTTTGTCGTCTAGACCTATATTGATCAGGTTCTGAATGGCACGTCCTTTAGATTGCTTTGAACCTTCAGGCACTTCAAATATTCTCATCCAGAAGCATTTGCCCTGTTGTGTGAAAATTAACAGCCAGTTGTGGTTTGTCGCTGTGAAAATATTTTCAAGGAAATCCTCTTGCCTGGTTGAAGACCCTCTCGCCCCTACTCCTCCTCTGGTTTGGGATCTATATTCATTTAAGCGTGTACGCTTAATGTACCCCGCATGGCTTATTGTAATGACGACTTGTTCATCAGGAATCATGTCCTCAATACTCACTTCAGCACTACTGAATTCAATCGTTGAACGACGCTCATCACCAAATCGATCACGGATATCAGCAAGTTCCTCCTTGATAATTGTCATGCGACGCTCCTTGCGCTCAAGGATGTCTTTTAAGTCAGTGATGATGCTCATTAACTCGTCAAACTCAGCCCTAAGTTTATCTCGCTCAAGACCCGTTAGCTTTTGCAATCTCATATCTAAGATTGCACGCGCTTGAATCTCACTGAG
>Ga0307984_1000517_pt1 | contig 16856 bp, 16 predicted proteins | sample EllFjometageno78_FD_203169 | JGI IMG/M metagenome (GOLD analysis project Ga0307984, IMG submission 203169) | Marine microbial communities from Ellis Fjord, Antarctic Ocean - #78 | ecosystem: Environmental > Aquatic > Marine > Unclassified | place: Southern Ocean | collected 2014-10-09
CAACGAATTTGGTTTGATTTACCATATCTTAGATATCCAGATTGGATGACTATTCAATTAGCAGATGGCGATATGTTAGATATCATACAAGAGAACATTGACTTTATGAAAGGTCATATATTAGAAGATGATTTATATGGTCGCAAGTACACTGGCTTTAAAAATTATGAAGTACTAAAACTAGAACGAGATTTGGCATGGGCTAAAGAGGGCATGAATCTTTCTTCAGAAGACTTAAGTGATAAATTAATAAGATTCTATGAGTACTTCACACAGTACGATGAACGCAGAAATTTAAACTTCTTAGAAACATTTCCAGAGATGACAGATTTCTGGAACGAAGCAAAAGAAGAATACGAAGAACAATATAATGGTTGATAAAAGAAAAACAGAAGAATCATTCAAAGATTACAAGACTCGGGTGATGGATTCGAAAAGCGCCTCATATTGTGGTGCAAAATGGTATAACGCAACTATCTGGCTAGGACACGGACAGACTACGAGTTGTCATCTTCCTGCATCACATGCCATTCCATTAGAAGAATTGAAAGATAATCCTTCAGCAATTCATAATACGCCCCATAAGAAACAGATGCGTAAGATGATGATGCAAGGTGATAGACCACCCGAATGTTATAAATGTTGGAACGAAGAAGACGAGGGCGAAGATAGAATTTCTGAACGAGTATTTAAAACAATTCAATACAATGATACAGATTTAAATTCTACAATGATAAGAAAATGGAACGATGACACGTTCTTACGAACACTCGAAATCTCATTTGATAGAGCGTGTAATATGGCATGTTCATACTGTGGACCTACATTCAGTACTACATGGGTAAAAGATATTAAAGATAACGGTCCGTATAAAAATCTTCCATCAGATAGCAGAGACCATTATAATAATACGGCTGAATGGGCAGAGAGTTATGCCAAGAAAGATGAAGATAATCCATACATACAAGCGTTCTGGGAATGGTGGGAAGAAGAAGGCGGACTAGTAGATACGTTAGAAGAAATACGTATAACTGGTGGTGAACCTATTATGCATACGAGTGTATGGAAATTATTTGATTGGTTTAAGAATAATCCAGAACGTGGCAGAAATATGAGAGTTGCGATTAACTCAAATCTTGTTCCAGAAAAAGAAAAGACATTTCAAAAATTATTAGATGTTGTGCAATATATACCAAACTTTAGCATTTTCACAAGTTGTGAGGCAACAGGCGCACAAGCAGAGTACATTCGCCATGGAATGAATTATGATGTTTGGTTAAATAACGTTAAGAGATTATTAGCCCAACCAAAAGTAGAGGGATTTTCTGTAATGATGACTATTAATGCATTATGCTTGGGAACAATGACAGATTTAATGGATGATATGTTGGGACTCCGTAAATCGTTTGGCTGGGACCAAAAGCCATTTTTGTCATTAAACTTAGTGTATAATCCTGAATTTCAGAACATTAGCACGTTACCAACTCACGTCATAGAACACTATAACAATAAGTTAAAGGAATGGTATGACCGAAGAAAAACAGATTTGTGGGATAAAGAACAAGTAAGAGTTACTCGTATTATTAATTACATGGACAAAGCAATAGCCAATCCACATCCAGAAGAATTATTAAAAAAGAGACAGCACGATTTCAAAGCATTCTATACACAATATGACGAAAGACGTGGCTTAGATTTTAGAGCAACATTTGACCCTATCATGGTAGATTGGTACGATAGTTTGGAAATGGATAAATCCAATGATTGAGTATAGTGGAAATCACACAGACTGGCTGTTAAATGATTTATGTGAAAAATACAAGCACTCGGACTATAAGATTCTTATTTTTGAATGGTGGGACTGGATAGAGTTACATCCAGATGTTAATGTAGATACAGCAATAAAACTAATTAAAGAATATGACATTTGTTTCTTCTTTGTACGAGAGGTGATAAATAACAATCCTTATAAGATAGGAAAAGCAACAGAAATAAAAAAACTACTTAATGAACTTGAAAAACTTAATGTGTTTTATATAACTCTATCAACCGATAGGTATTTGTCTACTGACCCCTCTAAAACTTTCAATATACCGTGGTTCATTGCAAATAGTGATTGGTTGCACATACCTGAAAATACACACATAGACTTCGACTACAGACAAAAAGATTTTACATTTAATATGTTGTTGGGGTCTAAGAAAAGCGAAAGAACAAAGTTTTTCGAAATGCTCGGCAATGAACCATATATATATTCAACATATTTTGGTAGTAAAAAATTTAGACCAATGTCTTCGAATCATTTAGAAGATGAAGATATTTTGACCAATTTGGCCAACCAAGATATAACATCTGGTAGATTACTTACAATGCAACAAGTATGGCGTGAATGGAGAAATGTTTGTATATCACATGTAATACCCAAGGCAATATATAATAATTCACATTTTGATATCGTAACGGAGACACAACCTGTCGCTGAGAATTTAAACTTCACCACAGAAAAGACTGGAAAACCAATTGCAACTGGTAGATTTTTTATATGGTATAATTCTCCAAATCAAATAGAATATTTAAGACAGTTTGGATTTGAATTTCAAGATTACTTATCTGATTATGATGGTATAATAGATGATGGTAAGAGACTAGAAGCCGTAACGGAACTTATTAAGGAAATTGGCGATAATGAGAATTATATAAAAAAGATTTATGAAGACACAAAAGAGGCAAGAATACACAACCAAGAAGTCTTCAAAAAACTTTCGAATACATCTCACCCTACTATGAATTCTTGGATTGAAGAACAAATAAATAGAAGTTATAACTCGGAGAAAACAAATGCATAGAGGAAAACGTGATGATGAAAATCTTCATCAATATAAGATAAGAATGATTGATTCAATCAGTCCGTCTTATTGTGCCGCAAAATGGTATAATGCGACTATCTGGTTAGGACATGGACAAACTACGAGTTGCCATCACCCACCAGGACACAATATACCTCTTGAAGAATTGAAAGATAATCCTTCAGCAATTCATAATACCCCACACAAGAAGAAGATGCGTAAGATGATGCAAGAGGGCGAACGTCCTAGTGAGTGTGAGTACTGCTGGAAAGTAGAAGACATGGGCAAAAACAACATCTCGGATAGAGTATTTAAAACTGAAATCTTTTCAGATAAAGATATTCAAACGACAGTTGATATGCCTTGGGAAGAAAACGTAAACCTAAAAACACTAGAGATATCTTTTGATAGAGCATGTAACTTTAAATGTTCTTATTGTAATCCTGCATTTAGTACATCATGGGTTAAAGACATTAATGACTACGGTGGATATCAGAACATTCAATCTGATGGGCGTGGACATTTTCAAGATACGGCTCCTTGGGCAGAACCTGCAACTAAGAAACAAGAAGATAACCCATACATACAAGCATTTCATAAGTGGTGGGAAAGTGACCTTGCAGATTGTTTAGAAGAGATTCGTGTAACAGGTGGCGAACCTATTATGCATAAAGGTACATGGAAACTCTTTGATTGGTTTGAACAGAATCCAGATAGAGGAAGAAATATGAGGTTTGCAATCAACTCAAATCTATGTCCTGACACTCCTAAGGTACTAGACAAGTTAGTTGAGAAATCACACAATGTTCCTAACCTTATTATATACACGAGTATGGAAGCAATAGGAGTACAAGGTGAGTACATTCGTGATGGATTAGACTATGACTTATGGATGAACAACATTCATCGTGTGTTAGAAGAAGGAAACATATCGCAGTTGTTTTGTATGATGACCATTAACTCTTTGTGTTTGAATTCTATCACAGAATTTATGGACGAAATGCTTGACTTGAGAGAAGTCTACGGCAGACGTGCGCCCGTTATAACTCTCAATATTTTAAGATTCCCATCATTTCAAAGTGCTGCCATTCTGCCAGAAGAAATCAAAACACATTATAAAGAGGTGTTAGATAAATGGATTAAGAGTGACCGTCCGCAAAAAATGTTAGACGAAGGTGAGAAAGAAAGTGTTATAAGATTGATTGACTACTTAGACATCGTAAAGACCCCACACAAGGACACAGCAGAGACTCCGAAGTTGTATAATGATTTCAAGTCTTTCTTTGCTCAGTATGATATACGTAGAGGAAAAGATTTCGTATCTACATTTCCTGGTCCATTAGCAGACTGGTTTACTTCACTTGAAGCAGAAGTGCCTAGTGAAAGTGACATACTGTTGAAAAGAATAGAACTAGTGTCAGTAGACAGAGATGGAGATCCAGCAACTATGGAAGCATATGACGGCGGCGATGACGAGCATGAGCAATAAATTGGTGGCGATTTAATGTATGAATGATTATAAAAAGATACTAAGTTTAGACCTGGAAGTAAGCAGTCTATGTAATGCAGAATGTTCTGTATGTAATAGACGTATATCTGGTGGACCTAAAAATCCAGTAATGATTGAAAGAGCCATAACACTAGATGAATTTAAAAAATGGTTTCCTGTTGAGTTGTTAACACAGTTGAAACAATTAGTTTTATGTGGAAACTATGGTGACCCTATGACTAATCCTGAATTGATTTCTATTCTTACTTACTTCAGAGAACTAAATCCAACAGCATCTATATCTATGAACACTAATGCGGGTGGCAGAGATAAGAAGTTTTGGAAAGATTTATCTGAAATCATAGGAAATTACGGTCGTATAGTTTTTAGCGTTGACGGACTAGAAGACACTAATCATCTATACAGAAAAGGAGTACATTGGGACAAAGTAATGAGTGCGATGAAAACTGTAACTGCCACAAAAAAAGTAAAGGCTGTATGGGAATTCTTAGTATTTGAACACAATCAACACCAAATATCAGAAGCAAGGAAGATGGCAAACGAATTAGGAATGTGGGAGTTCTGGCCAAAAAAAGCAATGGGATTTAAAAACGATGAAGACGGAGAGCCAATCATTACAACTCTAAATAAAAACGGCTCATTTGCTTATAATCTATATAGTCCAGATGATGAGTGGAGAAACGAAGTAATAAAAAATCCAGTAATAAAATATAAACCCGTAGCGAATAATTATTCTATTGAACTGAAGGATGTAACTAATTCATTTAATTATGATGCAACTTCAACTGAAGCGTTACTAAATAGCGAAGACAAGGATAGTATAAAAAAATTAGATAACTGTGAAATTAATTGTGTAGCCCTACATTGGGATATACCAGGCTCACAAAGTGTATTTGTTTCTTCAACTGGTGTTGTATTTCCTTGTTGTTTTACCGCAAGTAAATACTATGCAACTGCTAGTTTTGAAACTGTACAATTTAGAAAATTTATACAAAGTTATGGAGAAGAAACAATAACATTGAGTGACACTCGCAGTATAAAAGATGTCCTACAATCTGATATTATGCAAACTGGTTTTATTGACCGATGGAATAAGAATTCTATAGAAGAAGGAAAGTTATATACTTGTGGAATATTCTGTGGCAAAAATACAAACATACAATTAAAAAGCACAAAAGAATCAGTAGTGCATTCAAAAACACAGAAGGTGATTTAATATATGATTGATTATAAAAATATACTAAGTTTAGACCTAGAAGTAAGTAGTCTTTGTAATGCGAAATGTCCTGTATGTAACCGTAGGGGAGCAGGAGGAGTAAAAAATAAATTATTCACAGAAACTTTTGTATCGTTAGAAGATATAAAAAATTGGTTTCCTGTGGACTTTATTGCACGATTGTATGGATTATCCATGTGTGGAAACTATGGTGACCCTATGACTAATCCAGAATTGATTCCTATACTAAGGTATATTAAATCTATAAATCCAGATATTCATTTACATATGAACACAAATGCAAGTGGCAGAGACCCACAGTTTTGGAGAGATTTAGGAGAAATATTTAAAGAAAATGGAATATTAACATTCAGTGTTGACGGGCTAGAAGATACTAATTGGATATATCGCCGTGGTACTAATTGGAAAAAGATTATGTCAGCAATGACTAATTATGTTTCAACAGGCGCACAATCAAAATGGGAATTTCTTGTATTTCAACATAATCAGCACCAAATAGAAGAAGCAAGACAATTATCCAAAGAGATGAAAATTGGACATTTCTTTTCAAAAACAGCAATGGGATTTGTTTGGGGAGATAACAAAGTCAGAGGGTCTATTAATGTGTTTGGAAATAATGGAGAGTTTCAATACGAAATTCATCCGCCAACTAGCGTAAAATACACAAACAAACAAGTTGCAAAATATATTAAAGAAAATAATTTTGTAAAAACAGACGAGGATGATGTCCACGCTCAATTTGAGAAATCTAAAAATTCAGAGTCAGTATATAGGAATACGATTGAATACGAAAATATAGTAAATCTGTCTAGACCACTAACTGAACACGAGAAGAGGTTAGGAGAATGTGATATAGATTGTCAGGCAATATCAGCATCTAGGATATTCATCTCAAGCGAGGGTTTGGTTTTTCCTTGTTGTTATACTGGTGGCAAGTATTATGAACCAGACAATGAAGTATCTTTGCCATTGAAAAGATTTATAGACAGTTATGGAAAAGAAAACATATCATTGACCAATAATACATTAAAGGATATTATTGATGGAGAATTATTTACCAATGGATGGATTGATACATTTGAAGATAGAAATCTAAGAAATAAAAGATTAAGAATATGTTCTGAGTTCTGCGGAAAAGGAATGAATGATGAAGTGAAAGCAACATTAACTAGTGTAGCAATAAAAACGGAAACAAATAATGTCTGAAAAAGTAATACCAATTTGGAATAGCGACGGAAGTTGTGCCGAAGAAAGTAAGAACAAAACTTTCTGTATGGCTCCGTGGTCACACACTTATATTTCTCCTCAAGCAGAGAGAAGAATGTGTTGTGCGAGTAGAGAAGAACACTCATTTCAAAAACAGTATATCGATGCGACTAACGATGAGAAGTATGGCGAGATAAAAGAATCTAAAACACTAGCAGACGATTTCAATCCTGTCAGTTTAGAAGAACATTGGAACTCACCGTATATGAAAGACATTCGTAAGAAACTAATGGCAGGCGAACGCATATCACAATGTGACGTGTGTAATGATGACATACTTAGTATCTCTTCATATCGTAAATGGTTTACTGGTGTTCTATTCAGAGATAAGATACAAGAAGCATTTGACAACACAGACGATGATGGACACACAACAATGCCTGTTATCTCATTTGATTACAGATACTCAAACTTGTGTAACTTCAAGTGTCGTATGTGTGGCGAACAGTTATCGTCATCGTGGGAAGCAGAGAAGAAAAAGAATAATATGTGGAGCATAGAACAACAACCGTTTATGCAGAAAGATGTTAAGAAGAAGATGACTGCGTTTCAGACTGAAGTTGTTGAGCCAGAATTCAGAGATGCAATTTCAAAAGGTATCGTTGAAGAAATATATTGGGTTGGTGGTGAACCGTTGATGTATGATATACATTGGTGGGCATTAGAAGAAATGGTCAAGAATGGTTCAGCAAAGAACTGCCATCTAAGATATAATTCTAATCTATCACGCACAGAATTCAAAGGTCAGAAACTATTTGACTACTTGCCACAATTCAAAGATTGGCTAATGTGTGCGAGTATAGATGGAACTGGCGACATTGTTGAGTTCATTCGTAAAGGAATTGTATGGGAAGAATGGTTAGATAATTTCAAAGAAGGTTTAGCCGCACCAGGTGGCAAAGACAAGATGTTGTTTGACTTGACGATTACTGGTCCAGGTATGTTTAGCATCAAAGACTTATTTGATTTGAGTTTAGAACTTGATGTAAGAATAGAAACGAAGATTATGTTTGCGTTTCATCCAGATATTATATTCTCGCCTTTTGCGTGGCCGAAACATATTCTTGCTAGAAAGATTGACGAGTTGCTTGAGTATATTGAACCTCGTGCGACTGACAAACAAGCAACACTAGTAAATACATTACGTGAGATGAGAAATAGACCTTCATTTGAAGAAGATTATCCAGAAAAATTTGTTCAAGGTAAAAAGAATGGCAAAGGTTACCAAGATAGACTAGACAGTATTAGAGATGAAAAGATTACAATTGCTGACATATACAAAGCAGACGATGAACTATACGAATGGTGGATGAATGATGAGTGATACTTTCTGTCCATTGTTGTTTCAACATCTTGCTACACATCCACACGGCGGGGTAACGCATTGTTGTATTGCAGACCATCGCCAGTCATTGAGTAGTTCTCGTGACGGTGATAGATTTTACAATCTAAACCGTGACACTGTACACGATACAATGAACAGTGATAGTTACAAGGCAGCAAGACTAGAAGTGTTAGGTGGCAAAAAACCTAAAGCCTGTTTGCGTTGTTACGCAGAAGAGGCCAAGGGTATGAATTCAAAACGTGTAGAAGAAATTAAAAACTATCCAGAGTACACCATAGATGTTGCGAGAGAAGTAACGGATAGCACTGGCTATATGAAAGACGTACAATTGGAATTTGTAGAACTACGTCTAGGCAATACTTGTAATGTTGCTTGTCGTACCTGTAATCCTGCTTCTAGTAGTAAATGGAGAAATGATTATAATGCTTTACAAAAAGCCACAACATTTCAATTGACAGATTATAATACAATCGAAGGCTTCAGATGGCCAGAACGTGATGGATTCTGGGAAGATTTACTACAACATTGCGACACTGTGAAAACTTTTTACATTAATGGTGGCGAACCAATGTTAATCAAAGAACACTTTGCGTTCTTAGAACGACTTGTTGAAATGGGTAAAACAGATATCAAGTTGTGGTATAATATTAATATGACATTGATGAATGAAAAAGTGATAGACCTTTGGCGCAAATTTGACCATGTAAAAATAAGTTGTAGCATAGATGACTTAGGTGACAGAAATCACTACATCCGCTATCCCACAAAATGGAAAGATGTTGAGAGAAATTTCTTACGACTTAAAGAAGAAGGATTCGAAATTGATGTCACTCAAACTGTATCGTGGATGAATTACAGTACACTAGGAGACTTTTATAATATATTTCATAAGAAGCACGGAGTATGGGTACATCACAATTATGTATATGACCCGGATGTTTTATCTCCTTCTGTTTTGCCAAAATCGGTAAGAGATGAAATTCATAAAAGTTTCGAGGGAGTATTTGATGAAGCAATATTTAATCAGTTAAAGAATATGTTTAGTGGTCCAGATAAACCAAAGAAATGGGAACAAGCGAAAGAATATACACGAAACTTAGACGAGATACGAAAACAAAACATCATAGATTATCTACCAGAGTTTAAAGATTTATTCAGTTAAACTACAAAGTTAGGCCACTTCCAGTTATGTGAGTTATCGTCATCTTTTCCTCTATATATTCTTAATCCAGTATCTCTCAGGCTACAAGTATTATATCCTCTTTTTATTAGAAATTTATAAAAAGCAGACTCTTGTATTGATATTGGGTCCTCAACTTCAGTAAATAGTGAACTTATATGGGCAGCCATATCACTTGTCAAATTGTTTGCAAAATCACTTACCATATAATCTTCTATTACTGTGAACCAGTCACCTGCGATTGGAGTTCCTCTTATTACTCTAATATCTGATGTACCAATAGGACACTGATTTTGAGACATCATTTTTTTAAGAACAATGTTGTAAAATGATTGATAAGACGATGAGAACATTAAATCTGGTCTTATTCTAATAACATACTTATAATCTATTTTAGATTCTTCTACCAGTCGTAGCACTCGTTCGGTGCTAAGCCATTGTCCTAATGTCGCACGACCGGTATCAGGAATTTCATTATCAACTCGCTTCTTTGTTAAATTGTTCCAACCAAAAGTTTTTATAGAAAGTTCATCTAATTCCTTGGTGTCGCCGAATTCAATATTTTTCATATCAGTAACTTTTTTAAACTCGTCAATATTTAAATCTATCTCTTCAGTTTTAACAAAGTTTCGATAATCATCATTGATTGATATATTACTTACTGTTTTCCAAAAATGTGCATAACAATCTATCTCAATTCCACTGTATTGAGTTTCTTTAATAAGGCGGTCCCATTCTTTTATAATAAGAGGATCAGTTAAGTGCCTAGGTTGTCCAAAAAATGCGAATGCTATCTTCATTTATTTCCGTCCTCTTTGCGTATTGATTCTCTGTGTTTATTCTCTAATAATATCATTTCTGGATATGACATTTCTTTCGTTGCTCCCGGTCTAGCAATACTTATACCAATTGGTAAATTCTCACAACTCATCTTTTGTTGTCTTATTAACTCAAACATAACATTTTCGTTTAATACTCCCTTATTATGTAGTATATGTTCTCGTATCTTAGATATATATTTAACATCAAAATTGCGTGTGTATGATTTCATAGCATTGGCACTACCAAACCAGTAATGGTCAGAAGTCGCTCCACCGCCTTTATATATTTCAATATTATTGAAGTAAATGGTGTCTTTGTTTTGTGGCTGTGTTGGAGTTTCTATCCAACGGTGATACTTAGATGTTCGATATTCCTCGTCATAATCACTTCTAAGGTCGTATCTCCACCGAACAATTACATCATACCCTATGTTGTTTTCTCTCTCGTATTCTACTAGTAAATCCATCGCACGAGCAGTACTATAAAATTGTCCAAATACACTAAAATAATATACCCAGTCTTTATATGGTATTTTAGAATTTGATGAATGTTCTTTCCAGCCCGCTTTATTAAAATAATCGTTTTGGTCGGATGGGTCATAAGAAGACAAACGTTGCTCAGGATAATAATCACTATCAAATAAATCTTCTAGTGAATCATAACTGTCGATGTGTATTGCTTTTGGAGAACAAAGATTTAGTTTGTCAATTATTTGTTTTTTGTCTACTTTCTTCACATCACTAAATCTATCATCAATGTTTGTCACATTATTCCAAGGAGAAAAATTTACAATGCTGTCCCAAGTGTGACAAAAATAATCTACTTCGACCCCATCTATTTTAAATTCATTCATCATATGTTGGGCAGTCACATCAAATTGTCTGGTCTGTCCTATTACCAACACTCCTATACGCATTTTGTATCCTTTGATTTAATAATTAACTCTGTATATATTTATCATAAATATAGTTATGATAAATAAATTTATGAATATTTGGTGTTTTGGTGACAGTTGGACTTGGGGAGCAGAGTTGTGGGACGAAAACATCATGCCCCTATCTGTTTATAAAGAAAAAATGAAAATCAAAGAAGACGGAAATTGTCATTGGATGTACATTTCCGAGAACAGAAACTATGTAACTAGTAATCGCTGGACTGGAATACTTGAGAGAGACTACGGATATACAGTTACAAACTTTGGTGAAAATGGAGCAAGTAACAATCAAATACTAGAACGGGTAATACACGCATTAGAAAACGAAAATTCTTTTCCAGATTTAATTATCATTGCGTGGACTACACAATACAGATACACTGAACGTGTTGATAATTGGAAAGAAAAAGAAGATTCATCTTCAAAACACCAGTCTCACCAAACACCAAACTATAGTGATTGTGTATTTGAAGATAATTTTTTTCACATAGTGAACACTGCGTTCAGTGTAGCACACGAACACAATCTTCCTATATTAAATATTAATGCATTTTACAAAAACAAGATATGTAATAAGTTTCCAAAACATATCGACTTTGCAGAGCAAACACTTTTAAGTGCATGTACAAATCAGACTATTACAGATATTTCCAAAATAGATTGGCATATGGTCTTCTCAGAGTCCAATAATAAAGACGAGAAATGGCTTAGGCCAATGGGTCATCCTAATGAACAAGGCCACAAATTAATAGCAAAATATATAAACGAGGTGATAACAAATGAAAACATATAAACTAGATGACTTTTATAAGGGATGGATAATGGGCAACTTTGATCCAGCCTTAATACGAACAACAGAGTTTGAAGTCGGAATTCACACTCATAAAAAAGGTGGTCCAAGCGAACCACATTATCAGTTGACTTCTTACGAATATAATGTTATAATAAAAGGAAAACTTATAGCAAACGAAAAGACATTAAGTGATGGTGATATATTTGTGTATGACCCAAATATTGTATGTCATGTAGAATTTTTAGAGGACACTACGATTGTGTGTGTAAAGACTCCAAGTGTTGGTCCAGAAGATAAAGTGTTAGCGCCAGTAGATTAACAGGATAATATTATTATGGAACTATATAGAACAACAAAACCAGAAGACCACTTCAGTTGTAAATTCTTTTTAATGAGTAAGACAACATTAAAAGAAGCCGCAGAGGCTTTAGCCATAGGTCAAAGTATTGGAAATCCTTCAGTTCGAAGTAAGTACGAAACACCAGAAATGATGCAAAATCATAGTGCTAAAGTTGTTATTAGAGACCCATCCGATTTAGAAAAAGTAAAAACAGGCGTAGTAGAAATTGCTTGGCCGTATAGAAACATTGATTGGTATGCGGATGGTATTGCACAATTAATGTGTACCGTGATGGGCGGACAAATGGACATTGATATTATACAACAGTGCCATTGGATTGATATAGATGTAGACAAAACTAAAACAGGATGGAAAGGACCATCATACGGTCTAACTGGGTTTAGAGAACACGTACAATCATTTGACAAACCTTTGCTCGGTACTATTGTCAAGCCAAAGACTGGACTTACACCAGAGATATTAAAAGACATTGTACAACAAATGGTAGACGGAGGTGTTGACTTTATTAAAGAAGATGAGATAATGAGTAACCCTGCTTGTCTAACTTTGAACCAACGTATTGATATTGTGCAACCTATATTAGACAGAAGCAAAACAGTTTATTGTTATTGTATCAACTCTGACCCACATACACTCATGGACAAAGCAAGAACAGTTAGTAGTCGGGGTGGCATGGGAGTACATATTAACTTCTGGAGTGGAATGGGCGCTTACAAGGCTATTAGAGACGAAGATAATGGAACATTCATACACTTTCAAAAGAGCGGTGATAAAGTTCTTACAAGCAAGTACAATGCCTACAGAATTGAATGGTCTGTCTTATGCAAACTAGCAGGACTTATAGGCTGTGATACTATTCATGCTGGCATGTATGGCGGCTACATGGACATGGGATATGAAGAACTTAAAAATATTCAAAATGTTTGCTTAGAACAAAACATGGTACCAGCATTTAGTTGTGGCATGACAAAAGAATTAATTCCAGGCATTAGAGAAAAGTTCGGCAACGATTGGATGGCTAATATAGGAGGGGCAATACACACCCATCCTAGTGGCATCGAAGTTGCTGTTAAAGAACTTAGAGCAGTAATCGATAATGGATAAGAATACTAGATGCTAAACGTATTACAATTATGTGCGGGCAAAGGCTCTAGGTTCAAGTCAATGTCTGACGTGCCCAAGCCATTCATACATCTAAATGGAGTGCCAATGTTTCAGTCTGCTATTGATAGTTTAGGATTTAAAACAGCAAGAATGCACTATCTATTTCAAGAAACCCATGTTAAAGAATATAATCCTGCCCAATATATAAATGAAAAGGACATTGTCCATACTGTCAACCATTACACAAGTGGAGCGGCAACAAGTGCTACAATCGTAGTTCGTGATAGTGAATATCGCCACGAACCTTGGTTAATAGTCGATTGTGATTTTATGTTAAATACGCCATATGACTCAGCAGATTACGAAGCAGTATTAAATTCAAGTAATGAGAGTGTCTCTATGGTACAGTACGCTCCGTGGGATGTAGCAGGTAGTTATGTATGTCTTGTTGATAGCAAAATAATTGGAGTAGCAGAGAAACAACCAATAAGTAAATATAAGAATACAGGACATTATCATTGGTCCACTGGCGATATGCTAATAGATGCCTATGATTTTTATTTAGAAAATGATTTGATGTCGAATGGTGAGTTTTACATAGCACCGTTGTATAATTATTTAATTCAAAATGACATTCCATGTTCCGTATATTTTACTAAAGGATTTATTCCTATTGGAACTCCAGCCGATTATAAGGAATACACAAAGAAATGAAAGCAAGAAAAGTAACGACCATAATATTAGACTTAGATGGAACGCTGATAGATGCAAATTTGTTACATCGTCAGAGTTTTGAGTGGGCAATTTCTCAAGTTAGTGATTTCAAAATGACACTTGAACTTGAGGACGAACTGGAGGGGGTCTCTACATTAAATAAGGTCATACATATCAATGAGACCTATAACAAAGAGATACCACTTGACAAAGTATACCACTTGAAACAAGTATACACAGAAAAGAATATGCATACACTAGATATGAATTCTGAACTGATTACTACATTACAAACAATATCTGGCAAATATTCTATAAACCTTGCCAGCAATGCAAGAAGCAAGTTTGTTTTTAGTGTGTTAAATAAGTTTAAACTTGATATGTTTGATATTGTGCTAACTGCAAATTATATTCCATTAGAACTTAGAAAGCCCAATCCTTTTATCTTCAATGAATGTATGCGATTATTAAACGTACAGCCAGAAGAGTGTTTAGTGATTGAAGATAGCACAATAGGAATTACTGCAGGAATACATAGCGGCGCAGGCAAAGTAGTGCGTGTGACGAGCCCACAACATACATTAGAAATATTAAAGAAGTTAATATGAAGTTCATAGCACACAGAGGTAATACGAATGGCATTACTGAATTTGAAAATAAAATTGAGTATCTAAGTCATGCATACTCGTTGGGGTATGGACTAGAAGTAGATATCCGATATTACAACAACAAATTATACTTCGGCCATGACGAACCACAAGAAGAAATAGATTACGAATTAATAACTCGTCCTGATGTATTTGTCCATCTTAAAGATTTTAAGAGTGTAGAACTGTTGGCGCACCGTAAAGACCTTAATATGTTTTGGCATAATAGTGATGATCTGGTGTTCACTACACATGGCTATATCTGGTGTAATCCAGGAAATAATATACCACATACTAAAAGTGTTTGGTTATGTTTAGGTGATACTCCGGTGCCACCAAAGATACCAGGTATATATGGAATATGTATGGATAAAATAGAACAATGATGAGAAAAATAACACTATATTCAACAGAAGATTTATCTGAATTCTCTGATCCAGAGAAAAGAAAAATACACACACAGTTCGCTGGTTATAACAGTAATAAAATAGATTTGACAGAAAAACATATTTCTAGTTACACTAGCCCCGGCTCGGGAGAAGAAGTTTATATTTTAGTCAACGCATATAAAAAGTGGAATGAGGCATTCGGTATGAACTTTATTTCACAGATAATGTCACGCGGTGAAGAAAATGACAAACAAAATTTGAATCCATCAGAAATGAAATCTTACTATGAGCAAAAGGGTTTTGGCTCTGATATGATTGCGAAATACAAAGAAAGGTTTTTTCAACCACATTCAAATAAAGTAAGAACAGATGCGGCAAATGGAAAAATAAAAATAATTCTGTTTCATGCACTCGAAGGATATTATGCTCTAAATTTTGATTATATGTGTAATGTCCTCGGTATACCAGCAGAGAGTTTAATATATATTAGCGGCGATACAACTATAGCCGACCACGGATATCATGTTGAGTGTCATTTCTTTAACTACTGGGAACGCAGTAGTCAGAGATTTGTAGATGACCGAATTCAAATAGTTAAAGAACCGTTTCAGAAACAGTTAGACCTTATTAGAAATAAAACTGTAAGACCATATTATAACACAGTCTACAACAGACAATATAGAGACCACAGATTACAATTAATGGGAATGCTTAAAAGAGACAATCTACTTTCCAATATGATTTGGAGTTGGGGTGGACTGAAAAAGAATGACCCATATATGCGCCCTCTTAGAGACCTAGTTGAGAAAAACCCAGAATCAAATGATACAAACTTCGTAGACTCATATATATGGCAATTATCAAACGAACAATCACAAGAGACTAGAGATGCAATGAAAGAATTATTGTATTTAGAAAATATACAAAATGGTAAAACATCGATAGAAGATTTAGATATAAATCTAGTTTGGACTTTGAATTTCGACCACATATACAATGTGTATTATCAATTCATATGTGAAACTTGGGCAACTACTGGAGCAACTTGTTTTCTAAGTGAGAAAGCATATAAGCCATTTATGTTGGGTCAACCATTCATACAATGGGGAGATCCGGGTGCAATACAATCATTGCGTGATAGTGGATATGATACATATGATAAATGGATTGACCATTCTTATGATTTGATATCAGACAAATGGGGTAGACTTAACAGTCTTAATAGTACAGTTAAAAAATTAAATACACTAACACTTGATGACCACGCAGAGATGTTATATGAGATGCGACACGAAATTGAAAACAACTATCACAATTTGATGCGGGCTAAAGAAAGATACTCATTGTTTGATTGGAAGTAAGGGACAATTACTATTAGCAATCATCCCTTATTATATTAGTAGTATTCCTAGAATGAATAACCAACTGTTTCGATTTTGTAACCCCCACTTTTGAATTTAGCAGAAAAGTCACTTCTAGTTTTGTTAAAGATGTGGCCTTCATCAAGCACATTACTATCTTCATCTAAGATGTAGTAAGTTTGCCCCATACCCCACTCCCAATTCCAGTCTCTCGTATTTGCAAAAGGAGTAATTCGTTTATGGTCGGGTGAATGATTCTCCCACCTGTCTCTTTCTATTTCATTTGTATTAACATAAGAGACACCTTCACAAATCATATCATCTATGCCGTCGCTATTTAAATCAAT
>Ga0307984_1000520_pt1 | contig 16845 bp, 13 predicted proteins | sample EllFjometageno78_FD_203169 | JGI IMG/M metagenome (GOLD analysis project Ga0307984, IMG submission 203169) | Marine microbial communities from Ellis Fjord, Antarctic Ocean - #78 | ecosystem: Environmental > Aquatic > Marine > Unclassified | place: Southern Ocean | collected 2014-10-09
TAACGCCATCGGCATCCTGATGATTTTCAAGAAGAGCGGCTACAATTCTTGGTAGAGCGAGTGCAGAACCGTTCAAAGTATGGACCAGTTGGTTTTTTCCATCAGAGTCTTTAAATCTACACTTCAGCCTATTCGCTTGGAATGTCTCAAAATTAGAAACTGAGCTCACCTCTAGCCATCTTTCTTGCGCAGCACTCCAAACCTCAAAGTCGTAGGTCATGGCAGCTGTAAAGCCCATGTCCCCAGCACAAAGTCTCAATATTCTATATGGAAGCTCCAAAGCTTCGAGTAATCCCTTGACGTGATTTACCATATTATCTAGGGTTTCAGCGGATTTGTCGGGATGTTGGATTTGGACTATTTCAACCTTGTCAAACTGATGGAGGCGGTTAAGCCCTCTTACGTGCTTGCCGTAACTGCCTGCTTCACGGCGAAAGCAAGGCGTGTGCCCGCACAGCTTTATAGGGAGGTCCGAAGCGTTTTGTACCGTGTCGCGAAAGATATTTGTGAGGGGCACTTCAGCCGTTGGGATCATATATAAATCATCCTCTGGCATGTGGTACATCTGACCTTCTTTGTCCGGTAACTGTCCAGTGCCAAATCCACTTTCAGCATTTACCATCAGTGGCGGGATGTACTCCGTATATCCAGCTTCATCTGCTTTGTCTAGGAAAAATCTAATTAATCCGCGCTGTAACTTAGCTCCCTTGCCTTTGTAAAAAGGAAATCCAGCCCCAGTTACTTTTGCACCTAAATCGAAATCGATTAAATTCTTTTCTTTTGCGATATCCCAATGGGGTTTATTATGCTCCCCTAAATCTGGGAGATCCCCCCAACTGTACACCAATTCGTTATCTTCTTCAGATTTCCCAGCAACGACAAGATCACACGGAGTGTTAGGGAGGTGAGAAAGGATATCGTGAACCTCTTTCTCCAGCTCTGACATCTTTTCTTTAAGTTCGACCGAGAGTGTCTTAAGACCCGAGGTCTCATGTTTTACAGCTTCTGCTTCTTCACGCTTGCCCTCTTTCATAAACTCTCCGATTTTACGGCTGAGGATATTGCTTTGAGCTAAGGTGTCATCTAATTCTTTTTGAATTCCTCTGCGATCTATGTCGAGCGAGAGGATGCGGTCTACACTTTCAGTAGCATCGATGCCACGTTTTGCTAGACAAGTAATAACGCTATCGCGTCTTTCACGTAAGTTGGTAAGAGTAAGCATTTATAAAGTCTAATTTCGGACAAATATGCCGGAATTGGGGTTAAAATTTAATAAAAAAAACTCCCGCCCCGAAAAGGGGACGGGAGTCCTTGAAAGAGTTATTTAGGGATAAATCCCTACTACGCTTCGCCTCCCGCAGTAACTACGGATACGAAGGAGCGATTGTTACGTTTCTTGCGGAACTCTACGATTCCGTTTGTTAGGGCGTATAAGGTATGATCCTTACCGATTCCTACATTGGTTCCTGGGTGGTGAGCTGTTCCACGTTGGCGAACAATAATGTTGCCTGCGATACAAATTTGACCACCGAAGATTTTCACGCCAAGTCGTTTCGACTGTGACTCACGTCCGTTCTTCGAACTACCTACACCTTTTTTATGCGCCATGATATATGAGTTTTACGGCCAGGCCGATTACGCTTCTTGTTTAGCTTTAGTTTCCGCGGCTTCTTTTTTAGGAGCTGCTTTTTTTGCTGCCGCCTTCTTGATATCCGTAATACGAATTTCAGTTAGGTAAGGACGGAAACCGTTAAGTTTCTGATATCCTTTACGACGTTTTTTCTTAAAGACAAGAACTTTGTCTCCTTTTAAATGCCTCTCTATGGTGGCATGAACGGCTAGGCCGTTTATAGCTGGGGCGCCAACTGTTACGTCACCTGCCTTGTCGGTAAGGAGAACGCGATCGAACTGAATCGTCGCTCCTTCCTCAGCGTCTAGGCGGTTTACGAAAACCTGTTGGTCTTTCTGTACCTTGTACTGGTGCCCTGCTATCTCTACGATTGCATACATGGAAATTAAATTTACCCTTCAGAATTAGATATAAAGGGGGCGCAAAGATACGGCTTTCACTAGAAATTCCCAACTTTTTTCTTCCTCACTCCATTGACGAGTGCAACGCCGAATAATATCACCACTCCACCAACTAGATGGACGATTGTCAAATTCTCCCCATCCATCCATCCCCACATAGCTGCAAACAAAGGAATGATGTATGTTACTGAACTTGCCGTTAGAGCATTTGTCCATTTTATAAGAGTATTAAATAGAATCAACGCACCAGCTGTTCCTATGGCTGCTAGCACTGCAATAGCGATCATTCCGCTTCCTCCGTGAGAGTTTTCGGTAAAGGTGGTATATACATTAGAGTATAAGAGCACAATTATAGCTGGAGGAAGTACCATAAATAAAGCAATTGATGCAATTGCTGTAGATGGAACACCATCAAGTTTGTTTTTCAGGATATTGACACTAATTCCATAAAACAGTGTTGCCAAGGCGACCCTGCCGCATGCCCACCATTCAATATCTCCGCTTAACGACGTTACCCCCAAGTCACCGGCGGCAAGTAACAAGGCCCCAATAAGCCCTATCGTTAGCCCAGAAAATTGAACCTTAGATACAGCAGTTTTAAACACAAATGCGGCCACAATCATAGTAAACAATGGTGTAAGGGCATTCAACATCCCTACGATTGCCGATGGGATAGAACTGACAGCTGAGGTAAATAAATACGCGGGGAACAAATTCCCCAATGTGCCAATTGCTAAAAGAGGTAGTATTTGAGATCTCTTTATGGACATCAAATATTTTATTGTAACAGGCAAGAGTACTATTCCAGCGATAGCGATACGCAAAGCAGCAACCTCTAAAGGAGTGTAAACCATCTCTCCGGAAGAGTCGAAAATAGCAATCTTCATTAAAATAAATGAGCTGCCCCAAACAAATGCTAAGAGAAGTAACGACCCCCAGATTGCTATTTTTGATTTTTGATTTAGCACAGTTTGGCAAATGTACGTCAACCTTGTATCTGCTATTCAACCCTACATTTGTATCATGAGTAAATTTGCCACACTTTTATCTTCTGCCCTAGTCATAGCCGTTTTAATAATCAGCGGTTGCGACCGAAATATTGAAATTTATGATTTGGTAGTTACCGAAGTTAATGAGGTAGGGGAACTGCGTAAAACGACAGCAAAGCTTGAAATTAAAGGGATGATGTGTGAGGTAGGCTGCGTTGCAAAAGTCAAGAAGGAGCTCTTAGAACAGAAAGGAGTGTCCAATGTTACAGTAAATTTTGACAGTGACAGAGAGATTGATTATGCTACCATAGAGTATGATCCTAACATAGAGACGGTAGAATCTCTAGCTTCTATTGTTACTCAGATAGCTGACGGCAAGCTTTATGGTGTAACCTCTGCATTGGTGACAAATTACGCTCCGAGTACTTCAAATTGAAACGCATAGCGCATATAGCATTTGTACTGGTTTATTTAGTTGTACTTGCTGGTTCTATAGTTAGAATGACGGGTTCAGGTATGGGTTGTCCAGACTGGCCTAAATGTTTTGGCCTACTCATACCTCCTACATCTGAAGACCAAATAAAATGGAGTGTTGGAGTTGAGTATTCTGAGGGCACAATGGTGATTGAGCGTGATACACTGTGGGTGTCAACGGAAGATCATTTGTCATTTGGAGATGAGTTTGAGAGTTCTAATTGGGTGCCATATGCCAAGCACAGTTATGCGGAGTTTAACTCAGTGCATACTTGGATAGAATATTTTAACCGCCTTATAGGGGCGCTCTCGGGAATCCCAATAATTATTTTGTTTGTTCTTGCGATAAGATCACGAAGAAGAATCCCGATACTTCTCACTTCAGCGACCGTAGCGTCAGTGCTGTTTGTTTCTTGGCTTGGAAAACTTGTTGTAGAAGGAAATTTGATCCCATTCTCAATCACCATTCATATGGTGAGTGCTTTGGCAATACTGGTTTTGATTGTGGGGTTAATCCAACACCTTGAAGGCACAAAAACAGTCATTAGAAAAGCCACCAGAAACTGGATCGTCCTCTCACTGTTGATTGCTTTCATGCAATTGATCTTCGGAACTCAGATCCGTGAGGCAGTTGACCTTGCTCTGGAGTCCAGTGTATCAAGAGCAAACTTGATTGATGCGCTCCCAGAATGGTGGATTTTACACCGTTCTGCGGTTTGGGGAATCATTGCAATTCACTTGATGTGGGCTATTCCGATGCTGAAGAATGACAACTTTAGGAAGTATGCTAAAATCACCATAGCGATCCTTATAGGCCAAACCACAACAGGTTTACTGTTCACACAAATGGGTTTTCCAGCATTCGCTCAGCCCATTCATATCATGTTAGGGTTCGCCTTAATTCTGATAGACTTCCGAGCGTTAATAGCCTCCAAGGTCTAAAAAGTCGAGGAGATGTTTGAGTCTTAGCTGCCACACATGTCGCAGTCATCACCGTTTTCTATGCTGCACATTTCAATAGCCTCTTCTTGAGTAAACTCAGGGACTTTCGGTGAATCTTTTGTCTTATACTTCTTTTCTACCGTAAACTTAATGGCATCAGCGGCGGCCTTCGTTCTTAGGTAGTACATGCCAGTCTTAAGACCACTTTTCCATGCGTGAAAGTGCATGGAGGTGAGCTTAGAATTTGTCACATTCTCCATAAAAATATTTAGAGATTGTGATTGGCATATGTAAGCACCACGATCTGCTGCCATATCAAGAATTGAACGCTGAGATATCTCCCAAGCGGTTCTGTACAGCAACTTGATATTGTCAGGAATCTCATCAATGTTTTGGACAGATCCATTTGCTGCAATCAAACGATTTTTCATGTCATCATCCCAAAGATCGAGTTTAACTAAATCTCTGAGGAGGTGCTTGTTTACAACGATAAACTCACCTGACAATACGCGTCGCGTGTAAATGTTAGAAGTGTAAGGCTCGAAACATTCATTATTCCCTAAAATTTGAGCAGTAGAAGCTGTAGGCATAGGAGCTATTAATAGAGAGTTGCGCATCCCATGTTTCTTAATTTCCTCTTTAAGAACATCCCACTCCCATCGTTTTGACGGAGTTACATTCCACATGTCGTACTGAAGAATCCCTTTTGAAGCAGGCGATCCTTTAAACGTCTCATAAGCACCGTCAATTTTAGCGAGGTCTTTAGAAGCAGTACAAGCAGCATAGTAAAGAGTTTCAAAAATCTCTTTATTCAGCTTGCGTGCTTCATCAGAATCAAATGCATGTCGCATTAAAATAAATACATCAGCCAATCCTTGAATACCAATTCCGATTGGACGGTGGCGCATATTTGAATTGCGGGCTTCAATTACTGGATAGTAATTCCTATCAATAATGCAGTTCAGGTTCTTGGTCGTTTGATAGGTTATCTCAAATAATTTTTCATGGTCGAATGATCCATCAGACTTGACAAATTTAGGAAGTGCAAGAGAAGCGAGATTGCAGACAGCGATTTCATCTGGAGCCGTGTACTCGATGATCTCAGTACAGAGATTTGACGAGCGAATTGTACCAAGATTTTTCTGATTAGATTTCGCGTTAGCGGCGTCTTTGAATAACATGTAAGGTGTTCCGGTCTCTACTTGGCTCTCCAGAATTTTAAACCAAAGGTCTTGAGCTTTAATCGTCTTCCTTCCCTTCCCTTCTTTCTCGTATTTGGTATAAAGCGCATCAAATTCAGCGCTATGTGTCTCAGGCAAACCTGGACATTCGTTGGGACACATTAAAGTCCAATCCCCATTCTCCTCAACCCTCTTCATAAACAAATCTGGAATCCAAAGGGCGTAAAAGAGATCTCTCGCTCTCTGCTCTTCTTTTCCATGATTCTTTCTCATTTCGAGGAAGTCAAAAACATCAGCGTGCCAAGGTTCGAGGTACATCGCAAAAGAACCTTTTCTACGACCGCCACCTTGGTCAACATATCTAGCGGTATCGTTAAACACTCTCAACATAGGAACGATTCCGTTCGAAGTGCCATTTGTCCCTTTGATGTAGGATCCCTTTGCTCGGATATTATGCATAGCTAAACCGATACCTCCCGCACTTTGAGAAATTTTAGCACATTGCTTTAGCGTGTCGTAGATGCCTGAAATGCTGTCCTCCTTCATTGTTAAAAGGAAGCAACTTGACATCTGTGGCTTAGGTGTGCCCGAGTTAAATAAAGTAGGTGTAGCGTGTGTAAACCAACCTTCACTCAGCATGTGATATGTGCTCACAACAGATTCGAGATCATCTTTGTGTATTCCTACACTCACCCTCATAAGCATCTGCTGCGGTCTTTCAGAAACAGCTCCGTTCATCTTTAACAAGTATGAACGCTCTAATGTTTTAAACCCAAAAAAATCGTAGCTAAAATCTCTGTCGTAAATAATCTGTGAATCTAAGTATTCTGCATTTTCTTGGATGATTTCATGTACATCTTCAGCGATTAAGCTTGCAGGATCACCAGTTACAGGATCTACGTAGTTGTAGAGTTCATCTATCGTTTCAGCGAAGGATTTTTTAGTTGCTTTGTGTAAGTTGCTTACTGCAATACGACTTGCAAGACTGGCGTAATCGGGATGAGTTACAGCACTCGTTGCGGCCACTTCTGCAGCAAGGTTATCAAGCTCAGTTGTCGTAACACCATCGTAGACGCCCTCGATAACACGCATAGCGATACGTTGTGGGTCAACAGATTCGTGTAGGCTATAACAAAGTTTTTTTATTCTGGCTGTAATCTTGTCAAATTGAACAAGTTCACGTCTTCCGTCTCGTTTAACTACGTACATGGCAAATATCTAGAGGGTGGTTCAGGTAGGATAATGGTATGGTATTTTTTTAGAAGTCAGCTTCCATATTGAAGCTTTTGCTCTCTTCAGAGCCGTGGTTCATTACCCCGGATTTTTGATATTCCCCCACTCTTTTTTCAAAGAAATTTGTTTTTCCTTGAAGTGAAATCATATCCATAAAGTCAAATGGGTTTGTGGCGTTATAAACCTTTTCGTTTCCAAGTTCAACAAGGAGTCTGTCAGCAACAAATTCGATGTATTGCTGCATAAGATCTGCATTCATTCCGATGAGTCTCACAGGAAGAGCTTCAGTTACGAACACCTTCTCCATGTCAACAGCGTCAATAATAATTTTCTCTACGGTTTTCTTAGGGAGTTTATTTACAAGATGATCGTTGTACAGAAGACAAGCAAAGTCACAGTGCATTCCTTCGTCACGAGAGATGAGCTCGTTTGAGAATGTAAGCCCAGGCATAAGGCCTCTCTTTTTAAGCCAAAAAATGGAACAAAAACTTCCGCTAAAGAAGATGCCTTCAACAGCAGCAAATGCGATTAAGCGCTCAGCAAAACTTCCATTATCGATCCAGCGCATTGCCCACTCAGCTTTTGCCTTAACAAACGGGAGAGTCTCAATGGCATTAAATAAGTGATCCTTTTCTTTCGTGTCTTGTATGTAAGTATCAATGAGTAAAGAGTAAGTCTCAGAGTGTATGTTTTCCATCATAATCTGGAATCCATAGAAAAACTTAGCTTCTGTATATTGAACCTCTTGAACAAAATTCTCCGCGATATTCTCATTAACAATCCCATCCGAAGCGGCAAAGAATGCAAGAACATTTTTGATGAAAAACCGCTCATCATCGTTAAGTTTGTCAGACCAATCGGTCAGATCAGATGAAAGATCAATCTCTTCAGCGGTCCAAATACTAGCCTCTTGCTTTTTATATTCAGCCCAAATATCGTCATGTTGAATAGGGAATAAAACAAAGCGCTTGGGGTTTTCAATTAAGATTGGTTCTTCCACGGCAGTGTTTTCGGGCAGCACCTCTTCAATTGATGTTTGTTCGTCTAAAGCGACTTGTTTTTCCTGAGTCTTTGCCAGGGTATCGAGCTCGGTATCGGGTCCGTTATTTTTAGAGGTAGATGCGTCCATGTCTTTTGTGAAATCGTGTATTAAACCAACGTCTCAAAGAAACAATCTAGAGCCCTATTTATGCAAGTTCATTTGTGCTACTTTACCACCGAGTTTTTAACACCGTTGTTAATAACGAAGTTCGTTGCCTTTATTCACTGTCATTAGAGCGATTATAAATTGGTGAGGATTTGGCGAAATGGAAGAAAAATGACTGTTTTAGGGTATATATTTTCCAGTTCAAAAAGCATTCACAAAATGAACTTATTTAAGGAACGCTGAATGCGTACTTTTGCACAATGCTTAAAGGCCTTTTAAAAATATTTCTAGGAGATAAATCATCCAGTGACCTGAAAGAAATCCAGCCAGTTGTTGATGATATTTTGTTGGCTGAAAAGTCCCTCATCAACCTCAACGCCGATGAACTCAGAGCGAAATCTAACGATTTACGATCAAGAATCAAGGATCACATTTCCGTTTTGCAGACCGAGATTGATGAATTAAAAATAAAAGCAGAGACCATGCCCGAGTCTGATCTCGACGCTAAAGAAGCTGTTTTCGAAAAGATTGACAAGTTAGAGCTGGACATTAATGCGGAACTCGAAGTCGTACTGGCAGAAATTTTACCCGAAGCTTTTGCTCTTGTAAAAGAGACTGCGAAGAGATTCACAGCGGAAGGTGAAATTGAGGTTACGGCATTGCAATTCGATAAGGATATTGCTGCAAAGCGGGAGATGGTTCGGGTAGAGGGTGAGAAAGCTTTTTGGTCTAATACGTGGAAAGCTGCCGGGTCAGATGTAACCTGGGAGATGGTGCACTACGACGTCCAACTTGTAGGTGGAGTGTCCCTTCACAGGGGTAGCGTGGCGGAAATGCACACGGGAGAGGGGAAAACCCTCGTTGCTACTTTGCCGGTGTTCTTGAACGCCCTTACAGGTCGGGGAGTTCATCTCGTGACCGTTAACAACTACTTGGCTAAGCGTGACTCTGAGTGGATGGGTCCATTGTACGAATTTCATGGTTTAACAGTTGACTGCATAGATAAGCATCAGCCTAACAGTGAGTCTCGAAGAGAGGCGTATAAGTGTGACATCACGTTCGGTACAAACAATGAATTCGGGTTCGATTATCTGCGTGATAATATGGCGAAAAATCCGGATATGTTAGTCCAAAGGCGTCATCATTATGCAATCGTTGACGAGGTAGATTCTGTGCTTATTGACGAGGCAAGAACGCCACTTATTATTAGCGGACCCACACCTAAAGGTGACGAACAGGAGTTTGAATCTCTAAAACCCATGGTTGTTAAGCTGATTCAAGTTCAGCAAAAAGCAGTTCAAGGATTTCTGTTAGAGGCGAAAAAACTCCTTACCGATGGAATCTCAAAAGAGGAGAAGGAAGCATCTGGTTTAGCTCTTTACCGAGCTTTTCGAGGACTCCCTAAATCGAAGCCCATCATTAAATTCCTGAGTAATGAAGGAATGCGCCAACGCCTGTTAAAAGTCGAGTCGTTTTACTTAGCTGACAATCAGCGCGAGATGCACAAGGCGGATGAAGAGTTGTTCTTCGTTATTGATGAGAAGCAAAACCAAATTGAACTTTCTGAGAAAGGTATTCATTATCTTACTCAAGGAATGGATGATGACGCATTTTTCACCATGCCTGACATTGCAACGGAACTTGTAGCAGTAGATAATTCAGATTCTAGCGATGACGAAAAATTATCTAAGAAGCAGGAGGTAATGCAAGATTACGGAGTCAAATCCGCGAGGATTCACTCGATGAATCAACTTCTTAAAGCCTACACTTTATTCGAGAAGGATATCGAGTACGTTATTATGGAAAACAAGGTGAAAATTGTCGATGAGCAGACCGGTCGTATTATGGACGGGAGACGCTATTCAGATGGTTTACACCAAGCGATTGAAGCGAAAGAGAATGTCAAGATTGAGGCTGCCACTCAAACATATGCTACAGTAACTCTCCAGAATTTCTTTAGGAAGTACCACAAGCTTGCTGGTATGACAGGAACTGCGGAGACAGAAGCAGGTGAGTTTTGGGATATCTATAAATTAGACGTTAAGGTAATCCCTACAAACAGACCTATTGCTCGTGACGACAGAGAGGATTTGGTGTACAAGACGAAGCGTGAGAAGTACAATGCAGCTATCGATCAAATTGCTGAACTTAGTAAGGCTGGACGACCAATACTTGTAGGAACCACGACAGTTGAAGTTTCTGAATTGCTGTCTCGCATGTTAGACATGCGTGGATTAGCCCACCAGGTATTAAACGCTAAGAGACACCAACAGGAGGCAGAGGTTGTGACCAGAGCCGGACAGGCGGGAACGATTACAATCGCGACAAATATGGCGGGACGTGGTACCGATATTAAATTAACGAAAGAAGTTAAAGAGGCTGGAGGTCTTGCGATTATAGGAACGGAAAGGCATGATTCGCGTAGAGTTGATAGACAGCTTCGAGGTCGTGCAGGTCGTCAAGGAGATCCAGGATCATCACAATTCTATGCATCTTTAGAAGATGATCTAATGCGATTGTTTGGCTCTGACCGAGTGGCGAAGATGATGGACAGGATGGGACACCAGGATGGAGAAGTCATTCAACACAAGATGATTTCGAAGTCCATAGAAAGAGCCCAAACGAAAGTCGAGGAAAACAACTTCGGGATAAGAAAGCGACTTCTTGAATACGACGATGTCATGAACGCTCAGCGTGAAGTGATTTATAAGCTTCGCAGAAATGCGCTTTATGGCGATAGAATTAGAACAGATATTGCAAATATGTTCTTTGAACTTGTTGAGGCAAATGTTGATGCTACACACGAGTCTAAGGACTACGATAATTTCCGTTTGGCGATGCTTTCTAATTTAGGGATGGAAGCTCCCATTTCAGAAAACGATTTCCTTTCGGCAGATACGGATGATCTGGTTTACCTATGTTACTCTAAATCGGAGCAACATTACCGAGCTAAAATTGAAGATTTAGCCCACCGAGCTCATCCAGTAATCCAGCGTGTTTACGACGATGATTCGAACGATTTCAAAAGCATACTTGTCCCATTTTCTGACGGACGGAAGACGATTCAAGTGAGCGCAGATATTGACGAAAGTGTTGCTACTGAGGGGGTAAGCGTCATGAAGGCTCTCGAGCAGCAAGTGGTCCTTGCTGTGATTGACTTGCATTGGAAAGAGCACCTTAGATCTATGGATGATTTAAGAAACAATGTTCAGCACGCAAGACACGAGCAAAAAGATCCGCTTCTCATCTACAAATTCGAGTCGTACGAGCTGTTTAAGCAAATGGTTCAAAAGGTCAATGCTGAGGTCGCATCATTCTTAATGAAGTGCACAATTCCTATAAATGCAGGAGAACAACCATTGCGCCAAGGAAAGAAAATAGAAGCGGCTCCATTAGGGAAAACATCGAAGGCTGGCATCGAGAATATTGCCCAACAAAATTTTGCTTCTCAATCTGCTGGAAATAGGGTTTCTTCTCCAGGCCAAGCTCCAGCTCGCCCCAAACCAGTTGACCCGATTCGCTCGGACAAGAAAGTTCAACCCAACTCACCTTGTCCCTGTGGTTCTGGCAAGAAGTTTAAAAAGTGTCACGGTAAGTAACGTTTTTTGTTTCTTGATAGAGTTCTTGAGCGCAGTTTTTCATGAAGAAGATAGGATAGCTTCGTGCTTAATATCCCAAATCCAGCTCCAGCAACGACATCGGAGAACCAGTGTTTGTCATTATATACCCTTAGATAACCTGTAGTAGCGGCTGCTGTGTATCCTAGAATTCCATATAGAATAGACTCGTCCTTATACTCTTGATATAATATCTCAGCACACATAAACGCTGTTGCAGTATGTCCAGAAGGAAAGGAGGTGAAGTCGGATTCGTCGGGTCTTTCTTTCCCTGTAAGTAGCTTAATGCTAGCGACTGAAACACCTGTAATTACAATCGAATAGCCCGTAATTTTAGAGAGGTCTCGTAGATTGTGCACACCTTTTTTCCCAAGGAGATTTAATCCGTAAACGGCAACCAAAGGGCTGAATTCTAAATAATCGTCAAGATGAACTTGTCTCTCAACATACCTCAATTCATCCCTAATACTTAAGTCGAGACCTCTAAGCTTTTCGTTATTTAACCCAATAAATCCATAAGTAATAAAAGCAGTGGGTAAAATCAGCGGGCGGAACGAAGTTTGCTTTTCAAGAAGTAAACTCGTGTTTTGGGCCAAAAAAGAACTGGTAAAAAGACAAAAAATAAGCGTAATAATTTTCATTTAAAAGTGTATTTTATTCGTAATCGATTGAATCATTGCTTCAAACTGACTACAAGTATCTGGCGTAAACTCACTGTCTGTAGTATGTACAAGTAGGTCGAATGACTCGAGAGGGGTTCCTGCGTCCTTCAATTTTTTTAGAAATGTACACCAAACCATCAACCTCTTTTCATCACTCTCATGTCCATCATACCCACCAAATCTCACAAGAAGAAAAGGTGCTGTAAGTCGCATATGTAGAGCGTCAGGCCTTCCGACCGTATCGCTAATTACCGCTCCGATTCCTTTATCTGACAACAATTTCCAAACGGTTTCTGCCTCCTCATCACCTTTGAACCAATCTGCATGACGAAATTCTACAGCCATCTTTATTTCTTTGGGCCAACTGTTTAAATACGCAATCAGTTTTTCACTGTGCTTAGGTGCATAATGAGGGGGGAGTTGAAGAAAAACAGGACCGAGTTTATCCCCTAAAGCGAGGATGCCTTCAATAAAATCATCCGTTGGGCCTTCACAATTGTTGAACCGTCTATAATGTGAAATTAGTGCTGGAAATTTAGGACAGAAAACGAAATCATCAGGCATTTCACGAGCCCATTCAGTCATCTTTTCAGGTGAGTAAATTCGATAATGAGTAGCGTTAAATTCAATGTTACTGAATCGCTTTCCATAGTGATTCGCCCAGGTTCTCATCGGATCTTTTCTGGGGTAAACACTCCCCCTCCAAGATTTAATGCGCCATGAAGTCCCCCCAGTTCTTATCAATGTCTTCTCTTTGGGGTCAGTCCTTTCAGCCCATTCTATCTTCTCTTCGGGAAGTTCCCAATAATCTTTATCAAGCTTTTCACCTTCAAGATTAATATCTATTTTGCCAAATTTCACCTTGCAAACCTAACGACTACAAGTTCAACACTATCTATTATAAAATCATTAAAAAACGTTTTTGAAATTTACCGTTCTTGTGTCAGACAATTTTAATAAATGAAAAAAATGTTTACATATTTAGCCTGCGCATTCATTGAAGGGTTTGTGCCTCGTACCTGCCTGAGTTGTAGTAAGCCTATATCATATTACGGACACGTAGCTGGGGCGTGTAGTTTATGTGTAGTGAATTGGGGAGTTTATACACCGGGTGTAGCAAGCCATACATTGTTTAAGGAAAGAATGAACTGTGTTTGGTCTGTGATGGGGTTCCGTTTAAGTGATGGCGGGTCGAGGGAAATGATTCACAAATGTAAATATGGGGGCGAGCCAAGGCGGGTTAAACAACTCGGCAACTGGATTGCATCTCGTTGGGGCCCACCGCCTGAAGGCTCTGTTTTAGTTCCAGTTCCGATTCATCCTAAAAGAAAACTCCAAAGAGGGTACAACCAGGCTGAAAGATTGGCGGCTGGTCTGGGAGAGGTTTGGGGTGTTAAGGTTGATGATGCTGGTCTTATTCGAATAAAACACGGCGCTTCTTTGACGGGATCAAATAGAGAAGGGAGATCTCAAGCATTGAAACAGACTTACGATTTTAACTACAAGAAAAACAGAAGCAAGATGAGTCCTGTGATTCTCGTTGACGATGTTTTAACAACCGGTGCGACGTTGCGAGAATGTCGTGAGATTCTGGAGTTAAGAGGCAGAGTGGTGTTAGGTGCGGTAGTTCTTGCACTTGCTTAGTACTTGCTTAGTTAAAGGCCACGCGTAACGTGAGGGAGTTATTATATTTGCTAAAAAGAAATGAAATTATTTGAGGACATATTCGTGCTGACACAGGCCATGGTTGTCTCAATCATTCTTACCTCTTGCGCTCAGGTAGGCACTCCTTCTGGTGGCGGTGTGGATACAGACGCTCCAATTGTTTTAGAAATTTCCCCAAAACCTGGCGCAACCAATGTTATTTGTGATCGTGGAGGATCTATTTCTGTGACATTCGACGAGTACGTGAATGTGAAATCACTCAACAATCAACTGTTGGTTTCACCACTCCTCCCTCAAGGATTACAGTGGACTATGAAAGGGAAAACGGTCACCTTTGTTTGGAATGATGAATTGCAAGCGGATAAAACCTATGTGTTTCAATTTGGTGATGCGGTTGTAGATATAAGGGAGGGAAATTCGCTTGACAACTTCGTTCATGCATTTTCCACAGGAGATCATCTAGATTCACTTTCAATAAGCGGATCCGTAGTGGATGTTTTTACGGCAGAGCCTAAACCGGGAGTCCGAGTTCTGATGTATGATTCTGTTATTTCCCCCGATTCCATTTCTAAAGGTGCAAAGCCCAAATTTGTAGGTACAACTAATGAGTCAGGGGAGTTTCTATTGAATTATCTGCCTTCGGGGCGATATAAAATCATGGCTATCGAGGACAATGATAGAAATTACGCTTGGACTTCAGGAGAAGGATTGGCAGTTTTTGAAGAGGTTGTAGTTGTGGACGGTCATATGACCTTAGAAACGCCACTCAGAATGCAGACCACGAGTGAGCTAGCGGTGAAGTATTTTGTGAAAAGTTCTAGAGATTCCCTTGGACTTATTCATATTGTTTTAAGTGGACCTATCGAGTTGTCTGATAAAATTGATGTTAGTGGCAATCGGTTTTTTCATGAAAACGATAATTTATGGGTGTTGTCTGGGGAGAGTTCATCCGATGTTGTTTGGTGTGGAAACGACACTTTAAATTTTCAGGAAATAGAATTGACTCAGATGGAAACTTTTAAATCAGTTAAAGGGCCAGAGGGGAAGGTGGTGTCATCACAACTTGCAGAGTTCACATTTTCCAGACCCTTAGAAAGTGTATCAGATTCTTTATTTACTCTGATTACAGAAGACAGTCTAGAAATGTTTTTAAATTCGGTTTACATCGATGATTTAAACCCGTTTAAGGTTGTAGTTGAAGGGAGTTTTACGAGGGGAAACTCATTTGAACTAACAATTGTTCCCGGTGGAGTTGTGGGATATGGCGGGGTCCAAATCACCGATACTACAAGTTTTAAATGGAGTGTTTTCAAAAAGAAAAGTTTGGGAGATTTGAGCGTAAATATTGAGCAAGAGGGTTGGCTTGAATTAATTGCTTCAAATGGTGAAGTTGTAAAAAAATTGCAGCTACAGAATAATGAGGGTGTTGAATTTAAAAATTTAACACAAGGCACATATCAATTAAAATGGACAGGCGACACGGATGGTAATGGACTTTGGAGAGGTGTTGATTTACTGCAATGGGAATCTCCAGAACCAGCTGAAATCTTGTCTGCGAAAGTAAAAATTAAGTCAGATTGGAGCCACGAAGTAGAGTGGCTTAATTAAATTGACTTTAGGCGTTTATATCTAGGAATTTTTTAACTGCTTTCAAGGGTCCAAACACAACGAGCGTGTCGGTTTCTTGTATTTCCGTATCCATCTGAGGGAGCCCGATAATATGTTCAGTAATGATTGTTTCGCCATCAATTATTTCCTGAAATTCACGTCTTATTGTAATGAGTCGAAGCTCATATCTGGAACTCAGTGCGATATCTTTCAAAGTCCTTCCGAAACAATTAGGTGGGGCTTTAATTTCCGCTATTTCATATTCATCTGGAAGTTGCAAGAACCCACGAATACTGGGATTAATCAGCCTTTCAGAAACTACTTCGGCAACTTCACTCTCTGGACTTAGAATTTCTTTTACACCTAAAGAACTAAGGATCCTGTGCTGGTTTCTATCGTTGGCTCTTACAATAATGCGAGGGATACCAAGGTCTAAAAGATTTAAGGTAGTTAGAACAGTGGCCTCAAAGTTTTCTCCTATGGCAACTACCGCAGCTTCCATATCCTGAACGCCTTGGGCTGTAAGAGCTCTCTTGTCGGTAGCGTCGAGTGTTATAGCTAGAGCAACGTCATCCTTCAGGAGCTCAGCACGTTCGGGTTTTATATCAAACGTATAAACTTCAGCGCCACGCTTTGCCAGAGAAAGAGCGATTTGGGCGCCATAGCGCCCTGTACCGAAAACTGCGAAACGAGATTTTACCATACTGCAAATTTAACTTAATGATTCGGCTAGAATGTGTCCAAACCTTGCAATGTCTTCAAACGAGTTGTAAAGAGGCACCGGAGCCATTCTGATTACGTCGGGTTCACGCCAATCGACAACCACTCCTGCTTCAGATAATTTATCATGGAGCTCACGACCCTGCCCATGAGCGACAATGCTCAGTTGGCATCCTCTTTCATCGGGGTTAGAAGGTGTAATGATCTCTAAATGAGCTCCTGTAGTTGAAGCGACAGCACGAACAGTTTTCTCAAGGTAAGTAGTTAATCTCAATGACCGCTCTCTCAAAGCAGGCATGCCCCCAGCCTCTTCGAAAATTTCGAGTGACGCTTTGTGAACAGCCATGTTTAAGACCGGAGCGTTACTCAATTGCCAAGATTCAGCAGTCCCCATACTATTGTAGCTTGGGCCCATTTCAAATCTAGTGGACTTGTCGTGACCCCACCATCCTTCAAAGCGTGGTATATCGGAGTTATGATGACGTTCATGAACGAAAATCCCGCTCACGGCCCCTGGACCGGAGTTCATATACTTGTAGCTACACCAGCATGCGAAATCTACACCCCAGTTGTGAA
>Ga0307984_1000521_pt1 | contig 16843 bp, 14 predicted proteins | sample EllFjometageno78_FD_203169 | JGI IMG/M metagenome (GOLD analysis project Ga0307984, IMG submission 203169) | Marine microbial communities from Ellis Fjord, Antarctic Ocean - #78 | ecosystem: Environmental > Aquatic > Marine > Unclassified | place: Southern Ocean | collected 2014-10-09
TAAGTGACCATACGTATCAGCAAGCTCCTTATGAGGACATCACTGCTGAGAAGTACGAAGAGTTACTAGCAGCTATGCCACAAGGTGTTAATTGGAATGACCTAATCTACTTCGAGCAGGAGGATAATACAACAGGCTCTCAGGAGTTAGCGTGTACTGGTGGTGCTTGTGAGATAGTTTAGGGTGCAATAAGTGTAGTAAAGTAGCATTTATTGGTACGTAAAAGTGTAGTAAACTAAGGGGCCTTAAGTGGCCCCTTTTTTATTCTACTGTTTAACGGCTGTACTGTTGTTCTTGAGGTTGTTGTTGAGGGCCTGCTGAAACCGCTGTTGCCATGACGTTACCCCGTCCTACTAATGCTTGTAAGCTTAAAGCCAGTTGTTGGGAAATATCAATACCTTTATTTTGAGCTGCTATCGCTGCTTTTTGTAAATTAATTAGTTTGTCTATCTCTTTAGGAGTAATCTTCCACCCTGCTAAGAATCCCGGAATAACGCTTTTAAACAGTACACCTAGCTTAGGATTCGTTAAGGCCCTTTGCTCTGCCCCTGCCACTGTTAAACCAAGTGCTTGTTCAGTTTTATCTGTTCTGGAAAGAATTATCAAATTCTCTAGCATCTCATCCATCTTAGCAGAAACACCTGTTCCTTTAAACAACTCATCAAAGGTCTCTCTGAATCTTGGTTCCTTTAACTTATTGGAAAACTTTAGAGCAGATTTTATAGCGTCATCAGGGGATGACCGAAGTATCTCGTCCAAGAAACCTCTTCTAATGCCTTCTAAAGGGTCTACGTCTAAGCCCTTGAGCATTTCCTTGTATTCATCGACTTCGCGCTGAGAAGCGCCTTTAGGAGGCTTAGGTAAGTTTTTCTTAAATTCAGCAGCGGCTTTACGCAGTTGTTTAATCTGTATTATGCCTTCCGACAAACCGTCTTGCGTAAGTATACGGCCAATTGTAGCTGGGTCGTTGTTCTTCATAGCCGCTTTTAGCCACTCAGCGCTCACTACTTCCCTGCCTCTCTTATAATAAGCTGTAACGTCAGCATACTCTTTCTGAAGAGCAGGGGATAGCTTCTTAGCTGAGGCGTTCATTCCTTCTTCTAACAGCTTTTGTTGTTTAACTAAAACATCTACTAAGTTGTTGTCTGGGTTTGAAGAGGAACGTAAATCAGCAATGTTGCTTTTAACTTTAGACAGCCGCTGGTGCGCTTCGTAAAAGTTTAGATTGTCAGGAGTTGCTCTAAGGTCTGCAATTACCTGCGCAACTTTACCTCTAGCTGAAGTTTGTTCTAATACTTCGCCATCTTTTGTGACTTTGGGTTGCGCTCTATATTGACCACTCTGGCTAATCTCATCAGCAAGTCGCTGCGCCTTTCCTCGTACATCAATAATTACCCCTTTACCTTTTATCGCTAATCCTTTGTAGATAGGGGCAACAATCTTAGCAAGCGCGTTCTCATTCTGTGCTATAAAACCCTGAAGAACTTGACCCTGCTTACGTGGCCCTTGGTTAGAAAACATACTTACCATTTCATCTACTTGCTTACCCATAAACTGCCCGTAGATATTAAAGTAATTTTCTACAGTGCCTTTAGTGAACTTAGACACCTTAGCTACTTGCTCTAAAAGCTTAGGGCCTGCTTTATCCGTAACCATAGAAGGTAACAAACTAGCTCCCATTTCTTTAAGTTGTGCCTGTAGTTTTACTATCTGATTAATGCTTTTGTCAGCTAAACCTGCTTTACCCGCAACTGCTTGTCTTTTAGGAAACTTCGCTTTAAGAGCCTTAGCGCCTTCTTTACCACCTCTATAGACTTTAGCCACAACAGGTAAACCTAAACTACCGGCTGATGAATAAATAAAGTCAGTCTCAGCGGCATCCCAAGCTTGAGAAAAAGTTTCGGAAGGGTCAAACTCTTCACCAGAAACTAAAGCGTCTACTGTATCATAAGAAAACTCCGTAGCGCCTAACGCCGCTGCGCTGGCTAAACTACCACGAGCAGCGGCTGTGACAACAGGAACAAAACCTTTAGCAACTCCAAAAGCTCCTCTGTTGGGCAGTTTAGACGTTAATCTCTGGCCCCATTCATACCCTTTCTTACCTTCAGGGATAGAAGCTGCTATAGAGGCTGACATTCCTGCAACCATCTTCTTCCAGTCAAGAGGGTCAACCTCTTCCCCTGAAACTCCTTCGTAAGCCAGCGTGTCTATAATATCGCTAGGGTTTATGTTAGCTGCTTCCCAAGAGTCATTTAGCTTAGCTAATAATTCCGTGTCTGTCACTTCTCCTGTTGCATTAGGAGTAACAGGGATAACCATAGACTGGTCAACAAGAGAAGAATCCGTACCCTGAGAAGGCATAGGTTCCCCGCGGAGCAACGCTAAGGTTGTAGGGTCAGTTACTTGATTCGTGGCGGCTACCATTATTTGTCTCCTTCAGACGGCCCAAACGTTTTTGCAAGATACCACATAGGTTTTCCATCGTTGCCAGACAGAGGGACACCCATTTCGTCAGATAATGTGTAGTACACCTGTGGATTACCCTGTTCATCTGAAATAGTTCTAGTAAACTCTCTATAAGCAGGGTTTGCCCAGTTTATTTCTGAAGGGCGGCCCATTAAGGTGGCTCTAAAATTTTTATAATGTGTTTTAACAATGTCAAGCTGCTTTCTGAATCGTGCGTCTCCTACAGTAGGGTCAAGCATACCCAGCGCATTCTGTAGCATCTCAAGTTCTTTAAGGTTCAAAGCTCCTAAACCTGTAGACCCTACAGCAGAACCTTCACGCAGCTCCATCAAAGCATCTCTACCGATACGGGATTTTAGAGTTTCAGTCAAATTCTCTAAATATTTTGCATCACTGTAAGGAACATACTTCATTAGCGGGTGTAAAACAACCGCATCCGTCGGGTCATAGCTTTCGGTTAAAGTTTTAGCTTCATTAATAAAACCAATTTGTCTGTCAATTTCTGATAAAGTTTCTTGAGTCTTTTGTTTCTTAGCAACTAACAGTCTGGCAGATTCCTGAGTAGGTACTCCCTCTTGTTCTAGCGCACCCAACGTTATATTAAACACGTCGAATGTGCCGTTGTTGTTCTTTTTAATTGAATACTCAGGTAGTTTTGTGATACCAAACGGTATACGTCCTGTACCGTCAGGAAGTGTAGTATACTTAACTGTCTGACCAGTCAACAAATCAACTCCTTCAGTAATTACCCTATTTTCATCCTTTTTTTGTTCGTGAAGAAGTCTTTTACCTTCTGGTTTGTTTAAATCAAGGAATTGAATATACGTCTGACCGTCCTCTTTAGTAACTTCTACTTTTTCTAACTGTGCATCATCTTCTGGGAGAGAAGTAGTTCCTAGAGTGGCGACTTCAGATACCACGTCACCCACTCTTTGAAACATTACACTTACTTCCTTACCATCTCTAACTATGTTCTCTCTAAAGTAATTAGGAGCGTTAGGGTTAGAAGTGCCTGATATTTCGGCATCATATCGTTGAACTATCTCACCACCCTCGTTAAGCACGACTAGCTTGTTTACACCGCCTTCGCTTATTGTTGCAGTAGTTGTCTTTTTAGAAGAGTCTGACTTAATAAAGTTTTTCATGTTGGCAGGAGTAATCATGCCCTGTAAAGCCAAAGCTCCATAACCTTTATTAGGGTAGGCATTTTCTAAGTAATCCGAAAACCCCTTACGTTGTACTTGTTCTTTTAAAAGACCGTCTGATTCCTTATCACGTACTCTACCCTGTTGAGCAAAAGCAGCCTTTAACTGAGCAGCCTTATTAGGGTCAAGGCGTGTGTATATCTCAAGGATACGCGGTTGGTCTTTAGGTTTGTTAATGTCTAAACCAGCAAGCTCAGTCTGTGCTCTCTCACGAGAAGTCTGGACGTTTACTTCCTTACCCGTAATAGAAGACATCAAGCCTCCTGCTGCCTGACGCAAACCTTGGTTAGCTTCCATTCCACGAGCCTGTAACTGCTGCATAGGAGAAAGACCCACGCGTGGGTCAATAGGCGCTTGAGAGGAGATACCTGTTAATAAACCACTTAAATCTTGTACTTGTGCCATTGTTTGTTCTCCTAGTTATACGTAAGGGTTGTAACCATCGTAGTCGTCTGGGTTATACGTTGTGTTTAGCAGGTCTAAGTACTCTTCGGGAGCTGCGTTATATCCATCACCCGTTGAGTTTACAATCACACCTTTATCGTTTATTAAACCATCAAGAGCACTACTAGCCTCACCAAATATCCAATCAGTTGCACTACTCAGTAAACCACCAGTAAAGTTACCGCTAGCGTCTTGACTACCTAAAGTAGTTGTCAGAAGCTGCTTAGCTTGGTCTGCACTCAGGTTACCAGCAATAACTTCAGCGTTAATCATTTGAGTTAGCGCCTTAGACTTAGCCTCAGCACTAAGTTCTTGACCACGGATATCACCTTGAGCAGCCAATGTAGCAGGTTGATAACCTGTTTGGAACATGTCAGAAGCTTGGTTTGAAGTGTTATAACCAGCATCCATTAAGCCCTGAGCCTGTAGGAGTCTACGGTCTTGTTCATCACCTACCATTCCTCTAGCCATAAACATATCACGACCTTGCTGCTCTTGTCGTGCCTGTGCATCAGCAAACTGCATACCAGAGCCACCGTAGAGACCTGAAGTCATGCCCCCAGTACCTCTACCAAACATCTGCTCTTGGGTCGCTTGCTGCCTACGCATCTCAGCAGGGGCTTGAATGGCCCTCAGTTGGTCGTAGAGGGCTTGCGTCTGTGCATTAGTGTCACCGCCTACCCCACCAAACAAAGTCTCTGCTGAGCCTAAGTAGGCGTTCTGACGGCGTTGCTCATCTGGGCTTAGTGTCTGTGTAACACCTCCAGATGGGCCAGCAGTAGACGTAGCTAAGTTACTGGTTACTGTGTAAGGTTTAAACTCTGTACCTGCGATAACGTCAGCAGAGATTTGATTACCACCTGCTACTGCCTGTTCCCCTGCTGCTCTAGCACTGTCAATTGCATCTTCCGAGGCCATGTACTGACCTACTGTATTTAACATACCGCCGCCAAGGTTTAATACGTCTTGTGTAGTTGGCATTCTTAGATTCCCCCAATAATAAATGCAAGCAGTTCAGAGTACCGAACCCCCATTCTAGTTTGTTCTTCGCCGTCTTCATTTGTCCATGTAGTACTAATAAACATAGCGTAGTTCCCTGCGTCAAGACCTTCAGCTTCAAAGGCAGCTTGTAAGTCTTGAGCTATAATACCAAAGTGTGTTCTAGCGGCAGTACCCTTCTCTTCTACAGCAGACTTCCAACGGAACTTACGTAACAAACCTTTACAGGCTACAGCTACACGAGTCTCTGCGTCAGTTAGTTCTTCTATGTCTTGCTTCTCGTTCCTGTCTGAAGTTTGAATAGTAGAGTTAGTAGCGTAGATGTCATCAAACCTTGCCACAGTCGAGCCTAAGTCAATTAAGTTGTCTGAGTTTACGTTAGCGTCTACGTTGTAAGGAGCTATTTGTCTACTGGCTTGGAAATCAATAAACCGTAACCCAGCGGCTTTATTACCTATGCTAAAAAAACCGTCTGTGTTAGTAAAGTGTGTGTTTATCTTACCGGATGTAAGAGTACCATTTTTAAAAGTAAGGGCTGTTGAATGGTTAGCGCTTGCGGTTGTAATTGTACCGCCAGCTTTAGGTAGTGCATTAGTTGCTAGAGTTCCTTGAGCAGCCGTAGCATAGTCAGTAGAGTCAAAAGCTTTAACTTGTGCAAGGTTAGTAACTTCACTGTCCATTAGTGCGCCAGCGGCTGTTACGTTAGCTGTATCCGTTACGTCAGCACTAGCTTCAATAGCATTTAACTTAGTGTGGTCAGCGTCAGTGAACACGTTAGAGTCGGTAGCAGCTTCAACTGCTGCACGAATTTCAGCGGGTGTTTGGTCAGCGGTCGCACTAGCTTCAATACCGTCTAGTTTAGTACCGTCAGTAGCTACATCACGACCATCAAAGGTGCTATTAGTAGTAATGGCACCAGTCATAGCACCACCAGCTTTCGGTAAGGCAGCATTAGCGGTGTTTGTAGTAGTAGTTAATACACCATTCCGTGTAGCAACATCAACGCCATCAAAGGTTGAGTTGGTTGTGATAGCGCCAGTCATAGCACCACCAGCTTTCGGCAGCGCAGCGTTGGCTGTTGTAGTTACAGCGTTGACAGTCGTTGTGTTAGCCTTGCTGTTTACCCCTGTAGCAATGTTATTAAACTCAGTAGTAAACTCTGAGCCTTTAATCTTCTTAGCGGCGTTTCCTGACGCTAAGTCGTCTTTAGCGCCAAAGTTAGTCGTTACATTGTATGTAGCCATTTAGATAAATCTCCCTAATAGAGCATGTATGTCAATTTTTTGAATAGAAAAGGAATTGCCAATAATTGTTGTTTCTAAGCCTACAGTTATTTCTACACCAGAACCTGAAGTATTAAGTGAGGGTTCATTAACAGTAACACCCCCTGTGTACTCTGCTGTGGTGTTGTACTCTGCTTCGTTAAACTCTGCGTCAGATGACACGCCAAAAGTAACAGATTGTTTAGTAAAGTTTTTAGAGTAGTCGTATCCCCAGTTAAAAATACAAGTAGTGCCCCCTCCTCCAATAACAGTAACATTCATCTTTTTAAGAAACTTTAAGTTAGTAGGGTTACCAAAGTTCTGAGGATGACTAAAGTACTTCATTACGTAAGTTTCGTCACCGTCACTGTATGTGTCGTACTTCACTATTGCTGGCTGTGCCGAACCTTGCTTAGCTAAGCCCAGCATTAGCTCATCGTTAGCAAACACTGCTAAGGCTAAAGGTGTTAAGCCTCTCCAAGTAGTAGCTCTAAAAGAACCATCTTCTAAAGGCCTCCTTACATCAAAACAATACACAACGTTTGACTCTGGAAGCGTTATGATGTAAAAAGCATGTTTAGCACTGTAAGCACTTCTAATTGTATGGCCGTTACCTGAAGCAAACTCGTTGTTGACAAGCTCCATAAAGTCTGTACGTACATTCTTACTGACATCGTTAAGAGGTATAGCTTTTTCTTGTATAAGACGACCAAGAGACATCACGCCTCGATTAGATAAAAACAGCAAGTCGTTGCCAGTTGACTGTACAGAATCTCTAGCAATACAACCAACACCTTCAATGGTGTCGTACAATCTAATTGTGTCAGCAGTGGTAGCGGTTAAAGCTCCACCCTGTGCTCCTACAACGTCTTGATAAAGAATAATAGAACGCTTACCGAAGACAACTAAGTATCCGTTGTGTTCAGCGAGTGCAACTACAGAGTCATACCCTTGTGGCCAGACGTTAGTTAAATCTAAAGTCAACCAAGAGTTACCTGAACCATGCCAAGTGTCTCCATCAAGGAGAGCACTACCATAAATCTTGTAGTCTTGGTTTGCAACAGATGTAACCCATAGACGACCAAAGCCAGCTAATACTTCGTCTCCCTGTGGAGGAGCAGTACTGCCAGAGTCAGGAACGAGCACTAAGGCAGATGCTCCAGCTACGTACTTGAGAGGAGCATGTCCAGCCTGAAAGAAGTAAACATTGTTAGCAAAAGAAGCAGTCTTCCATTTATTAGCACTACAAGAGTAGTTAGAAGGAAAAGCTATTTGAGTAAGAGTTGTAGTTCCTCTGTATATTTTTAGGTTGCCCATAGAGAAAACAGTGGCTGTCCCGTCATAAGCAATAAACTCTTGTATGTGCTCAATGCCTGCACTAGTGCCTAAGACTGTTGCACCGTTAGTAGTAATAGCACTCCATCCTTTCCTAGCTCCAATACGACCTCTCTGGTCAATTACACAGTTTTCTGCGATGTCAGCAAAGGCAGCATTTAAAGATACAGGAGAGTCTTCCGTGTTTATTCCAGCAAAAGCAGGAGCAGAGATTGCAAGATTCTGTAGCTGTTGAGCCATTACACATCCCTCCAGACAAGCTCAGAAGGGAACCTAGCAACATCAAAGGCGATAGCGTCAGCCAACGTAGAACGCCCTAGCTGTATCATAGCGCCGCTTGTCTGACCGCCTGTCTCTCCTCTCTCTTCCATTGCAAAGCCCTGTGCAAGCTGAATAACAGCCTGAGTAGGTACGTAGAACACATCAGCATCGTTAGTGTATTCATCTCTACGTTGAACAAGGTTAAAGCGTAAGTACTCTACAGCGTTAGGCTTAGGGTAGACATCTACAATAGCGTTGCCTTCGGCAGTAAAGCCGTTCCAAGTGTACTGAGTAGGAGACCCTTCTACAACAGGCTGAATAAGGTATTGGTTACTCATTTCAAAAGCAGGAATGTGCTCCATAAAACAGTTTTTAGTGTCGTTCAATACGTTCAAGGTTTTAAAAGAAGAGTTAGCTCCAATTAAGTTGTAAGAGAAAACGTCAGCTTGTGTAGTGACTGTAATAGTGGTGCGTAGCGAAGACCAATCCCATGCGTCCTCTACCATGCGTTTAGCGTCATTTACAAAAGTTCCTATAAGCTTAGAGTAGGAATTTTGATTAACAGTAGTTACCTCTTCTTCTCTCAAGCGTACAAGTACTCTGTTTACAGCTTCTAAGTATGTCATTGAATTTTATACCTTGTAGTTAAAAGCGTTAGCAAAAGGGTCTGACAATAAGTCTACCATTTCTTCTTTGGGTTGTTGGAATTGTTTTTTACTTAACTTCTTAGCGTCTTGTTCTGTAAGACCTGTAAGCAGGTTACCTACTAAACTAATGCCCTCATCGTGTTCAAACTGAGCTACGTCAAATAAACCACCTGTAGTACGAGTAGGAGACGGAGCACTAGTTACCTGTGGTATGTTTAAGTCTATATCAGGTAAGTCTATATCAGGTAAGTCTATATCTGGTAAGTCTATATCTATATCTGGTAAGTCTATATCTCCAAGAGCCTGTCTAACGGCTGTCTCAGCGGCTGACAGTGCGTCGCCTACTTCTTGACCTACATCCTCAGCTACGTCCCCTACTGCTTGACCTACGTCCTCTACTACGTCCCCAGCAGGGTTAAGTACTGCATCGTCAAAAGCTGATAAACCTTGTCTAGCTGCTGTCTCTGCCGTTGATAAAACAGCTCCTATTTCTGAAGTTAAAGGCTGTATTGCGTAATCGTCTACTGCTGACAACAAGCCTCTAGCTTCGGTATCTATGGCTGAGAAAACACCCCCTACTTCTGAAGTAACTGGTTTAATGTAGTCGTTGTTGATAGTAGATAAAGCAGTTGTTACAGGCTCTACTAAATCACCAATTTTCTTAGCTGCGTCACCAAGCGCGTCTTCGACTACATCGGGAAGGACAGTTCCTCCTTCCAGTACGTACTTACCTACACCTTTTAGCAGAGCGTCTTCTATATCATCGCCTTTAGCAAGAGAGTTGAAAGTTTTATTAATTCCCGCATTCAAGTCGTCAGCGTTTATATTATTATTACTTGCAAAAGTGTTTAAGGCTTCTCCAACACCTACGCCGTCCAAAGCCTTTTTAACAAGCGCAGGCCCATAAGCCTCAGTAACAGCTTCTATAGGGTCACCTGTAACTACACCTGTTAGTAAAGCTTTTGACGAGTTATATCCAAGACCTAAAACACCTTTTCCAGCTACCGCAGGTGCAGCTTCTATACCTTTTGCTATGTCTGCTGACACTGCGTCTACAGGAGGTACTAGAATATTTGCATACTCTAAAGCAGGAAGAGCCATTGAAAGGTAGTCACCAGCGTGTAGTGTCTCACCTGCGATTCCTTTAGTACCTGCAATAAAAGCTTCTGAGCCGCCCGAAGTAAGCACTGCTAAACCAATTCTTAACGGCAAAGGCATACCGTCCCACACGCTTTCGGGTTTTACATGCATAGTACTATAAGTACCAACTTCACCAAAGTCTTGAAAGGAACCACCGTCATTGCCGTTAGTGGCGTTTAAGGCTTCTTCGCCTAGTGTGCCATATAGTACATCATCACTCAGCCCAGTAGTCAGGTAGCGTGTCTGTCCATCAACCTCTATCGACATTGGGACATCGTTCTTTGTAAGGTATTCTATAGCAGCTTCTGTAGAGGCACGACCACTAACACCACCCTTAGCACTGACACCAGCCATCGCAAATTGACTAGGGTCATATTGCCCTAAGTTGTATTTAGCGTCTGTAGCAACGCTATTGTCAGCAAGGCCACCTAAGAAGCTGGACAGCCCGTTAATGGCTTCGTCTGCTGTATCGTACTGTGTACCAGAATCATAAGCTACAGCAGCCATGTCACCTAAAGGGTCATATGCCTTTATAGATGCGCCTTGTCCTGTTGCTCTGCGGGCATCAACGACTGCTTGGTCTTCAGCAGACAACTGAGAATACTTTAATGCACCGCCATATTTGTTTGTAGCTACCTTTGCGTTTAAGTCTATACCATCGGCATTTAGGTTAACAGGCCCACCACTTACGAAAGCCGTAACAGGCGCTTGCTCAATTGCAAAAGGGTCTACTTCATTATCAAAGCCACTGGCAAGGGAAACAACTTCCTCTTCGCCATCCTGAACAGGAGTTAAAGTCTGGTAAGGGGCAGATTTCTTTATGCCACCTACTTTGTTATTGATTTGTCTATTAAGGCTACCGTATCCAGAACCCATCCTTACTTCCTCATGTCCATTATTTTACTAACTCCACGAATACCAAAGCTAGAACTTATAGCAATAAATAACAAGTATTGATACCACTCAGGCAACTCTTCTAGTGCTATAAACGCAGCAGCTACTCTATCTATAACAGTTATATCGTTAGCAGCTATAGCGTAACCTACCATAAAGATAGGAACAGCTAAGACTATTGTCCAGAACTCGTCTTTCCATGAATCCTTAGACGCATCAGCCATCTTAGATTCCCAGTCAGCATCGTTTGCTATTACTGACATCTTAGCTTGATGCTTAGCTTGCTTTTCTTCTGCTTTGTTATTTAAATAGTTTTTAGCTAAACCAGCAATTGGCCCTATTAAGCTACTTAGAATACTCATGTATTATACACCATTTAGTCTTGGTTGTCAAGAGTTTTTTTTGTTGCTTTAACTATACTTTGTACAGTATTAGACTCATATATCCTAATGCCTAACCATATAATTGTTAAGATAGAAGCTGCTGGTGGCAACCAAGCAGCCATTGAAAGTACCGCAGTAGAAGCAGCAGCTACGTCTAATATCTCTTTCGTGTCTTCTACCATGTCATTCCCTTGCTATTTGCTGAGTGAGTAAATTATGGCGTATATCATAACAGGTATAATTGCTACTGCTACGCCAATGATAGTTATAAAGTTTTTTAACATCTTAATTGTGTGGTGTCTCTTTAAAGCAACTAGACGAGCTGCTTGTTCTCTTTCTCTTTTACACTCACTTTGAAACTGTAGCCAGTCACCATACATCTCAGCGCGGCCTGCGTATACCATATAATCCTTCAGCCACTCTTCCTGCTCTTTAATCTTCTCCAGAGCCATGAAAGCATCCAAGTCACTTTTGCCCTTGGATGCTACACGTTTTGCTATAACACTCTTATTGTCGAAGTATTGCTTAGCTGCGCCTGAACAATCATATAATTCCTTCCCGTGACTAAGTGCTGTCTTGATAACCTTAAAAGCTGCGTTAGCGGCAGCAATCTCGGCTAACATTTACTCAGACGCTTTTCGGATGTCAGCGGCAATGCCGTCAACAAACGTAGCAGAACCTGCTCCAACGCCCTTAGCTGTGTCTGTAACCATAACTTGAGCTGAATCAATAGTGCTGTCTACAATCATCTGAGAGCCGTCTACTGCGGCATTAAAAGTGTTACAAGCTGTCAACGCGAACGCTGTTAATACTAATAAATATTTCATTGTTTATTTCCTTTAAAGTTTAGGGTGTTCACCAAGGTGTTCCGACACTAATTGCTGGAGCTTTAGACTCTGCAACCTGACTAGCAATACTAGCTTCAATAGACTCAGCATCTACGTCAGCCTGTACCCAGCCTACTACGGCTTCTTCAGTAAGGTCTGCATAAGCTACATAGCCTTCAGCGTCTGCGTCAGGAGTAAAGCTAGCAGTGCCGTAAGAGCTACCTGAGTGTGTTACAGCGTCATCACCAGAGCCGACTACTTCGCTGTCTGATGCGCGCCAATGAGCTACTACAACACCGTCATCAGTGTTGCGTTCTAAAGTTGCGATTGTCCAAGTTACTGCCATTCTATTTCTCCGTCTCGTTTAAAATTTAAGGCGCTGTAGGCCAAGTTATGTCCGTGGGAAATCCAGACTGTTCAGTTATATCTCTAAGTGAAATTCTGTAATCAAACCAAGATTGCTTTATTGTGCTGTTTAATGGCGAGTCTGGCATCTGTGTCCAGTCACACTGGGTCAGTAGCTCATCGCGTTCATATCGAACGCCAGACGCTTCTGAGGCTATTTCGTCTTCTGTTTTAGAAACAACAGACCAGTCGAGCGTCCAAGAGCCGTTTACCAAAGTTGGCTCTACGTTTGGTACTACTTTCTCGTCATGTGCAAACGTAGGCTTAACAGCGTAAACAACAGAAAACACACCCCATTCAGCTAAGAGTTCATCACTAGGTTTGTTTGGAAAGGACGTATTAGGGTTGTTGCTCTTTAACTTTTTAACACTGTAAGGGAAAACATCTACAGCATTATTTAAAATTTTAACGTACATATTTTTTCCTTATCTGTTAAATAACAATACTTTCATAGGTTGTCCGGCATCAACTGAGTTTATTTTTACTAAATTAGTAGGGTCTGCATAGCTTATAATAACCATGTCGAGAGCACTAGAATTGAACCCTTTGTAGTAAAGTAACTTCTGGGCTAAATCAATAGCAAGAGTTCTACTGGCAGAAGAGGCGGTAGGTATCGTGCTGTCAGTAAAAGTATCGTCTAGTGTCATACTGCTGGGGTTGCTAACATCGTAAGAAAAGATGTTACCGGAAATGCTTACCCCAAAAGCGTATTCAATGTTAGGGTCTACTTTACAACAAAAATTAGACGCGCCGCTTGTGTTTCTACTAAGAAGAGACATATTAGAAGGGTCGCTAATATCAATAGCCACTATCCCCCCATTCTGCACTGCGCCGTACAGCACCTCAGTAACTGGGTCTATAGTTAGTTCTCGACAACCTGCTATGTCTCGGCTAAAAAAAGAATCTAAAAGAGATATAGAAGACAAATTTGATACGTCATACGAGAACATTCTATTAGCAGTTGTTATGTATACAATTTGATTTGCAGCATCATAACCTAAACCCCAGCACTGGTGGGATAAAGCTATACTGCCAGCCACTGAGCCGCCGTTGGTAGTGATGTCACTATAATCAATACCTACTAGAGTGTTAGGGGTAGCACTTATAAACCAAGCAACCTGTCTTGTTTCATCAATTCCACACCCACCTCTAGGTGAGTCAAGAACAGTGTTGTCACTATAAATCTGCGTAGATTGTACATTTGTTGCGGTAGAAAAATCTGTCGCATAAACCTTGTTGCCAGTGTCGGCTGAAATAACGACTTCATTAGTTCTGTCAATACCTGCTGCATTATAATTTATGACTACGGGGCCGCTACCTCCACCTGATGGGTCTAAATCAGCGGGGAAAGGAGAAGCTGCTGGGTCGCTGACATCTAATGTAGCAACTCTAAAGCCGAATCTTCCTACTACAATTGCTGTGTCAAAAGGGCTTCCATCATCGTAAGCAGCACCGGAGGCATTTTTAGCTTTGATAAGTTTATCCGCTACTCTACTCATTATGCCATCGCCTGTCCAGCCGTGAAGCCGTAGTAGATTGTACCGCCGTCAATAGTATAGAATACAAACACATCTACACCGTTATTAGTTCCTGTTAGCGTAGGCGCTGTGCCTCCCGCCCAGTCAACACTAGAAGGCCAAGTGATTGCTCTGGCTGTTGAGTCTTGGATAATCTTGAGCGTAAAACTAGAGGCGTTGCCTGTGGACGCTGGGTTGCTAAACGTGTAAGTAGTAGCGCCTGTGAGGTCGTGTACGAAGTTAGTAGCGGCTGAGATGTCAATAGTTGTAGAGGTTCCGGTAAGCGTTACAGCGTCTTCTGTGATTCCTGCTGCAAAAACAGCAACGCCAGTCATAGTTCCACCGGCCTTAGGCAAGGCAGCATTAGCGGTGTTAGTAGTAGTAGTTAACACACCATCACGGGTAGCAATATCTACACCATCCACTGTTCCTGCAACTACTATGTTGCCTGATAGGTGGAGGTCTTTGAAGCGAGCGCCTACCTGTCCTAAGTCAATATTATTGTCAGACACAACTGCGTTCTTCGTAGGTGAAATAATGCTGTTGTTTTGTAAGCGTAAACCGGCAGAGGTAGTCCCACTAGCCGATATGTATACATGACCGCTTTGACTACCAATACTACCTACGGTTGTGCCGTTTTTTCGGAAGTCTTGAATAGCACCGTCTGAGCCTGTTCTGTCTGCGTAAATAGCAGTGGAACTTGGTCTTGAAGAATAGACATAGCCTGCACCAGATAAAGTGACACCGCCTGCACCTTGCACAGAAGTAGTGCCCACCAACAGGTTGCCTGATGAGGTTATGCGCATGCGTTCTGCTGAGTTAGCATAGAATGTTAGGTTGTTCCCATCAGCACCTAACTTAATAGTTGAGTCATTAGCAAGACTAGAATTATTAAAACTCAGGAAAGAAGTTGATGTGCTTCCTTCAATAGTGCCTACAATTCCAGATGCTGAGTTGACATGTAAAGCCCGAGCAGGCGAAGCAGTACCAATACCCACCTTGCCTGCTGAGTCTATGCGTAGGCGTTCATTTGCACCGTTTGTTTGAAATACTAACGGCTTAGAAGACGCAGAACGAATAACAGGGTTTGCAGAACCATCAAAACTCAAAGAGCCTAAAGCAGACGTATCGCCCCACTGCAAAGCCACACTACCGTTACCATAGGCGTTTACAGTTCCAGCAACATCAAGTTTAGCACTGGGCGAAGTAGTACCAATACCCACCTTGCCTGATGCGTCTATGCGCATGCGTTCTGTACTACCCGCAGCCAGTACAATAGTATTTGCCAAGGCCGCTGTACCTGCGTAGTCTCCGATGATTGTGTTGTTAGAGCCAGTGGTTATTGCGTCTCCTGCGCCAAAGCCTATGCAGACGTTTTGAGTGCCTGTGGTTACTGAGTCTCCTGAACCTGAGCCAATCATTGTGTTATTTGCAGAGGCTCCTTGAAGGTTTTTGCCTGCTACATGACCATACGTTGTATTATAGTTGCCAGTAGACTTAGCCCCAGTAATACCTCGTCCTGCAAGATACCCCGTGTGTGTATTGCCCTCACCCGTAGTAATAAACTCGCCTGCTTTGAAGCCTATGGCTATGTTCTTATCTGCTGTTGTGTTGTTCAGTAAAGCGGAATAACCAAGTGCTACGTTAGACGTACCCGTAGTATTAGCTCTAAGCGAAGCATAACCCACAGCAGTGTTGTTGCTTGCTGTTGTGTTAGCGTCTAGTGCTAGTGAGCCTATTGCTACGTTTGATGCGCCAGCAGTATTAGCGCTTAAAGAGACATAACCCACAGCGGTGTTGTTAAGTGCTGTAGTCGTGGCTGTTCCTGCTAAACCACCAATAAAAGTATTTTGGTAGCCTGTGGTTACTGCCGTACCTGCGTTATAACCCACTGCAACATTATAAATATTACCGTTTACATTTTGTAATTTTAACGCAGACGAGCCTATTGCTACCGACCTTGACCCTGTATCTTCAGTTATTAAAGCGTTGTATCCTATAGCGGTATTCTGGTCACCAGTAGTCAACGCAGTACCTGCCTCATCACCCACGACAGTATTATAATTACCACCGGAGACAATGGAGTTACCTGCGTTTACGCCAAAGCGTACGTTGGAGGTTCCTAATGTTGGGGTGCTGAGTGAGCCGTCTGAGGATATGCGCATGCGTTCTGCTTCATTTGTTTTTAAAGACAGTGTTGTCTCTGCGCTGATTGTTAATTGCTTGGTTGCGCCAAGGTCTTTCCTAATGTAACTCGCGTATCTATCTGCCGCCGTCCCAAACCCTAGATATACATCATAACCATCATCAGCAACAAAACTAACGTCAGTGTTTGCAGCACCGCTATCTACCTGTAAGGCACCAGCGACACTGAGGGTTTTTGTAGGCGAAGTAGTACCAATACCCAAAGACTCCGCAGACGCATCCCAGAACAACTTAGCCGTTGTGCCTGTGTCCTCGTAGAAGCTGATGTCTCCGTTACCATCAAACTTAGCTCTTGTTGCACTATTAACCTTTAAGAATAAATTACTGGTCGCTTCAATATTTACATTTACACCATCTGTACTTAATTTGCCAAGATTTGAATTTGAATAGTTAAGGTTTGCAAATAAAGTGCTAGATGTATTTAGGGTAGTATTACCATCAACAGTCAACCCATCCATCGTGGCTGTGCCAGTAACATTTATGCCTGTGGCGGTGGTGGCTAGTTTTTGGTTTGCATCGTGGTAAAGCCTTACATCTGTTCCCGCATATAGTCGATTTGCGTTACTAGAATTTCTTAAATATAAGTCTGTCCCTTTAATTACTAAATTACCAGTTCCTTGGTCTTCTATAATACTTGCACTACCAGTGTGATAAATCTGTAGGTCATCACCAGCACCGAACGTAGCCTTGTCGTTGTCGCCTAGTGCTATGCCAGCGTTAGCTGTTATTTCTGCGTTAAAAGTATTATTGCCAGTAAAGGTACTGTTACCTGCAAGAGTTACATCACCATCAACACCATCAGTACCGTCTGCACCAGCAGCCCCTGTTGCGCCAGTAGCTCCTTGGATACCTT
>Ga0307984_1000522_pt1 | contig 16835 bp, 27 predicted proteins | sample EllFjometageno78_FD_203169 | JGI IMG/M metagenome (GOLD analysis project Ga0307984, IMG submission 203169) | Marine microbial communities from Ellis Fjord, Antarctic Ocean - #78 | ecosystem: Environmental > Aquatic > Marine > Unclassified | place: Southern Ocean | collected 2014-10-09
CACGACTTTGATGCACAATAGATAGATTATCCGAGGAGGTAAACCGCATGATTCACGAAACACTTAGCAAGTGGTTAGATAGCCTTACATTAACCATTGAACAAAAAGTAATCTCTGAGATGGCATTACGTCTAGCGGCTTCCTTCGACGAAACCGGACACACCTCGACAGCAGCGGAGCTACGCAAAACAATCTTGGAACTGCAATCACAGATCAACGCGAACAGGCACGAATTAGACCCACTAGAGAAGCTGCTAACCAGATAATGCTAAATACAATTCACAATGAAAACTGTTTAGAAACTATGGCTAAGATGTCAGACGATCTAATTGACTTAGTTTTGACTTCTCCACCTTATGACAATCTAAAAGAGTATGAAGGTTATGAATTTGATTTTGAAGCGACAGCTAAAGAGCTTTATAGAGTTACTAAAAATGTTTTAGTCTGGATAGTTGGAGATGCAACAATAAAAGGATCAGAAACGGGCAGCAGCTTTAGGCAAGCTTTGTATTTTATGAGCCTCGGGTTTAAGTTGCACGATACAATGATTTATGAAAAGAACAGTTCAACTTATCCGGCAAGCAAAACAGGGAACCGCTATAGTCAGATTTTTGAATTTATGTTTGTCTTTACAAAGGCAGAAGTACCAAAACAACTAATTTGCGATAAGCCTAATAAATGGGCAGGCTATAAAGACTTTTCAGGAAAACTAAAAAACCCAGTCCCAGACTTTTCACCTAGAAATAATATCTGGAAGTATACGACAAGTTTCAACGGCGTAAAACACCCAGCCCCATTTCCAGAAGCGTTAGCTAAAGACCATATCCTAAGCTGGTCAAAAGAGACAGATATAGTTTATGACCCCTTTATTGGTTCTGGTACAACCGCAAAAATGGCAAAAGAAACAGGCAGAAACTTTATAGGCTCAGAGATATCTAGTAAATATGTTGAAATTGCCTTAGATAGACTTTTGTAATGCTTCAGCTTCCAGCTAGCTACACTAAGCCGCTATCTGAAGACTTTATTACAGATGGTGACTTGCTTATCGAGTTAGCAACGATAGCTTGGAAAGCGCCGGAGAGCCCAGACGGGCTAGAGCTAGATGAATGGCAGAAGTGGCTACTCCGACACCTTCTAGAAAGATACCCAGACACACACCCAAACCCGGACTTAGCAGGCAGACTCAGATACAGGCAAGCGGTAGTAAGTTTGGGAAGGCAAAACGGCAAGAGTTTACTCGCGGCTATCTTGGGGCTTTACGGTTTACTAGTGCATCAGTCTTCAGGCGCTCAAGTGCTATCGCTTGCCAGTTCCTCAGATCAGGCGCGCATAATCTATTCCCGAGTTCTGTTCGTAATCCAGAACAATCCTTTTCTTTCTAAGCGGTTCAAGAAAGCTACTGAAATGCGTGGCATAGTCACAGCAGACGGCAGCGGCAGGTATGACGTAAAAGCGGCTAAAGAATCAGCCCTTCAAGGTATTCCAATTTCACTTTGTCTATTTGACGAACTCCACCTAGCTAAGGTCGGAATGTGGAGCGCGGCAGTGTTCGGCACTTCTCAACGCAGAGATGGCTTAGTGCTAGGCATAACTACAGCAGGCGATCAGAACTCAGAAACACTTATAGATCTTTACAAGTCCGGCAGGAAAGCGGCATCAGGTGACCCGGAGCTAGAGCGGTTCGGGTTCTTTCTTTGGGAAGCTAAAGAGAATGCTCCGGTAACTGACCCCGAGGCAATCTTCGCAGCTAATCCCTCAGTTGCAGCCGGGCGGATTCCACTCTCCCAGGTCATAAGCGACTTGCAGACTTTGCCAGAACACGAGGCTAGGCGCTACAGGCTAAACCAATTCATTAGCGGTTCTGCTGCTAGCTGGTTGCCTAGCGCAGTGTTTAGAAAAGCAGGCGGTCAAGGTGTCGAGGAAATGAAGGGCGCAGTGTTTGCAGTAGACGTTAGTCGCAACTGGGAGCATGCCACCATAGCGGTTGCAAACTCTAAAGACGGCAAGCAGCAGACAGAGCTAGTTCAAACTTTTGTAAACCCAACCGAAGATCAAATCTTTACGCGCCTTACGGAGCTATTCGCAGAACACGCGCCCAGAGCAATTGCGCTAGACGATAGACAGCTAACCAACATAGGCAAGCGGCTAAAGTCCGTAGGCATTCCAACTTGGCAGCTTTGGACTAAAGAGGTAACGGCAGCTTGCTCGGCAGTGTATGCACTATTTTCAACTGAGATGGTCACACACAACAACGACCCGTTGCTAATTATGCAATCGCCTAACGGAGTGACTAAGTACACCGGAGAGAATTGGCTAATTTCGAGGAAAGAATCACTAGGTGAGATAGATGCTTTGCTCGCGACTATTTTCGCTTTGTATGTAAGTTCGCGCGCCCAACACGCGCAAATCGGTGTATTCTAAATTAGACTAATGTAATTAGGATAGGTGCATGGCTACACTATGGCAAAGAATCACAAACGCGCCTATGCAAAAGCGCGCTAAACAGCCCACTATCCCAACGCGCTCAGACGCTACGGTTACAGCAGATACAGCCCTAAGCCTTACCGCTGTTTATCGCTCGGTGCAGATCATCGCTACGCCAATCTCTAAAATGCCTATCGAAACTTATCGCTACGCAACTGGAATGGATTTCAGAATTGAAAGCCCGGTGCTAGTCAATAAGCCGGACATAAATAGCAACAGGCGCGATTTTCTTTTCCAGACAGTAACCTCACTAGCCCTAGAGGGGAATGCCTTCTGGCACAAAAGTTTTTCTAGTAACGGGCAGGTCAATAGCCTTACGCTTCTCCCAGCTTCAGCGGTGTCTGTCGCTTATGTAAACGATCAGGATTTAGCCCAGGGTGTTTACTACAGCTACGAGGGCGTTAGCTACAGTGCAAACGAGATGGAGCAACTAAAGCTTTTTACTAAGTCAGGTGACCTAAGAGGCGTTAGCCCAATCTACTCATGTCGGAAAGACATCTCGGCAGCCCTAGACCTACGCGACTACGCTAAGAACTGGTTCAACCAAGCAGGAGTTCCAACTGGTATTCTCAAGACCGGGCAGCAGGTAAACAAAGATCAGGCAGACACGATTACCGACAATTGGCACAATAAGCAGCAGAACAGACAAATAGCAGTTCTTGGAAATGGCTTTGATTATCAGGCAATTTCTTTATCTCCGCGTGAGGCGCTATTCACTGACACAGTGGAGCAATCAACCGTAAACATAGCCCGACTATTCGGCATTCCTTCCAGGCTGCTTTTGTCTACAGTGCCGGGCGGCTCGGACACTTATTCAAACTTGCAAGACGAAAACGCTATCTTTTTCCGTCATACGCTAATGGGCTACACCGACGCAATAACAGACGCGCTAAGCAACTGCTTACCTCGCGGCACTAGGGTCGAGTTCGACTATCAACACCTATTCCGCGCCGACGTTGCCACACGTTACAACTACTATTCCACCGCTATCGCTGCTGGGATTCTTACAGCAGAAGAAGTTAGAGAAAGAGAAGGACTAAATGCCTGAAATTGAAATCAGAGAAGCAGACCTAAATCTAGACGAAGCTCAGGAAAGAACTATTACCGGGCTAGCCGTTCCTTACAATCAAGAAGCTGAAATCGGCGGCGGCATAACTGAGAGGTTTGCGCCCGGCGCTATTGACTCGGTGGAAGATGTAAAGCTTTTTTACGGCCACGATGAACCTATCGGAAAAGTTATCTCAGGCAGAGAAACAGAAGCAGGCTATGAGATTACTGCAAGAGTGAGTTCAACCTTACGAGGCGAAGAAATCCTAACGCTAATGCGTGACGGCGTACTAAATAAATTCTCAGTGGGCTTCATGCCTATCGAACAGGATAGAGATGGCTCACTGATTACTCGGACACTCGTAGACCTAAAAGAGGTTTCTGTAGTTCCGTTTCCGGCTTTCGCTGGTGCAAACATAACCGAGGTTAGAGAAGATCAGAAAGATTCTGAGGCTATCGAAACCCAAACAGAAGAAAGAAAATCTATGTCAGAAAACATTGAACTAGACGTTCGTTCTGTGCAAGACGAAATGGCTGAATTGCGCCGGGTAGTCGAAGCAGGACTTACGGTAGCAACTCCTAAAGTAGCAGGCTCAGAAATCCGCTCTCAGGGAGAGTTCGCTAAGAAACTCCTAATCGGTGACGCCGGAGCTATTGAGCTTGCTCGCGCAGCTTCCACTAGCGCAAACACGGTAACAACCGCCGCTTTTGTTGGTCAGATTAACAACCTAATTGACAATAACCGCCCGGCGCTATCCGCCTTCTCTAGAGCAGCGCTTCCAGATTCAGGTCTTACTGTTGAGTATGCCTCAGTAACTGCTAACACTCTCTCAGTTACAGAGCAAGACCCCGAGAATGACGCATTGGCTTTTGGCAACTTGACAATCGCTAACACTTCTGCGCCAGTAAAGACTCTAGGCGGTTACACAACGTTTTCTAAGCAGACAATCGAGCGATCAACCGTTGATTACCTAAACACCGTATTCCAGGCGCTAACTATCGCTTATGCAAACGCTTCTAACGCTGCTTTTGTTGCACACGTTGAAGCCCTAGTTATGACCGGAAAAGTGTTTGACATCTCGGCAGGAACTCTAGCGGCACTAATCAATGGTATAACCGATGGCGCTTCTAAGATCTTCGAGGGAACTGGTCTACGACCTGAAGCTATTGTTACCTCCACTGAGGGCTACAAGTTCCTTATGACAATCGTAGGCGGAGACGGCAGACCGGTAGTGCTACAAGACGGTCAGGGCGTAAACAACGTTGGAACTGCTAACCTTCCAGGACTATCGGGCAACCTTCTAGGAATGCCAGTAATAGTAGACCCTGCCATGACCGCTAACAAGGTGTACATGGCTAACAGCCGCGCTATTCAGTCCTTCGAGTCTGCTGGCGCTCCTGTACGTCTAACCGATGGTGACATAACAACCCTTACAGATTCAGTAAGTGTCTACGGTTACATGGCGATTACTACACCATTCGCCGGGGCAATCGTAGAGCTAGACATCGTAGCCTAAGGAAATCTGAATGACAACGGTAGTAACTCTGGCAGAACTGCAAGCCTATGTAGGCACAGACGAAACAGGTAGTTTTATACAATCCTGTTTAGATTCTGGCACTGCTCAGGTAGGCAACTATGTCGGTGTTATTACCGTTGTACCAGATCAGATACACAGACAGGCAACGCTTATTTGTTCCTCAGAGCTATTCCACAGGCGTTCAGCGCCTAATGGCGTGGCGCAATTCGCTAGCTTAGATGGAACACCCGTCAGAGTCGCTAAAGACCCTATGGGAGCCGTCTATCCGTTGCTATTGCCTTATGTTGGTTTTGCAGTATGACTAACGAAATTACCATCTCTAAGGCAGAACTAAAGCTAGACCTAGAGCAGGCAGGGATTAGAGTTCTTGATTATGTACCGGAGCGCATAACGCCGCCAATAGTAATAATGAGTTCTGCTAGTCCTTACCTAACTCCTAGCACTTTAGGCACTCAGTACGACCTAAATCTAGAGCTAGTAGTAATAGCCACAACTGCCACTAACAAAAAGGCAACAGAAAATCTAGATCAGGCAATTCATAACGTGCTAAGTGCAATGCCTAGATACGCTCGAGTGATTCGAGTAAACGAGCCCTATAACTTACAAACAAACAACGCTGAGTATCTTTCGGCTAACATCTCAGTTGAACTAGAAATAACTATTTAGAAAGGTCATGAAATGACTAACACAAGAATTGTTGCAGAGAACATCAAGTTCCTTATTGCAGATGTTGAGTATGCCTGCGCTGCCACTATGGTAGAGCTAACCCTGGGAGATGCTCCCGGAGATGTTCAGACCTTCTGCGAGCAGCGTGTAGGCGGAGAATGGGCTTTGGCGCTAGAAGGTATTACTTCAGGCGATGCTACTTCTCTTTATCGGGTTCTTTGGGCTAACTTTGGAACTACTGCAACTTTCGTAATTGCTCCTAACGGAAATACAGCAGCTTCAACAGAGCAGCCACACTATTCGGGCGTGGTCAAGTTCAACGAGATTCCACCGCTAAGCCTAAACTCTAACGAAACTTCAACCTTCTCAGTGACCCTTAGGGTTGTAACTACACCTAACGACCCTTCTAGCTCAGAGTTCTATGGGGTTACAGTAGTAACTGCCTAATCATGGCTGTTGAGTCCGGCGTAAAAGTTACTAACCTTAGGGAGATAACTCGCGCGCTAAAGAATGTTGGAGCGCCCAAAGAGGAAATCAAAAAGGCAGGGCAAGAGTCCGGTCAATTGGTTGTAAACGAAGCCAGGGGATTAGTTCCGGTCAAAACTGGAAACCTACGCGACAGCATAAGAATAGGCTCGACAGCTTCAAGCAAGATCACTATCCGCGCTGGTAACAACAGGAGCGGCGCTTCAGGCGTTCAGTATGCAAACCCTATTCACTGGGGTTGGTATAAAAGACACATTAGGCCGCAGCCATTCTTTACTAGGGCACTCGGTTACACTAGAGAAGAAATCTACGATACCTATTTCAAGCAGCTAGAAAAACTAATTACAGAGAATTATCAAAAAACAGGGAAGATGTAATCACAGATGATGAATTTCGATGAAATGACACTAGGGCAAGTCGAAGAAATAGAGCTGCTAGTAGGTCGCAGCATAGATGAAATCTTTGCAGACGGGCAACCTAAAGGCAGGGCGCTCAGAGTTCTTTATTACGTTGCTATGAAGCAAGATAACCCTAATTACAAATTCGAGGATACTGAAGGCGTTACCCAAAAGGAAGCCTTAGGAATGCTCGGAGCGACAGACCCAAAAGGAAAAAAGTAGCTGAAGATCATGCTAAGAAAATGGCAGAGTTCGTCATAGCTACAGGTGTTAGCCCTAGTGAGTATAGAAAGCTTACAGGGACAGAATACTCAGCTTTTGCAACTGAGGTACATAGGAGAGCAAAATGAGCTTAGTGCTAAATGTAGAGATACTGGGAGAGTATAAAAATCTCTCTAAGGCTACTAAAGGCGCTAATGACAGCTTCAAAGACTTGGGCAAAAAGTTCGCAAAAGTAGGCGCAAACATAGCTAAGGTTACAGCGGCTATCGGTATCGGTATCGGTGTCTTGGCAGTTACCCAAATCAAGAAAGCTATAGACGCAGCTAGCGATCTCTCAGAAGCAACTAACGCGGTAGATGTATCTTTCGGAGATGCAGCAGAAGGCATTCTAGAGCTAGGTGAGAATGCAGCGCGGGGGCTAGGACTTTCTAAAACAGAGTTGTTTGGAATTGCTACACAGTTTTCTAGTTTTGCCGGAACTATCGCCGGAGAAGGCGGAAACATAGTTCAGGTGGTTGATGAAATCTCACAGCGCGGAGCGGACTTCGCCTCAGTATTCAATCTTGATGTAGGAGATGCACTAGCTAAATTCCAGTCTGGACTAGCAGGGCAATCAGAGCCGCTAAGAATGTACGGCATTGACCTAAGCGCGGCAGCAGTAGAGGCACACGCCCTAGAAAAGGGAATCACAGACGGCACAACACAAATGACCGAGGCAGAGAAGGTTACAGCCCGTTACAGCTTGCTAATGCAGGAAACGACAGGAGTGACCGGGGACTTTGCAAACACCTCAGACGGGCTTGCGAATCAGCAGAGAATACTAAAAGCAGAGATAGAGAATACTCGCGCAGAAATTGGCGAAAAGTTTATGCCTATAATGCAAGACTTTCAAAGCTTTATTCTTGAAACAGTTATCCCGGCGGTACAAGACTTCTGGGCTTCAATCATCGACCCTAGCGGCGAAGCGCAAACGCAGATAAAAGCTATCGGTGACGCAATAGACGTCTTTGCTCAGACTTTCGGAATTGCTTCTGGCAAAGTAACCTCAGATCAGATCTTCAACTGGTTAGGTGATGGAGTAGTCCAGGCAATCAAGGCGCTAACTTTCCTAAGCGTGTTCGCTCAAGAAACTTTCGAGGGGCTAGACCTACTACTAGGTGGGCCAGATGCTCGCTACAGTAGCAGCGCCGGGCAGAAGCTTGCAGGGATACAACAGCTTATAGGCGCTCGCAATAAAGCAACTCAAGCAGCAGATCAAATAAAGTTTGCCCCAGACATGCAAGCAGGCGGCGGAGAGTTTGCTAGGCAGGGCAGCATCTCTCAGGGCGGCAGGGGTCGCTTTGATCAGTTCGGCAACGCCATTACTATCAACATCAACCGGGCTAACGTAGACGGGCAGCAGATCATCAACGAGATAAACAACACGCTCAAAACTCAGGGCAGCAGAAACCTTCTCCGATGACCTCGATAGCTAATTTTGACATAACTAGCGATCTCAAGGTCGAGTTCTTTTTGCCAGACACTTCAGAGAATGCTTTTATCGTTGGAGTTAGCACACTAGGCAGCGGCAGAATTCTTTCTAGCGGCAACCTATTTATCCTAAATGAGAGCTTGTTAGGCGGAGCTAACATTCTAGGCGGCGGCGGTGAGCAAGCCTTTACCTGGCAGAACTTATCTTGTAGCGTAAACCTAGCTAACCTAGAAAACGGTGGAGCAATACAAGATCAACTTTACTTCCAGCCACAGCCAGCGGCAGCGCGTCTAACTTTGCAAACCTACGAATACGACCCTTCAACTAATTCTTCATTTCGCCCAGGTGTTCCGGTCAGAGTTAGATTAGAAAAAGATTTAGTAGATGTAACAATCTGGTCAGGGATTATTGACAGTATCGGCGGCACTTACACAATAGACGGTAAGAACCTACTGCAAGTAATCGCCTATGACAGTATGAAGCAGCTTCTAAACACTCGACTAGTAGAGTTCGACAGCTCAAACGCCGAGGGCTACGTTTCGCCACTCGAGCAGCTAGAGATTATAGCTAACGACTATGGCAGCAGCATAAGCGCGCTAAGCAAGCCTGCAGCAGGACGCATACCCTCAGAAGTACTTAGTGAGGTTATTCCACAACTTCTAATCGAAGAAGCTATACAAGTCGGGCTAGGGCTGTTTTGGATAGATTCCAGTACTCAGGAGTTTGTCTTTATCCCTAGACCTGACCCGAGCATCTTGCCAGACTTCCCAGTAGGAGGCGGCTACTTTACGCTAGGGCAATCTGAGCTAGGCGGCATAGACGTATTAGGTTCTGGGCAGATAGTTTACACAATCGGGAATAATCACGAAACTTTGTATCACTTATGTATGACAAACATTAGGACACTATCTAGCAGCGATGAGGTTTTCAACTCGCTAAGGGTCGAACTGAAATCAGATCCAGACGTTTTTGTAATCAGAGAAAACTCGGATTCTATTTCGCTTTACGGCACTTACGCGAAAGACGTAACACTCAATACAACAACGACAGAAGAACTAGAGAGGTGGTCGAGCTTAGTTTTCAATCAATCGCCTACTGACCTAGTGCAAAATGTAGAAACACTAACCCTAGACAGGCAGGGCAACTTGACAGAGGCAGCTTTCCTATTACCCGGTGAGCTAATCGGGGTGGACTTCTCTCAAGACATACTAGAGATTTTGGATTACTACACCATTACAAAGGTGAGTCATTATCTTGACTCAGACACTTGGCTAACTACACTAGACCTATGGAAAGAGGCATAGCATGACCTACAAAATATTCGCAAACGGTAACCCACTGCAAGCAAGCGAGCTGAACCTAAATCTAATGCAGCAGGCTATTGCCGTCTTCACAGATGCAACCGCTAGGGAGGCTGCTATCGCAACTCCTGTAAACGGACAGTTCGCTTATCTAACAGGAACTAGCAACCTAACCAAGTACAACGGGGCAGCCTGGCAGAACGCAATCCCAGACGGTGGCACAACAGTTAGTGAGCAGGCAACCTCGCGCACAATAGTCGCAGGAGATGCTAACACCTTTATCTATGCGACAGGCACGATCACTATTACGGTAGATGACGAACTTGCAATCGGCGAATCAGTCAACTTTATTCAGAACACCGCAGGCGCTATAACATTCGCAGCAGGCGCAGGAGTAACAATCAATTCTAAAGATTCGCTGCTAAACACTAATGGTCAGTTCACCGGGGCAAGCCTTACTAAGAAAGCGACTAACAGTTATCACCTAATTGGCGATCTCGCATGAGCCTAATTAGATTAGGATTTTGGGCGGCTTCTGGTGCAGGTGGTTTGTCTTACTGGCTATCTACATTAGGTGGTGCTAGTAGTGACCAAGGACATTCAGTAGGAATAGATTCGTTAGGAAACAACTATTCTCTAGGTTTTACTTTTTCAACAGGCGCAGGAAATCCAGATGCTTTTCTTGCAAAAAGAGATGTCGATGGTGCGGTTCAATGGCAGCGGACTCTAGGCGGTACTAATTATGAAAAAGGATTTTCTCTAGTAATAGATTCATCAAACAATATATATGAAGCAGGTTTCACTTTTTCTGAAGGCGCTGGCGGTGACTTATTACTAGCAAAATACAACTCATCAGGAACGCTTCAATGGCAGCGGATACTTGGCGGGAGCAGTGAAGAATCCGGCGAAGGAATAACCTCAGATTCCGCAGGGAATGTATATGTATTTGGTTACTCAAGCTCACAGGGAGCAGGAGCTTATGACTTGCTTCTAGCAAAATACAATTCATCAGGAACGCTTCAATGGCAGCGGATACTGGGTGGTTCAGGGAATGAATTTGGCAGGGGAATTTCAATAGACTCATCAGATAATCTATACGTTTTGGGGACAGAAGGCTCAGAGGGCAGCGGAAGCAGTTCTTTGCTTCTAGCAAAATACAATTCATCAGGAACTATACAATGGCAGCGCATACTTGCTGGGAGCGGTGCAGATAGAGCCGCAGGGGTATCTGTAGACTCATCAAATAATATTTATGTTTTAGGTCACACGGAATCACAAGGCGCAGGGGGGCGTGACCTATTACTAGCAAAATACAACTCATCAGGGACTATCCAATGGCAGCGGATACTTGGCGGTTCAGGTGGTGATGAAGGAAATTCGGTTCACTTTGACTCATCAGATAATGTTTACGTTTTAGGCATAACTGCTTCAAGTGGTGAAGGAAATAAGGATTATCTTCTAGCAAAATACAACTCATCAGGGACCATCCAATGGCAGCGGACTTTAGGTGGAAGCGCAGCAGATGAAGGCATTTCAATAAAACTAGATAGTCTTGGGGCGATTTATGCTTTAGGTTTTACTGCTTCAACGGGTGAGGGTTCAGATGATTTACTTCTTGCAAAGCTTCCTAGTGACGGGTCACTGACTGGAACTTATACTCTAGACGGCGTAGATATTGTATACGCACCTTCTTCGCTTACAGCCGCAACCTCAACGCTTACTAGCTCAACTAGCACGCTAACAGCCGCAACCTCAACGCTTACAACTGCAACCAGCACCCTAACAGATGCAAGTGCATCTCTTACTTCTCACATCGTGGAATTCTAGAAAGGCACAAATGCTATATATCAATTCAGAAAATGAATACCCTCGACACATAGGGGACATTCACCTAATTTCGCCTAACTTTGTAGAGGGCAACACGCTTCCAGTAGGTTGGAAAAAGGTAGAGGAAACAACGCGACCAATACCCGGCAAGGATAAATTATCCCTCGAGGCTTTCCCGGTAGAAGTAGACGGCGTAATGACTCAGAGCTGGACAGTTCGCAAAATGACGGCAGACGAATTAGCTCGCAGAGATGCACCTGCTAACGCCAGGGCAAAGTTAATAGAGCTAGGACTTACAGAGCTAGAAGTAAACGCTTTGGCTTCAGGGCTAGTTAAATAAACAAATGTCAGAGCAAATACCTAGAAGCAGCACGCAGCAGCAGTTACTACTAAAGCTAGTAGGTGACATGGCAGAGGTGAAAGCCGGGTTCAAGATGCTGCAAGATCATGAGGATAGAATCCGAGAGCTAGAAAAGGCTCGTTGGAAGAACGCTTGGATTACTGCTTTCGCTTCTGCTGCTCTTACTGCTTTCGCTGTAACTATCGTGTCGCAGGTGCTAATTTGAGATACCCACTCCCTAAAGCAAGCATCACAGCACTCTATGGAGCGACAGCTAACAGGACTAGCCCACACCGAGGGTTAGACTTTGGCGCTGCAACAGGCGCTTGGATTACAGCCCCGGAGACAGGCACAATAGTAGTAAACACTTGGAGCGATGTTCTTGGTAATTGCCTAGTTCTTCGTTTCTGGCATAAGGGTAAAGACATGCCTATGTATCTAGGCTTTGCTCACTTGAAGGTAAAGAGCAAGCACAAGGTAGGTACTAAAATTTGGGAGGGTAATAAGTGGTTCGCAGCAGTTGGAAATACTGGCAGCGCATCACGCGGTAGCCATCTCCATCTAACCTACGGAGACACCCCTAAGCACATTTTCTACGGTCAGACTTTCGACCCACTAGCCCTATTGGAAAGGTACGCAAAATGAGATTCAACCCACAGATCAGAAAAGCAATCTACGCGGCAGTAGCAGGACTAGTGCCGCTTCTGGTAATTGCAGGGATAGTTACAGGAGAGCAGTCTCAGCAGATACTTAGCAGCGTTGCAGCAGCCCTAGCGTTCTTTGCTTCTGTAATGGCAGTAAAGAACACTGAAGTAAACAACCCGGAGGAATACGAAGACGTAACCGAGGGAATAGAACCACCTCACATTCCAGGTGTCTAGCTTTTTAGCGTCGAGCGTTTCGCAATCTAGCGCGTTGCCTAGTATTCATGCCGCCCCAGATACCATGCTTTTCCTCATTAACAAGAGCAAACTCTAGACACAAAGACCTAACAGGGCAGACCTTACAAAGACTAATTGCAGACCTAAGGCTAGTATTTGGAACGCCTCCTTCTGGAAACCAAGCGTCAGGATCAGAAGTCTGACATGCGGTTTGTCCGGTCTTTTTTATGCCTTCTGCTAGTGCAGTGAGAGCTTGTTCTGAGTTCATGCCTAAACAATAACTGCAATTATGTCGCGCTGCTTTGCTATGCTCAAAAACATGATCACAGTAAACAAGACAATCGCCAAACTAGGCGGCACTCTAATCGGTACACACCCGGCAGGATCTCCTGAGTGGCATGCTCAGAGATCTCACGCAATCGGCGGCAGCGACATAGCTCCGATAATGAATAAATCTCCTTGGACTAGCGCGGTGTACTTATGGGCGCAGAAGTCCGGCTTGCTATTGCCTACAGAAGGCACGATGGCTATGAAGTTAGGCAACTACTTCGAGCCTGCAATAACGCGGCTATTCGGTGACATGCATCCACATCTCATAGTTCACACCGGAGATTACACTTATGAATCACAGAAGAACGCATCATTTCACGCTAACCCCGATGGCGTTATTGAAGACGAAGACGGCAGGTTATACATTCTTGAGATTAAATTCTCTAGAAACGCTATGCCTATCTTGCCGGAGCATTACAGGCTTCAAGTTCTTTGGTACATGATTGTAACAGGCTTGCATAGCCCCGGTGTACTCTGTGCGGTCGCAGGAGGCGAATACAGAGAGTTTACGGTGGAGTATGACCCGATAGAGGCGGAGGCACTTATGAAGGCGGCAGAGAGCTTCCTAGAGCTTATAAGGACAGGGGAGAAGCCAGACCTAGACGGCAGCCAATCCACCTACAGCGCGGTTAGGATTCTGCACCCTGACATAGAAGAAACAGAGACAGACATAGACCCGGAGGAATACCGACTTCTGCAATCTGCACTAGAGCAGGAAAAGTTCTGGAAGCAGCAGGCAACACTTAGAAAGTCGGTCATTCAAAGCAGCATGAAGGGCGCTAAATACGGCTATGTCGATGGTGAAAACGTTGTAATGTTACAAAGCAGATCTGGCGGCGCGCCTTATCTCAAAATCACAGGAGGATAAAAATGGGATTCATGGATAACTACGAGCCAGTAGCAGACCGCATAGCTAAGTTCTGGGAGAAACACCCAAACGGCAGAATACACACCGAGATAAAGCTAATCAACGAAACCGAGATCGTCATAATGGCAAGTGTCTACACTGACCGGGAGGACATGAGGGCAGCAGCTATTGACTTTGCTCAGGAAACTAGAAATTCAAGCCCAATCAACAAAACTAGCTTCATGGAAAACTGCGCCACTTCAGCGATAGGCAGATCACTTTCAACGCTCGGGTTTTCTAGCAAGAAAGACGGTCACAGCGTTAGACCTAGCGCGGAGGAAATGCAGGCAGCATCAGCGGAGGCTCTAGCAGTGTCTCTAAAGGGCTTTGAAGGTCGTGCAAGTGTCCTAGCCCTAAGTAGTGACGTTGAAGGGCTTAGAGAGCTTTACAGCGATGCCAAGCTTCATGGAATGCCTAAGCGATTCCTAGAGCAGGTTACAGAGATGGCAAAGGCAGTAGATACAAAGTGAAAGCGAAGGGGACATAGCCCACAGATAGCTATGCCCCCGGTAGTAATTCTATCTGACAGACAGGAGAATCATGGAGCAGGAAACAGACTGGAAAGAGTTCACAGAGCGAACTTGGCTAACGGGTTACAAACGTGGCTACGGTCATGGTCGCGAAGACATGAGGAAGCAACTCACTTTTGAGCTTTGGGATTTCAGAAAAAAGATACTTTTGACTGATTCAGATCTCGCTGAAACGATAGAAATCTGCATCGACAGATTAGAAAAACTAAAATAAGATACCTATTCTATATATAGATATATACATAGACATTATTAGCTTCTATACATAGACATTTAACTTAATAACTATACATAGGCATTATGTTTATATATAGCAAGAAATTACCAATCACAGAAAAGGAAATGAAATGCGAAGTACACAACTACCAACACACAAAGCAAAAGCAAAAGCGCGCAAGCAGCTAAAGAACTCTCTCAAGAAAAGGAAGTAACACAGATGCCACAGATCACAATTACAGGAGATGTCAATCTAATCGGCTGGGAAGGCAAGCGCCTATCAGTTTGGGAGAATTACGAAGTACCCGGACAGCCAAAGCCATTCTCAAGACTCTGGACAGCTTGGTTCGACATGAGCCAGGTCGAGCATCTTCAGGAGCAAGACTGGGTAGAGATCTCCGGGGAGCTATCAACGAAGATAGGAAAATACACACCTAAGGATTCAACAGTTGAGAAAACAGTTGTGGAGCATCATGTACAGAACGCTCGACTAGTCCAGGTCAAGACAAAGACACAGCAGGCTTCAAACGCTGCTTCAGTTGGCGGCTTCGAGAATGCGCCCTTCTAATGATTCCCGACATGAGCGAAATCGAAAACAAACTCTACTGGACTAAAGGCTACGAAGCCGGGGCAGAGAATGAAAGGGTTTTGCTACATGACATTTTAGGTCGATACTTCCAGCTAACTCAAGAGCCAAGCGAATTAGGCGATGTTGAGCTAAACCCAGAGTGGGACAGAGGGTTTCAAGCAGCTATGGCTATAATAAAAAGATGATTCAGGTCTTCGTACCGGGCATACCGCAACCACAAGGATCAAAGAACGCCTACGTTATGGGCAAGCGCGCGGTCATAGTTGAGAGCAATAAAAAGCTCCCAGCTTGGCGCAAGACACTAACTGAAGTACTCGAGGCAGCTAATAGCTCATGTCAGCCCCTTACTGGCGCAGTGTGTTTGGAGGTTATCTTTTTCATGCCTAGAGCTAAGAGCAATACAAAAGATTACCCATCCCAAAAGCCAGATCTTGATAAGTTGATTCGGGCAGTAGGCGATTCAGCAGACAACGCCGGACTACTCTCAGACGATTCTCAAATCTGCCAAATCTTAGCTAATAAGGTCTGGGCAGGCTGTGAGGCAGATCAAGGCGCACTAATTACATTCAGCGAACTATAAGAAAGATAGCTAACCTATGTATAAGACAACGCTCACACAGAAAGCGCAAACGCTTATGAAAACAGCAGCAGGAATGGTCATACTCGCATTCTTCCTAGTAGGGGTAAACCTACTCGCGACACTAATAGCAACCTATGTACCCTGGCTAACTATGATTCTGCTCGGAGCTACATTTAGCTACTTGACAGTAGTTGTTTATCAAGGGCTTAGGGACTCATGAGAGTGTTCGACCTTCAAGGAACTCTTGCTAACACTTCTAGAGATCAGATTCTCTACACGCCAATAGGTGAGTTTGCAATAGTTAGCGCAGAGTCCCCGGTAGCCGCGACTAGAAACGCTGTTAGGCAATTCGTAGATACTAACTTTCCTAATTGCAGCGACCTAAGGTTTGTATCTGGTTCGCGCAGGCAGATCATAGACGCGAAGGTTCAGCAGCTTAGAAACCTAAGCGCCATTGAATACACCGATAATGACCTCGAGCTATTAGCCGAGTATCAAGTCAGATTACCCTTACTGGACTTCTACTACATCGAAGACGGAAAGCAGGTGCAACTATGAAATGCCCTATCTGCGATACACCTCACACAACTCGAGGCAACGAAGTAGTACCCTGTAAGAGATGCTGGACTAAGGAGAGATCATGGCGGACTGGCACAACTCGAAAGAGTGGAGCAAAGCGCGCGCCTATGCGAAGACAGTCCTAGACCCTGAGTGTGTTATCTGCGGTGCAGAACTAACCGGGGGTGACTGGACTATCGACCACATACGCCCCCCATCGGTAACGGGTGACCCCAACCATGACATAGCTAACCTGCAATCTTTATGCCGGGTATGCAACGGTAGGAAGTCCGATAAGACAGCAGTGAGAGCAGCTTGGAAGAACAGCAGATGGTAGGCAGGGGCAGGGCAGGGGCTTATCTTGTCCCCCAAAAGGGGGGTAAAAGGGGGTCTAATTGGGGGTCTACAGAGCCTCTACAGAGCGGCCACAGGGCAGGGGCTTTTTTCGACAGCCGCGCGCCAAT
>Ga0307984_1000523_pt1 | contig 16806 bp, 11 predicted proteins | sample EllFjometageno78_FD_203169 | JGI IMG/M metagenome (GOLD analysis project Ga0307984, IMG submission 203169) | Marine microbial communities from Ellis Fjord, Antarctic Ocean - #78 | ecosystem: Environmental > Aquatic > Marine > Unclassified | place: Southern Ocean | collected 2014-10-09
AGTGCCGATCCAAATTTCTCCGTCGAGGTCTTCTTCTAATGAGTACACCCAATTAGAGGGGAGATTGCCCTCCTCGAGGTCGGTAGAGAGGAAGCGCCAATCGTCGTCGGAGGTGATGTCAGGGGTATTGTTTGGATCGAAAACAAGAATACCACCTCCACGGGGGAGGATTACCCAAACATAGCCATCTCGGGTGACCATCACGTCAGCGACATTGTCTGTAGGTCCTATTGCGCCGCCGAGATCCATGGGGATGAAGGTGCCGTTCGCAAGTCGAACTTGAAGTGGGGTGTCGCTAAAGGAGTTGGAAAACCAGAGGTTTCCATTGTTGTCGAAGTCGACTCCAGAAACTCCCGTCCTGAGGCTTCCACCGAAATTCCCTTCAGAAATAGTACTGTTAGAGGCGTTGTAGAGTCCCACCATTTCGCCATCTAAGACTTCTATTAAGCCTTCTTCATAAGATCCGAACATCACGTGATGAGGGTTTAAGGGATCTATGCTTACGGCGATGTAGTCTCGAATTCCAGGGATATCGTTTCCTCCCTCTCCATCTTCCACACTCACCCAATCCCCATCCACGAGTCCGTGTATACCTGCGGAGTTGTAATGCCCATCCCAAGCGGCATCGACTCCTCCTGTGGCAAACCAAAGGTTAGCGTTCCAACAATCTATCTTAAACACATCAGCTGTAGGTGGACCTTTGGGAGCGAAGACGCCATTTTCTAGGGAGCCTTCAGCGAGGTTATAGACATGTCGGAGGAGCCCACCGATTCTGCTGGCGATCCAAATGTCACCCGATTTATCATACGCCACATCCCGGATTTGCATCCAACTTCCAATAGCATTGTTGGGGGGGATGAGGTTTTCGTTAAAATCAATTTGGACTATACCGCAACAACCACCTATTAACAAGGTGTCGTTGTGCACATCTAATCCCCACAAAACATCTCCTTCGGGCGGCCAACCTTGAAACAATTCCCATCCCCACTGCTCCGTCCATTTCCAAAGCCTACTAAGAAGTCCCTCACCCATATGCACCAGGGTGCGGTCTCCAAAGAAAACCAACTCGGAGACATAAGAGTCAGCCGACTCAGGCAAGTCATCCCATCGGGTCCAAGCTTCAGAGCTGGAAAGAAATGGATGAGAAATGGGAGCTTCGAAGACTCCGGCATCAGTACATACGATCCATTTTTCACCATGTAAGTCAACATCTAAAACTTCTCGCAGGTCGGCAGAGCCAGTAATGTACCAAGTGTCTTTCACCTCAAATTTTTCGAGGTCGATCACAACAACTCCGAAGGCGCACGCCAGATAAGCGAAATCTTCGATGACATAGATTCCCCGTATGCCTTTGTCTCCAATTAAGTTGCTGTTGAGGATGTCGGGCATGTTGAATGTGCCGGCAGAAGCAACAAGGTCTAAATTCCCGTTTGCATACCCGATTAAGAGTATTCCACTGGGTTCGTATAATCCTATGGCGGTGGGGTTTGACTGGGAAAGTCCCTGCACTTGGCTGTAACGCGTAACGAAATTGGTCTTAGAGTGCACTTGAAAAACAGCAAATTCTGTGCGGCCATAGGCTACATCATCACCCTGAAGATCGCTCCCCGTGATCACTTCAAGTACTTCAGAATAAGGAAAGTAGTCCTTCCAAGTGCTGACGGGTCTATTCTCTTGGGCAGTGAATCTTCCCAAAAAAACGGAACACAAAATAAAAGTTACAACAAGCTTAAAATTCATGAAATAAAGATATGGCAATAAATCCAACGTATTTATAGAAAGATTTCGTACTTTTGCACCGGATTTAAAGTCAGAGGAGAGAAAGTTGAGGGGCAGAAGCCCCATTTTTTTGCTCTAAACTTTTAGCCACATCATAAATTACAATCGCCGTGATAAACGCAAAGAAAATACAATTTTTAGCTGAGGAGTTCCTTGAGGGGACTTCAGCCTTTCTTGTAGATGTCAAAGTTGCTAGCGGAAATGTGATTAGAATTTCTCTTGAGAATGACGACCGCACCTCTATCACGGATTGTGTGGCACTAAGTCGTCATATAGAAGGGTCTTTCGACCGTGAGGAAGAAGACTTTTCTTTAGATGTGGGATCGCCAGGATTAGACCAACCTCTCAAGGTGTTGCGTCAATACCTAAAGATCATCGGGAAGCAAATTGCGGTCAACCCCATAGATGGGAAGAAGATGGAAGGGGAGCTAGTGAGCGTGGAAGAGAACGAAGGACAATTTGTGGGTTTGGTTTTAAAGACTCGACATAAAAAGCGTATTGAAGGCCGCAAGGCCATGGAGTGGGTGTATGAGGAGCATCAGCTTCAAGCTGGTGATATAGAATGGACTAAAGTAATAATTTCTTTTAAATAAGGTGCTATGCAACTGAACTTGATAGATTCGTTTCGCGAATTCAAAGAATTCAAAAACTTCGATAAGGAGACCATGATGGCCATCCTCGAAGACGTATTCAGAAATATGATTATTAAGAAGTACGGCTCAGATGAGAACTTCGACTTGATCATCAATCCAGAGAAGGGAGACCTCGAAATTTGGCGCAACCGTGAAATCGTTGACAATGGAGCTGTTGAAGATGAGAACGAGCAGATTTCTCTGAGCGATGCCTTGAAAATTGAGGATGACTTTGAAGTAGGAGAGGATGTTTCTGAGGAAATTAAGCTTGAGTCTTTCGGTCGTCGCTCGGTTTTATCTCTCCGTCAGAACCTGGTTGGTAGAATTATGGAGATTGAAAAGGACGCGATTTACCAGAAGTATAAGGTGCGTATCGGAGAGGTGATTACTGCAGAGGTATACCAAATCTGGAAACGTGAAATACTCCTTGTAGATGACGACGATAATGAAGTTGTGATGCCACGTGAACACCAAATTCCTGGAGATTTCTTCAAGAAGGGTGATTCAGTTCGTGCCGTTGTTGCTGCTGTTGAGTTAAGAAATAACACTCCTAGAATTATTCTATCTCGTACGGCTCCTGAATTCTTAGAACGTCTCTTCGAACAAGAAGTACCTGAAATTTACGATGGACTTATTACGATTAAGAAGATTGTGAGATCTCCTGGTGAGCGCGCTAAAGTAGCTGTTGAGTCTTATGACGATAGAGTGGATCCAGTTGGCGCTTGTGTAGGGATGAAAGGGTCTCGAATTCACAGTATCGTTCGTGAACTTCGCAACGAGAACATCGATGTGATTAATTGGACTGAGAACGAAGAACTCCTCATGGCCCGTTCACTTTCTCCAGCGAAGGTTTCTTCTATTACACTTAAAGGAGCATCTGGACGTGCAGAAGTTTATCTGAAGCCTGACCAAGTTTCCCTTGCGATAGGTAAAGGTGGAAACAACATTAAATTAGCCGGTTTATTAACAGGTTACGAAATTGATGTGTTCCGTGAGGAAGATGAGTCAGAGGAAGATGTAGAGTTGATGGAGTTCAGCGATGAAATCGATGAGTGGATTCTTCAAGAATTTATTAAAATAGGTTGTGACACAGCACGTTCCGTACTAGATTTAGATGAAGAAGGTCTGATTTCAAGAACTGATTTGGAAGCAGAGACTGTAAAAGAAGTGATAAGGATATTAAAGAAGGAACTCTCATAATTGTTCTCTAATCGTCAAATAAACCGCTCAGTTGTTAGCTGTTTATTTCTTGAGACACTCCCCTATAATTTATCCTTACCTACCTTCCCCAACGATAACAAAGCACATGGCCGACGTAAATAAACCAGTTCGATTAAGTAAAGCAGCCCGCGAATTCAATTTGGGGATAGGCACCATTGTGGATTTCCTTGAATCAAAAGGGATCTCAGTTGATGCAAAACCCAACACGAAGCTCGACCCGGATGTTTACGCCATGGTGCGTGGAAATTTTCAAGGAGACAAGGACGATAAAGAAGCAGCTCAACGCTCTACTGTAATTAAGGTTGAACGCGAAAGCATCAATCTTTCAAGTGCACGTAAACCTACCCTCAACGTTCCAGAACCTGAGCCAGAGGCCATTGACCTTAGTATCTTCAGAAAGAGTGATGCTCAGCCCGAAGTGAGGAGATCAAATGGAGAGGCAGAAAAAGAATCTTCTATCAAGGCTGCATCTGAAAAGGCCGCAGCAGAAAAGGCTGCATCTGAAAAAGCAGAAAAAGCCGCATCTGATATAGTAGAAAAAGCAGCTCAAGCAGCCCAAGAAAAATCAGCTGCCGATGCTGAAGCTGCAGCTAAGAAAGCAGAAGCAGAAGCAGATGTTGCTATTGCCGCTGCGGAAAAGGCCGCCGCCGCCTCCGCCGCTGCTGAAGTTGAAGCGAAGAAAGCAGAAGCAGATAAGAATGTGATCAAAGCAAAAGCTTCTGTATCAAATGGTATTAAAATAGTAGGCAAGGTTGATTTTGCTGCTCAAGCAAAAGAAGCGGAAGAGAAGAAGGCCGCAGCAGCAGTTGCACGTGCAAAGGCGAAAGCAGAAGCAGACAAAATCGTCATAAAATCGGCCATCCCTACTTTTGTAGTTCCTCCAGCAAATGAAGATAAAACATCTAACATTTCGGATGATCTAATTATAAAAACAAAAGTACAGAAGCTGACTGGCCCTAAAGTGGTTGGAAAAATCGTACTCCCTGTAGAGAAGAAGAAGTCGAAAGACGATGGGAAACGAAAACGTGTTAGGGTTAAAAAGGTAGACGTTAAACAACAAGCTAACGCACCTGGAGCTTCACGCGGAGTTACTCGCCCAGCTAGAGCACCTGGTGCACGTGGTCCGGCAAGAGGTGCAAATACAAGAGGCGCAGGAGGTGTTGCAAGAGGTCCTAAAAAGGAGGTTACTCAAGACGATATTAAGAAAGAGATTAGAGATACACTTGCCCGTCTGTCAGGTGGTAAGAAATCTAAGTCTTCTAAGATGCGTCGTGCCAAACGTAAGGATATTCGAGACCGTTCAGATGATGACATAGTACGCCAACAGCTTGAGGAGACCATTCTTAAACTTACTGAGTTCGTAACTGTAGCTGAATTGGCTACAATGATGGACAAGTCTGTGAATGATGTTATTTCTGCTTGCATGACGCTTGGTATCATGGTTTCAATTAACCAAAGACTCGATTCTGATACAATCACTATGATTGCTGAAGATTTCGGATTTGAAGTTGAATTTGTAAGCTCAGACCTAGAGGATGCAATAGAAGTGGAGGAGGACAATGAAGACGATATGGTTTCTCGACCACCGATTATTACTGTAATGGGTCACGTAGATCACGGTAAAACATCTCTTCTAGACCATATTCGAAAAGCAAACGTTATTGCTGGTGAGGCCGGAGGGATTACGCAGCACATTGGAGCTTATTCCGTTGTTGTTGACAGTGGTGAACAAATTACTTTCTTAGACACACCTGGTCACGAGGCGTTTACCGCTATGCGTGCACGTGGTGCTCAAGTTACAGACCTTGCAATTATTGTTATTGCATCTGACGATGCGGTTATGCCACAAACAAAAGAGGCGATTCACCATGCTCAAGCAGCTGAAATCCCGATGATTTTTGCTCTTAACAAGATGGATAGAGAGGAGGCGAACCCCGATAGAATTAAGCAAGAACTTAGCGAGATGAATATTCTTGTTGAGGAATGGGGCGGGAAATTCCAATGCCAAGAAATTTCTGCCAAAAATGGAACGAACATAGAAGAATTGTTAGAAAAAGTTCTTCTAGAAGCAGAAATGCTAGATCTTAAAGCCAATCCAAACAAGCGTGCCCTCGGAACAGTTGTTGAATCAACACTTGATAAGGGTCGTGGTTATGTCACTAACCTACTTGTAGAGTCAGGGACATTGAGGGTGGGTGATCCAATACTAGCGGGTCAATTCTCAGGAAAAATTAGAGCCATGTTCGATGAGCGCGGAAATCGTGTGGACGAAGCGGGTCCTTCTTCTCCTATTTCTGTACTTGGATTCGATGGTGCACCGAGCGCCGGAGACAACTTCAATGTATTTGAGGAAAGACTAGAAGCTCGAACAATCGCAACGAAACGCCAACAGCTCCAGCGTGAACAAGGTGTGCGTACTCAGAAATCTGTAACTCTGGAAGAGCTAGGCCGTCGTATTGCGGTAGGTGAATTCAAGGAGCTGAACCTGATTGTGAAGGGTGACGTGGATGGATCCATCGAAGCCTTGAGCGACTCTTTAGAAAAGCTTTCTACAGAGAAAGTACAGGTGAAGATTATCCACAAGGCGGTAGGTCAAATCACTGAGTCTGATATCCTTTTAGCCTCTGCATCTTCAGCTTACATTATCGGTTTCCAAGTTCGCCCATCGGCAACTGCACGTAAATTGGCTGAGGAAGAAGAAGTTCAGATTAAGCTTTACTCTGTCATCTATAAAGCCATTGAAGAAATGCGCGATGCGATGGAGGGATTATTGTCTGCTAAAATTGAAGAAAACATTGTGGGTAGTGCTGAAATTAGAGAAACATTTAAGATCTCTAAAATCGGAACCATTGCTGGATGTATCGTCAATGAAGGTAAAATACTACGCTCTAGCAAGGTGAGGGTTCTTCGTGAAGGCATAGTCGTTTACACGGGACTCCTTGGATCTCTAAAACGATTCAAAGACGACGCGAAAGAAGTAGCGAAAGGATATGAGTGTGGTTTAAACATTGACAAATTCAACGACATCAAAGTTGGAGATGTAGTTGAAGCTTACGAAGAAGTCGAAGTCAAGCAGACCCTAGATAGCTAACGAATAGCTAAGGAAGAGATATTCCCAAACCAAAACTCATCGAAACAACATATAAAACTCTATTTAAATGAATAATGGCTGTTTAATCAATGTTTTAAGTCTTATTGCGGGTTTTATCGGACTTGTTATTGGTGTTACGCTACAAGTGTTAATTGTTGGAGAAGGAGGCCCAGAGGCAATTGGAATGGGTTTGGTTATTGTTCTTACATTTGGAGCTTACCGCTTTGCAAAGAAAAAATTTAAAAATTATTTTAATTTCCAAGATGTTTCAGAAAGTCTTGATGAGTCAATAGAAAGACAAAAAAAACAATTCTCTGTTGAAGAAAACAGAGAAGAATTGGAAAAGGAATAATCACAGAAAAAACTTGTGAATCTTTTAAAGCTTAGGTAGCTCGATGTCTGTGGGTATGATTAAGGCACTTGGGTAAAGTTTTTTCAATTTAGGTAGTGCCGACTCGGCCTCCCATCGATTTCTAAAATCACCTACTACAACGCTGTAATTAGGGGCAATAGATTCTAAGTAAACACTTCTTCCCACCAATTTGTTTCTGCATTGAGCTTTCACAGCTCTGGCGGTTTCTAAATCCCCGAAATGAATTTGGACTCTATACCCTTTTAAAGTATGGGTCTCAGAGCAAGCTTTTACATCAATCTCTGTGAGTGCAGAATCCATGTGAATGACCACGCTTCCAAAGCCATCCTTTACTGGAAGGGCGAGCAACGTGTTTAGCAAAGCGGACGAATCAGGTTCGATTTCGAATTCAGAAGTGTCCTCGAGAATAGAATCCACATTGTTGATGTTCACTGATTGAATTTGAATTGTGTCACAATCAGTTCGGAAAATGCTCTTCCACCACGAGTTGTCACTTTGAGCTGAAACAGTGCTTGAGTAAAAACAGCAGAAGCAAATGATTGCAATTTGATTTATCCGGGGAAACATATTTAGTGGTTAGTTTTTTTGTCTTCAGACAAAACTACCTATAACTTCTCATTTATAGCGAACTAAATCGAGTATTATTGTTTGGAAAGGTTCTAAATTAGAGCGCGTTGTGACATTGCTGTGACATAGTGTGTGATAAGCATAAAATTCATTGTAATTTCGCGCGTGAATTGAGTGTACTCGATTGATATGAAAAAACCGATGAATAATCGTATAAACCGACTTCAACATGTAGCACGCGCTATATGTACCATCCTAGTATTTCAAGTCTTTGGACTTGCAGCCCAAGGTATTTGGGAGGGTGGCGACCCCGAAAATGGTCAATCACTTTTTAACGCAAATTGTGCGTCATGTCATAAGATAACTGACGAGATACTTGTGGGACCAGGTCTTGCAGGCATCCAAGATCGTTGGTCTTCTGGAGATGAGATGCTTGTCATGTGGATACAATCTCCACAAGAGGCTGCGGAGACAGGTGATAGATACATCAAAAGTATAGTCGAGCGTTACGTTGGAACTTATGGATGGATGACTGGGCAGGCGGTTTCTGAAGCAGATATATCTGATATCCTTGCATACGTTACTTCTCCCCCAATTGATGGAGGAGGTGATACCGCTTCAATTGACAACTGTCCGACAATTGACTACAATACCCCTGAAGAGTCAGACTCTAGTAACGCAATGTGGTTTCTTATTCTTCTGGTTTTATTCACAGTTATTGCTTTGAGTGCTGCAGGAGTTAAGCGGTCACTTACCGATGTGATTGCAGAAAAAGCTGGCGAGGACTTGTTGCCGGACACAGGATATCTTGCCAGATTAGGTGGTTGGGCTTGGAACAACCTCGTAATGGTCTCTCTAGTTAGTATTTTCTTTGTTTTGTATGGTGTTGTGGTGGGTTATTCAGCACTCATGGATATAGGTACATACTCGAATTACAGTCCTGAGCAACCGATCGCATTCAGCCACAGCATTCACGTTTGTGAGAATGAGATTGACTGTAAGTATTGTCACAACAGCGCGTACGATTCTAAGCACGCCGGAATCCCAAGTGCGAACGTTTGTATGAACTGTCACAAGGCAATTAAGAAGGGAAAGCGTACCGGAACTGAGGAGATTGAAAAAATCTACGCAGCGATCGGGTTTGACGCTACTACGGGTACTTATTTAGATGGAGACGGCAACAATGGGAAAGTGCTCCCTCAAGACAGCTACAACGGCGAGCCTATTAAATGGAATAAAGTTCACAATCTTCCAGACCACGTTTTCTTCAGTCACCAACAGCACGTTGATGTAGGAGGCTTGAAATGTCAAAACTGTCACGGAGATGTTTCTACTTACAGTGTAGGAAGGATTGCTCCAGTTGAAGAGATTAATGCTTTAATTGATACTTACCCTGGGATTATCCAGTTATCGAAACCTACCTTAACAATGGGATGGTGTATTGAGTGTCACAACAAGGCTGAGATTGATTTGACCTCTAGTGGATACTATGAAGAGATGCATGACCGCCTTATGAATTCTGAAAGAGGAAATGAGGAGCTACGCCGATACTTAGAAGACGATAAAATTACCGTAAGAGAACTTGGAGGCTGGGAATGCTCTAAGTGTCACTACTAACAACTGATTCTGACGCCACATGGCTAACAATAAAAAATACTGGTCCGGATTGGACGAATTAGACGGCACGGAAGCGTTCAAGGAAATCCAGGCCAAGGAGTTCCAAGAACAGATACCTGTTGACCAATTTTTAGCAGACGAGCGTCACAGTAGCACCACTACAGGTCGCCGTGACTTTTTAAAGTTTATGGGGTTCTCAATTACCGCAGCGACTCTTGCAGCTTGTGAGACTCCTGTTATTAAGTCTATTCCTTACACAAATAAACCAGCGGAAATTACTCCTGGTGTAGCTAATTACTACGCTTCGACTTATTACGATGGAATGGATTACTCAAATGTTCTCGTGAAGACGCGTGAGGGTCGTCCGATTTTCATCAAGGGAAACTCAGCTACTGGAATTGGCGCTGGAAAGGTCAATTCTCGTGTAATAGGTTCTGTGATGAGCCTTTATGATAAAGCCAGATTAGATGGTCCTATTCAGAATAATCGACAGATTAATCAACAGAACGGAAATTTTACAACTTGGGAAGATTTAGATAACGCGATGTCTGCTGCCGTTGCTGGCCCTGGTAGAACTGTTGTTCTTTCCAACACGATCGTAAGCCCTTCTACAATAAAAGCGATCCAAGCTTTGGGGGCTGAGCACGTTCAATACGATGCAATTTCTTACTCAGCACTTCGCATGGCTCAATCCGCTGCATTCGGTGTGAATGCTGTTCCTTCTTATGACTTTTCTAAAGCAGAGGTGATCGTTAGTATCGCTGCGGACTTCCTTAACTCTTGGTTGTCTTCAACACTTTACGCACCGGATTATGCTTTGTTAAGAGGCCCAGAGCGTGGGAAACAGTCTAAGCATTTCCAGTTTGAGTCTGTCATGTCTATGACAGGTACTAACGCTGATGTTCGTACGATGATTAAACCCTCCGAAGAGGGTAAGGTTGCCGCTGGATTGCTTGCCGCTCTACAAGGCGCCACAGTTTCTAACTTAGATGCTGGCGTTGTTAAAAGTATCAATGCAGCTGCTAAATCCTTAAAATCATCTCAAGGCAAGTCCCTTGTAGTCGCTGGATCTAATGACCTTGCAACTCAAACCATTGTTGCCGCGATAAACCAGCTACTTGGAAACTATGGTTCTACATTAGATCTAGAGCGTCCATCGATGGCTTACCGCGGAGATGATGCTTCAGTGTCTAATCTTGTGAAGGATATGAATTCCGGAAAGATTTCAACCCTGATCACTTACGGATGTAATCCTTCATATGACCTACCTAATGCTGCTGCATTTAACACGGGTCTAGCGAAAGTCAAGACTTCAGTTTGTATGAATGGCGTTGCTGATGAAACAGCAGTACGTTCCACATTCGTAGCTCCAGATCACCACTACTTAGAGAGTTGGAACGACCTTAGCTTAAGCGCAGGCCGCATCGACTTAGTCCAACCGACAATTGAGCCTATATTCAACACTCGTGCAGCTCAGGAGTCATTCCTCAACTGGTCATCTTCTGAAAACAGCGATTGGTACACTTTCCTACGCCGTCAATACAACGCTTCGTACACATCTGACGCGATGTACTCAGATTCAGATTGGAACAGCGCTATTCACGATGGAACAATGGTGGGCAATGACTTGCCGGAATCTCCAGCGTACACATCATCAATTGACACAACGCAAGCTGAGCGCAAAGTTGCATCCGTAAAAGGTGGTGCATTTGAGCTAGTTACGTATGTGAAGGCAGCTGCAGGTTCTGGTAACCACGCTGCCAATCCAATACTTCAAGAGACACCGGATCCTGTATCTAAGGTGACTTGGGATAACTACGTAACGATGTCGAAGTCTGACATGGATACGATGGGTCTCAATACTTACATCGCTCAAGAGGATTTGGGGTCTGTTGTAAAAGTGACTGTCAATGGACAGTCTGTTGAGCTTCCTGCGTTTATGCAGCCAGGCCAAAAGCCAGGTACTCTAGGTATCGCTCTTGGATACGGTCGCGGATCAAACGGAGAAAACATCGGGCAAGCGGCATTCCAAACAGGCGAAAAAGGTGAACACATCACTCAGGCCTCAGGCCACCCAATGCCTATCGGAGCGAATGCATATCCACTAACTTCAACTTCTGAAGGCACTACCATTTATGCTCACTACGATGTCAGCATAGAAGCTACCGGCGCAGAATATCCACTTGCTTGTACACAGATTCACAACACCTATATGGGACGTGAGTCAGTAGTAAAAGAAACCTCTTTCGATTCATATTTAGCTGAAGCGACAAAGGCAAAAGGAGAAGCTTCTTGGAACAAAGCTCACAGGCTTAACGTTCACGAGGACACGAACCACGATGGTGTCATAGATGCTCGTGATAAAAAGAATACGAACGCATTCGACCTTTGGCATAGTCATCCAGTAGAGGAAGTCGGCCACCGTTGGGGAATGACTATTGACCTGACAACTTGTACTGGTTGTAGCGCATGTGTAACGGCGTGTAACATAGAAAACAACGTTAGTGTTGTTGGAAAGGACGAGGTGTTAAGGCACCGCGACATGCATTGGATACGTATCGACCGTTACTACGCTTCTGATTTCTCTCTTGAAAAAGGAGAGGAGGAAGGTGTGGGTGTAATTGACAGTTACGGTCGCATGGAGGATCCTTCTGAGAACCCTCAAACAGTTCACATGCCTATGATGTGTCAACACTGTAACCATGCTCCTTGTGAGACTGTTTGCCCTGTTGCCGCTACTACTCATAGCAATGAGGGTTTAAACCAAATGACCTACAATCGTTGTATCGGAACGCGTTACTGCGCAAACAACTGTCCTTACAAGGTTCGTCGATTCAACTGGTTTAATTATAAAGGTTACAAGAAATTCGAACACGTTAATCCGGCTCATGATTCATTGGCTCGACTCGTTCTAAATCCTGATGTTACGGTTCGTGCTCGTGGAGTCATGGAAAAATGCTCGATGTGTGTTCAGCGTATTCAGTCTGGCAAGCTCGATGCAAAAAAAGCAGGAACTCCTATCATTGATGGACAGGTAAAGACTGCTTGTGCAGAGTCTTGCCCTTCTAACGCTATTAAATTCGGAGACTTAAATGACAATGGTTCTGAAGTAAAAACTATTTCGGAAAACAATCGTGCTTATCATGCTCTTGAAGAAATCGGTGTTAAGCCGAATGTCTTCTACATGACTAAGGTAAGAAACTCTTGATCTAAAGACTATGCAAAGAGAATCAGCAATTCGCGAACCACTTATCCTAGGTCACAAAACGTACAAGGATATTACAGATGATGTTGTAGGGCCTATCATGGGACCTGCTTCACTCGGCTGGAAAATAATGATTACAATTTCGTCCATTATCGCCATTTACGGCATAGGGTCGATTTTATACCTCATCGGTACAGGTATCGGTGCATGGGGGTTGAATAAGACTGTTGGTTGGGCTTGGGACATCACCAACTTCGTTTGGTGGGTAGGTATCGGGCACGCGGGAACACTTATCTCAGCAGTTCTCTTACTGTTCCGTCAGAAGTGGCGAATGGCGATTAACCGATCCGCTGAGGCGATGACGATTTTTGCTGTTATTATGGCCGCGGTCTTCCCGGGAATTCACATGGGAAGAATTTGGTTGGCTTACTACGTTTTTCCTTTGCCAAACCAGTTCGGTTCTATCTGGGTAAACTTCAACAGCCCACTTCTTTGGGATGTATTCGCGATCTCCACCTACTTCTCAGTATCTCTTGTCTTCTGGTATGTAGGTCTCATACCAGACTTTGCTACAATTCGCGATAGAATGGTCAAGCCATTGCCGAAGAAGATTTACGGCATACTAAGTTTCGGATGGAGTGGAAGAGCCAAGCACTGGAATCGCTTCGAAGAGCTAAGTCTTGTTCTTGCAGGTATTGCCACACCACTTGTATTCTCAGTTCACTCGATTGTATCGATGGACTTTGCGACATCGGTTATCCCTGGATGGCACACGACAATATTCCCTCCATACTTCGTGTCTGGAGCGGTTTTCTCAGGATTTGCGATGGTACAGACTCTCTTGCTTGTGATGCGTAAAGCATACAAATTAGAGGACTATATTCATATCAAGCACGTGGAGTACATGAATATTGTAATCATTGTTACTGGATCTATTGTTGGAGTAGCTTATCTAACCGAGCTCTTCATTTCTTGGTACTCAGGAGTAGAGTATGAGAGCTATGCATTCATAAACCGTTTTTCTGGACCATACAGTGTTGCCTACTGGACGATGATGACCTGTAACGTTATTAGTCCACAGCTTTTCTGGTTTAAGAAAATTCGCAGATCTTTTGTGGCAACGTTTATTCTTTCAATTGTTGTAAACATAGGTATGTGGTTCGAGCGTTATGTTATTATCGTAACATCTCTCCACAGAGATTACCTCCCCTCTTCTTGGGGTGAGTTTATCCCAACTGCGACTGATGTCGGTGTTTTCATTGGAACTCTCGGGATTTTCCTTACGCTCTTCTTAACATTTACAAGGTTCTTCCCTGTACTTGCTTTGAACGAGCTGAAGACTATTTTGAAGTCAAGCGGTGAGTCATACAGAACCAAACAAGTAAAATAATACCATCATGAAAAAGGTATTCCACGTCATGTACGACGACGACGAAAAGCTTTTAGTAGCTGCTCGTGAACTTGTAGGAAAGGGCATTCATGTCAGTGAAGTCTTTTCTCCATTTCCCATTCACGGTATAGACCCCGTAATTGGGATTAAGAGAACACGTCTAGCGATTACATCATTTATGTATGCTATGACAGGATTAACGATTGCCGTATCCTTTATGTGGTACACTATGATCTCTGATTGGCCTATGAATATTGGAGGAAAGCCTAGCTTCTCTCTTTTAGAGAACCTTCCTGCTTTCATCCCTGTTTCTTTTGAATTCTCAGTTCTTTGTGCAGCCCACGGTATGGTTATCACTTACCTTCTTCGCAATGGAACACTTCCAGGAATGCCTGCTACGAATCCCGACCCCAGGACGACAGACAATATGTTTGTCATGGAGATTGCAACTGATTCAAACAGTATGAATGCAGAGGAGCTAGAGACTGCCATTAAAAACACTGCGCTTTTCGAGCTCAGCATTAAAGAGATCAAGTAATCATGATACATAAGATTACACTTTACACAGCAACATTAATCCTAGCAGCAGCTATGATGACCTCTTGCACTACGGATCCCAACAGTCCTGGTATTGAATATATGCCTGACATGTACCGATCTCCAGCAGTTGAGGCATATGTTGATTATGGCGAGGATCCATATTACGTAACTGAAGAAGTTGCTGCGGCGCAAAGACTCACCATGAGTGCGCGTAAGCCTGTTGCTGGTTCGATTGCATTCAAAGGTGATGACAAGGCCTTTGGTCTTCCCTATGCTTTTGCAAACACACCTGAAGGATACGAATTGGCAGGAGCAGAGTTAAAGTCACCTTTAACAACAACGGCTGATAATATTGAAGCAGGTGCTGCAAACTTTGGGCTTATGTGTACGCATTGTCACGGATTAGAAGGAAAAGGAGATGGAGCGATTTCAAGAAATGGCCACATCATGGGTATACCTGATTTTTCGAATAAGCTTAAAGACTTGCCTGAGGGTAATATGTACCATACCTTAATGTATGGCAAAGGACTTATGGGTTCTCATGCTTCTCAGATTTCCCAAAAGGGGCTTTGGCAGATTATCCAATATGTTCAAGTTCTTCAGAAGGGAGGGCAAATGCCAACATTTGATTCAAATGGAGTGGCTTTAGTAACTGAAACCGAAAATAACGACTGATCATGGAATTCAAATTTGAAGGACGTGCTAAGCTAATTACTCAAGTCTTAATGGCTTTGGGTCTTGTAGCTCTTGTTGGAGGATATCTAACAGACCATTCCGATCACCACCAAAGGTGGTGGGCGAATCTGCTTGTAAATGGATTTTTCTATTTTTCACTTTCGTTGGCAGCGCTTTTCTTTTATGCGCTACAATACATAACTGAGAGTGCCTGGTCCGTTGTGATTAAACGCTTCTTCGAGGCCATGTTGGGGTTTTTGCCCTACGGTGCAGCGGTGATTGTCATTGTTCTACTGGCGGGGCAGTTTCACATACATCACTTGTATCATTGGATGGATACAACACTGTACCATGAATTTATGACTGTGGATGGTGGCGTTTCTACCTATTTTGATAAGGAAGTTGCTGGTGCTGTCAAGAATCCCAACTACGATTCTATTATTGCTGCAAAAGGTGCTTATTTTTCACCTTGGTTCTTTTGGCTTAGAACGTTTATCTACTTATTTACCTTCCTTGTGTTTGCGAGGTTATTCCGCAAGTGGTCCCTTCAAGAGGATGAGATAGGTGGTGTAGAGTTACACTTTAAAGTCTTCCGTCGCAGTGCACTGTTTATGGTTTTCTTTGCTTATTTCTCATCTACACTTTCTTGGGATTGGTTAATGTCAATTGACCCTCACTGGTTCAGTACACTATATGGATGGTACTTGTTTTCTGGTATGTGGGTTGGAATGATCATCTTCACTCACGTGACGATACTTTGGCTTAAGTCAAAGGGATATTTCGAGGAAATTACAGATAGTCACATGCATGACTTGGGAAAGTGGATGTTTGCAATTTCAATGTTGTGGAGCTACTTGTTCTTTAGTCAGTTCATGCTCATTTGGTATTCTAATATACCTGAGGAGGTCACTTACTACGTAGGCAGAATCTTCACGGATTATAAGGTTCCGTTTGTAACAATGTTCCTCATCAACTTTGTAGTTCCTTTTCTAGTCCTTATTTCTAGAGATACTAAACGTAACCCGGCTTTCTTATTGCCCGTTGCTTTTCTAATTTTTATAGGACACTTTACAGACGTCTATTTACTTGTTATACCTGGTACAATGTTTAATCACAATGTATTCGGGCTATTTGAAATAGGTTTGTTCCTAGGCTTCCTTGGGTTATTCATCAACAGAACGCTGACGACACTGTCTAAAGCTCCTCTGATCGCGAAAAATCACCCAATGCTTCAGGAGTCTAAAGACTTAAATTACTAACCCTATAAAGAAAACTGACGTATGAAACTTCTCATTCTTTTAGTCATCGTTGTAGGCGTAATAGCCCTAGCACAACTGGCTAAAATATATCAACTCTCTGCACGTTTGCGAGGCCATCGTGAAGAGGAAATATCTGAAGCTGACACCCGTATGAATGGTGCCCTTTGGATTGTCTTTATGATTGTCTTCTACGCAACAACCATCTGGCAGTTTGTTCGCTACGGGGATTACTTGCCACCTGCAGCTTCTGTTCATGGTGAATCGGTAGATACTCTAATGAATTTCAATCTTGCGATTATCATTTTCGTATTCTTCGTTGTGAATACTCTGTTATTCATTTTCCCTTATAAGTACCGTTACAATAAAAACAGGAAGGCTCTCTTCTTACTTCACGACAGTAAATTAGAGCTCATTTGGACAGTTGTTCCATCTATAGTCTTAGCTGTGATTATCATTT
>Ga0307984_1000524_pt1 | contig 16797 bp, 11 predicted proteins | sample EllFjometageno78_FD_203169 | JGI IMG/M metagenome (GOLD analysis project Ga0307984, IMG submission 203169) | Marine microbial communities from Ellis Fjord, Antarctic Ocean - #78 | ecosystem: Environmental > Aquatic > Marine > Unclassified | place: Southern Ocean | collected 2014-10-09
AAAGTTCAGATGCTGAGATTATGGCTATCCTCTTCAAAGAGGCAGAAACCGCTATTGACAACACTGAGAACATCATCCGTAAGCGTATTGACCAACTGGGAGTTGCTCAACCTAACGTACAAAAACTTCAGAACGGCCGTATCCTAGTTGAACTTCCTGGCATTGATGACAAAGAGCGTGCTCGCAAGCAGCTTAAGTCGACAGCGAATCTCGAGTTTTGGAAGACTTACTTCAATGACGAAGTGATTGACCGAATCTCTGCAGCGAACTCTGCTGTGGGAGAACTTCTACATCCTGAGCTTTTCGGAGAAGAAGTTCCTGCTGACTCTACATTGACTCCTGAACAACTTCAATCAAGAAATCAATTAAAGAATCCACTTTTCTCTACATTCCAAATGGAGCTTCGTCGTCGTTCTGCTATTGTAGGTTACGCACAAGTAAGCGACACCAACAGGGTGAATGACATCCTAAACCGCCCTGAAGCTATTGAAGCTCTAGGCGCTGACCTCCGACTCCTTTGGGGTGCCAAGTCTAACGAAAACATTGCCTCACTTTACGCTATTAAAGTTGATACCGAAAATGGACGTTCTGAACTTACTGGAAATAGCATTGTTGACGCCCGTGTTTCATATGACGAAATCGGAGACGTAGTAGTAAGCATGACAATGGACACTGAAGGTACAAAGACTTGGAGTGAGATGACGAAGACGTGCTCTGAGGAAAACAACCGTGCTGTAGCCGTAGTTCTCGACAACTTAGTATTCAGCGCTCCAAATGTACAATCTGCTATTACGAGCGGTAGATCACAAATTAGCTTCGGTTCTCAGCAATCTGCAGAACAAAAAATCGCTGAAGCTGAAGATCTTTCGGGTCTTTTAAAGGCTGGCTCACTCCCCGCCCCTGCTCGCATCGTAGATGAGGTGAGCATCGGTCCGCAACTCGGAGAGGACAACATTAAAGCAGGAATGTCATCATTCATCATCGCTTTACTTGTGGTGTTTGCTTACATGATTTTCTACTATAGTGGTGCTGGTGTCGTTTCCAACATAGCTTTAGTAGCTAACCTGTTTTTCCTTATCGGAGCTCTTGCATCTCTAGGAGCTGCTCTAACTCTACCTGGAATTGCTGGTATTGTACTTACTATAGGTATGGCCGTTGATGCTAACGTACTTATCTATGAGCGTATTCGTGAGGAAATGAGACATGGAAAAGGCCTCGCCCTTGCAGTTAAGGATGGATACTCGAAAGCCTACAGTGCGATTATCGATGCGAACATCACGACATTACTTACAGCATTAATTCTGTACAGCTTTGGTAGCGGTTCTATTCGCGGATTTGCTACAACACTTATTATAGGTATTTTCACTTCTCTATTTAGCGCTATTGTAATTACACGACTTGTGTTCTTCTCTCGCTTAGCAAACGGCAAGAACATTCGTTTTGCTTCTAAAATAACTGAAAACTGGTTCCACTCATCGGCTATCGATTTTATCGGTAAGCGGAAAATGATGTACGTTTTGAGTACATTAGTTATCCTTGGGGGTCTTGGCTCTCTTGCATCACGTGGTCTCAACTACGGTGTTGAATTTACTGGGGGAACGTCTTATGACATTTCTTTTAATGATGAAATTAATGCTGATGAAGTTAGAGCGGCACTATCTATTGCTTTCACTGAAGATGGTACTCCTGGAAACCCTATGGTCCAAACCAAAGAGTCTGATCAGAAACTCCGCGTGGTGACGAACTTCATGATCGAATCTCCAAGCGAAAACGTTGATGAAGAAATCAATACAGCATTAGAAGCTGGACTTTCAACTCTCAACCTTACAAAAGATGACGATTACTCAATCGACATGTACACCAAGGTTGCAACTACAATTTCTGATGACTTCCGAGATGGTGCAAAAAAAGCAACACTCTTCTCTCTTCTCGTCATCTTCCTTTACATCGTATTCCGTTTTCGCAAATGGCAGTACGGGCTTGGAGCGCTTATCGCTACAACTCACGATGTACTTATCGTGCTTTCAGTATTCAGCATATTCTGGGGGATACTTCCTTTCACAATGGAGATTGACCAGGCATTTATCGCTGCCATCCTAACTGTAATCGGTTACTCTATTAACGATACTGTAGTTGTATTTGACCGTATTCGTGAGTACGTAGGTCTTTACAGTGGAAAGCGTGATGATCGCACTCTCATAAATGATGCACTTAACAGCACGCTATCGCGTACTGTTAACACCTCACTTTCTACATTTGTTGTTCTTCTTACTATCTTCTCTTTCGGTGGAGATAACATTAAAGGATTCGTTTTCGCTCTTATGGTAGGTGTTGTGGTCGGAACATACAGTTCTATTTTTATCGCTACCCCAAGCGTCCTTGATTTTAGCAAAAAGCTTACTAAGTAATTTATAATACTTACTACAACTTTAACTCTTAATCACACACGAGAGCTTAAGCCTAAATATTTATATACCAGCACTTTTAAAAACAGCTTCCGATATGGAGGCTGTTTTTATTATTATAAATAACATTAGAAACAATATAGTAGTGATATCAAAAAATTTCATCAAAACTTACTCTCCTATTTAGTCACGATAAATATTTTTTGTTGTACTTTTTCATATTCTTTTTAAATATCTACTTTCCAAACCATTTTACATGAATTGTTTGTACTCTTTTTTCAATAAAATTGCCTCAATAAAATCTCCTTTTATACTGATTGGCATCTTATTTTTTCATTCTATTAATGTTTTCGCAATTGATGTAGATCTAAACGAGACCCTTGTTGATGGTTGTATGGATATAGATGCTTGCAACTTTGATCCAACTGCCGATGTGGATGATGGGACTTGTACTTATGCCGAGGTTGGAAGAGATTGTAATGGGTTTTGCATTGACGATGTCGATAACGACAATGTGTGTGATGGTGATGAAATTCCAGGGTGCGATGTTACTGTAGCATGTAACTACAACCCCGCAGCCACTGACGATGATGGATCTTGTGATTATACTAGTTGTTATGTCTTTGGTTGTATGAATGCATTTGCTTGTAACTACGACGCTTTAGCTGATTACGATGATGGCACATGTAATTACACTACCTGTGCCGGCTGTATGAATGTTCTGGCTTGTGATTATGATTCCACTGCTACAATAGCTGGCACCTGTTCAGACTTTAGCTCTTGTTATGGATGTATGGATTCTGAAGCAGACAACTACGACCCCACTGCTACTGTTGACAATGGAAACTGTGTGTATTACGGGTGTACTATTTCTGTAGCATGTAATTATGATTCTAATGCAAACACGAATGATGGTACTTGTGAATTTACCACTTGTGCTGGTTGTAAGACGCCTACTGCGTGTAACTACGACCCAACTTTTCTTTACCACAATGCTGCCGATTGTGTTTTCCCAGATACTGGATATAATTGTGATGGCGTTTGTTTGCTAGACACAGATGGAGATGGGGTGTGTAATATGTTTGAAATACCTGGGTGTGATGACTCTGATGCTTTAAACTATGACTCTGCTGCTACAGATAATAACGGAACATGTACTTATCCTGTCCCTGGATGTATGGATGGAAACGCCTGTAATTTTAATGTGCTGGCAACAGTTGGTGATGGATCTTGCGAATTCACGTCTTGTGTTGGTTGTACAACCGTTTTAGCTTGTAATTACGATTCAACTGCGACTGTTCACGACTCTAGCTCATGTGAATTTCCTGAAAATGGATACCAATGTGACGGGACATGTATTGTTGATACTGACGGAGATGGAGTTTGTGATATGTTTGAAGTTTTGGGATGTACCGACGCTGATGCATGTGATTTTGAACCTCTCGCAACTGAAGAAAACGGATCCTGTAGTTACCCAGATGAAGGTTATGATTGTGATGGAATTTGTTTGCTAGATACTGATGGAGATGGGGTGTGTGACATGTTTGAAATCATTGGCTGCATGGACAGTGAAGCCTGCAACTTTGACTCCACTGCGACAGATTCAAGTGGAGCTTGTACATACAATGTACCTGGATACGACTGTGGTGGTGTTTGTATTAACGATGCTGACAGTGATGGTGTGTGTGATGAGTTTGAGATTCTGGGATGTACTGATTCTGTAGCTTGCAACTATAGCCTAGATGCAACTGAGGAAGATGCTTCGTGTACATACCCTGACACTGGATACGACTGTGGTGGCGTTTGTATTAACGATACCGACGGTGATGGTATATGTGATGAATTTGAGATCCCTGGATGTAACGATACTAGTGCTTGTAACTATAACGAAACAGCAACTGATGATGATGGTTCATGTACATTCGAAGGGGATGTGGTAGACTGTGATGGGAATTGTCTTCTTGACATTGACGAAGATGGAGTATGTGATCAAGACGAAATAGCTGGGTGTACAAGTAGTTTGGCTTGTAACTATAATTCTCATGCAATCATTGATGACGGGACTTGTGAATTTATTTCTTGTTTCGAATTTGGTTGTACTGACGATACAGCATGCAACTTCAATCCTGATGCCGATTTCGATGATGGATCTTGTCTATACGCAAATGCACCTTACGACTGTAATGATGTGTGTATAGATGACAACGATGGGGATGGGGTTTGTGATGTTTTTGAAACGTTCGGATGTTTGGACGCTGGAGCTTGCAACTTCAATCCTGATGCTACTGATGACATGGACTCTTGTACATACGACTGTTTCGGATGTATAGACCCTGCGGCGTGTAACTTCGATGCAACAACTACTCTGGATGATGGAACTTGTGATTATGTTTCTTGCCTAGGATGTACTTTAAGTGGAGCTTGTAACTTGAATCCTGAGGCAACTTTAAATGATGGGTCTTGTGTATTTGCAGATGAAGGAAGAGATTGTGAAGGGAATTGCCTTGAAGATTCCGATGGCGACAATGTTTGTGATGGAGATGAAATTCCTGGGTGTACTAACTCCGTAGCTAGCAATTACAATCCTGATGCAACAGATGAAGATGGCTCATGTAGCATAATTGAAGGATGTATTGACGACGGTGCTTGTAACTATGACAGTACTGCTGGAGTTGACAATGGAACGTGTGAATATTTAACGTGTCAGGGATGTCTGGACTTTGAAGCTTGTAACTATGATGTAACAGCAACTATAAGCGGAGATTGTACATTCTCTGATTTCGGGTATAATTGTAACGGCGATTGTATTTCCGATACAGACGGAGATGGGGTTTGTAATCCATTTGAAATACCTGGATGTAATGACATTCAAGCTTGTAACTATGACGATACGACAACTGACAACAATGGAACTTGTACGTACCCTGAAGACACAGGAGATTGTGATTGTTTTGGACTCCAATGGGATGCTTTGGGAGAGTGTGGTGGTAGTTGTGAAGCTGACTTAAATGAAAACAACATATGTGACAATCAAGAAACTTTCGGGTGTACAAATATTTTTGCTTGTAACTACAGTCCTGACGCTACGGATGACCCCTTTGATTCATGTGAATTCTTATCTTGTATCGAATTTGGTTGTACTGACGATATTGCTTGTAACTACAATCTAGATGCTGATTTCGACGATGGTTCTTGTGTCTACGCAAATGCTCCTTATGACTGTAATGGTGAGTGTGTTGAAGATAATGATGAGGATGGAGTGTGTGATATTTATGAAATATTCGGATGTCAAGATTCTGAAGCTTGTAACTACAATGCTATAGCTACAGACGACTTAGACACCTGTACTTATGACTGTTTCGGATGTCTAGATCCTGCGGCGTGTAACTTTGACAACACAGCCTCCCAAGACAACGGGTCATGTTCATTTGATTGTTATGGATGTACTGAGAGCAATGCTTGTAACTTCGATTTTGGAGCTTCAATTAATGATGGAACTTGTTGGTACGCTGAGGTGTACTACAACTGTGATGGAAACTGTATAAATGACGCTGACGGTGATATGGTTTGTGATGAACTTGAAATTTCCGGGTGTACTTTAAGTGATGCCTGCAACTACAATTCTTTAGCTACAGATGAAGACGATTCTTGTACATATGGCTGTTATGGATGTATGGACTTTGAAGCTTGTAACTATGATGCGGAGATCCTCAATGACGATGGATCTTGTGCATACCCTTCTTTCGGGTATGATTGTAATGGGGATTGTCTATGTGATGATGATGGAGATGGGGTTTGTTGTCCATTTGAAATACCTGGATGTACTTTAATTGAAGCTTGTAACTATGATCCATCAGCAACTGACAACAATGGAACTTGTCATTACGGTGTTGATTTTAATGAGAATAACATATGTGACGACCAGGAATTTCTCGGGTGTATGAATATCTTGGCTTGTAACTATGATACGGAGGCTCTCAATGAAGATGGTTCTTGTGAATTCTTATCATGTATTGTATTTGATTGTTCTGACATTAATGCTTGTAACTACAATGCTGATGCTGATTTCGACGATGGATCTTGTGTATACGCAAATGCTCCTTACGACTGTAATGGTGTGTGTGTAAATGACAACGATGGGGATGGGGTGTGTGATATTTATGAAATATTCGGATGTCAAGATTCTGAAGCTTGTAACTACATTGCTATAGCTACAGACGACTTGGGCACATGTACGTATGACTGTTTCGGATGTATAGACCCTGCGGCATGTAACTTCAACGATACATCAACTCTGGATGACGGAACTTGTGATTATGTTTCTTGCCAAGGGTGTACTGATAGTAATGCTTGTAACTATGACCCTACTGCAACTTTAAATGATGGGACTTGTGTCTTTCTAGATGAGTGTAGTGTATGTGATGGACCGGGAGCTGTATACGAGTGTGGATGTGCTGATATACCTGAAGGAGATTGTGACTGTGACGGAAGTCAGCTAGACGCAATAGGCATATGTGGAGGGAATTGTGAAGAAGACGTTAACGGTAACGGGGTATGTGATGACGCCGAGATTCTGGGTTGTATGGAATTTGAAGCTTGTAATTATGAGGCAACAGCAACGATAAGTGAAGATTGTGAATACCCTTCTTTCGGGTATGATTGTGATGGCAATTGTCTATCCGATTCTGACTCAGATGGGATCTGTGATCCATTTGAAATACCTGGATGTATGGATGCCGTAGCTTGTAACTACAATGAAGAAGCAACTGACGAGGATTGGTCTTGCGAGTATCCTCTAGAATACTATGACTGTATAGGTTGTATAAACGATGCCGATGAGGATGGAATTTGTGATGAGTTCGAAAATCCTATTGAGTTAATTATACCTGAAAATGTAACAGTTGAGTGTGGTGATGATCCTTATGAAGGAATTGCGACAGCAACAGAAGGGTGTTCAGAACCCGTAATTACATTTATTGACTATGTTTTTCCTGGCACATGCCCTAATACATCTACCATATTTAGAGTATATACTGCCACTGACCTTTGTGAGGATTTTGCAATTGAAATTCAACAAATAGATATTGTTGATACAACTGCCCCTACCCTTACCATACCTGAGGATTATAGTGTCGACTGTGAATACGACATTGTCTTAGACGAAGCAACTGCAACAGACAACTGCTCCACTGAGATAACGATTGAAGTGATAGATACTGAAGTAGTGGGAACTATCGAAGGAAGCTACACACTCATAAGAACATTTACTGCGACTGATGAATGTGACAACTCTGTAGTCGAAATTCAGACGATTACAGTAAATGAGGATGGGAACAGTGTTTGTGGCGAATCAGGGTGTACTGATGTATGTGCTTGCAACTATAATACTGAAGCTGTAAATGAGGATGATTCCTGTATCTATGAAGGGTGTACCGGCTGTACTTATAGCACAGCGGTAAACTATGATTCTTCTGCAAGTATTGAAGATGGCACTTGTCTCTTTGAAGGATGTATTGATAGCGAATTCACTAACTACAATCCTTTTGCTAATGATCAGGGACTTGATGTATGCTCTGACAGTCCTGGGAATGCTGACTTCACTGGAGATGGAATTGTTCAGTTGCAAGATTTACTTGAATTAATTATTGCATTCGGATCTGAAGCTCCTACGTATGGTGGCCTAGAGTGGGTGCAAGATGCGTGTATAATTTCCCCATATTCTGATGAAGTTCTTCTGGATGGTGCAGGGTTTGTAGAAGGAGATGAAGCTGCGGTTTGTTATCCAGGAGAAGGTTGCATGTATCCTCTCGCTTTAAACTACAATGAAGACGCTACAAGTGATGGTGGGTTTTGTGTCTTTCCTGGTTGTATAGATAGCGAGGCGCTAAACTTCAACTCCATTGCTAACATCGATGACGGCACTTGCAAATACTCTCCATGCCCTGACTTGAACGGGGATGGGTTAATTCAGGTTCAGGATTTAATAAACTTCCTGCTTGTTTGGGGAACTGAATATTAAGTTAGCTGAGTAACTTGAAATAATTTACGCTTCAAATCTCAAGAAATCCTAGAGAAGGAAAATGAGAAAAGAAAAATAAAATGAATACTACCGAATTAAGTGTAAAGGAAATAGTACAGGCATTATGGGAAAACGGAACTGCAGATAGTATATATAATTTCTGTTATGAAACTGAAGTAACCCATGCTGAAGCAGATTATATTGAGAATGATGGGTTTGGATGTGAGAGATTAGAAGAAGTGGATTCGGAGGCTGAGAGCTATAACCCGAAAGAGACAGAAAAGATTAAAATAGATGTTGAGAATTATATAGATAATAATTTTGAAGGTGACTTTTTTGACAAAGTAAATGCTGAGACACTGATTAAAGAAGTGACTGATGATTCTGGTAACGAAGTAGAACTAGGATCAAATATTGTAACTAAATTAGATATAGAATCTACAATTCAGCGTATGCTTGATGATTTGTGCAGTCTATTTGGAGGTTTTACTGTTATGGGAGGAGAAAAACTGTATCCTGAATTGGGAGATAATCCCTGGGAACATCCGAAAACTATTTATCTAGAAATCTCATCACCAGATGTTAAGCTTGAAGATTTGAATTCTGACTGGATAGACGATGAGTACTGTCTTGTTGAATAAAGAACGCAAAAAGAAAAATAATTAATAAGAAATCTTATTGGTTATTTCAACATATCCTCAAGACTCTCAGAAAGTAGTCTCTTATTTTTTGGTTGTGTAAGTATTGGTTCGGGTGTACTTTTGCATTCTACTTTTTCTATCTATGGGAACAACTGAGATAATATTCATTTTCGTTATTTACCTTCTTCTTTTTGGGTCGAAGGGGATACCATCGTTAGCAAAAACTATGGGGGAAGGCGTTAGACATTTCAGAAGCGCTACAGATGAAATCCAACGTGAAATCTTAAAAGGAACTGACGACATAAGCCGTGACTTTAAAAAGGCAACTGACATGAGATCGACACTAAAATCTGTCGATTCTAAGAATAAGCCTGTGAAAAAAGACCTGCCGAAGAGCCAGGACGATAAAAAAGAAACAAACTCAGCTGCTGGAGTGAAATAACTCGATGCGATTTATCTAGTTTGTTATGTGGTGTATATTTGGCTTGCATTGGGATAAAGAGTAACTTCGCAAGTATGAGTGTTCACAAAGAAGCCAAGCGCATCACCACACAGGTGTTGCACGAGATGAAGGAAAATGGGGAGCGTATCGCTATGCTAACTGCCTACGACTTTTCTATGACCCGCCTAGTGGATCAAGCTGGAATAGATATAATCCTTGTAGGGGATAGCGCCTCGAATGTAATGGCTGGTCACGAAACGACTCTGCCCATTACATTAGATCAAATGATATACCATGCCTCCTCAGTTGTTCGCGCAGCGAAGAGAGCGCTTGTGGTTGTCGATTTACCATTCGGTACATACCAAGGGAATTCTAAAGAAGCATTGAATAGTGCAATTAGGATCATGAAAGAAAGTGGCGCTCACGCTGTCAAGCTAGAGGGTGGACGTGAGGTGAGAGAATCCATAGAGAGGATATTGTCTGCTGGAATTCCCGTTATGGGGCATTTGGGTCTGACTCCTCAATCCATTTACAAGTTTGGCACTTACACAGTTAGAGCCAAGCAAGAAGAGGAAGCTCGCCTGTTAAAAGAAGATGCGCAAATGCTCAACGATATAGGTTGTTTCGCAATGGTCTTTGAGAAAATTCCTGCAAGTCTTGCTGGAGAAGTTACCGCGGCCGTTGATTGTCCTACGATTGGAATCGGAGCCGGTGCAGACTGTGATGGACAAGTACTCGTTCTTCACGATATGTTAGGAATCACTCAAGATTTCTCTCCTCGTTTCCTGCGTCGCTATTCTGACATTGGAGACCAAATGCTTGGCGCCATCCAAAACTATGTTGCAGACGTCCGTTCGCGGGACTTCCCTTCTAAGGATGAGCAGTATTAAAAAAGAGAGCTTTGACTTGAAGCAAAAGGACGCTTCTCGAAAGTTCTTGCGTCAACCTAAGAAGCCCATCGTTATGAGTACGGTTGCTACTCTCAAAGTCCTTTACGAGGACAATCATATTATCGCAGTAAATAAACGATCGAGTGATATCATTCAGGGAGACGGAAAAGGCGATAAATCATTGTGCGAAGTCGTTGCCGAATACATTGCTAAGAAATACTTAAAGCCGGGCAAAGCATTTATCGGGACGGTACATCGACTCGACCGTCCAGTAAGTGGGGTAATCCTTTACGCAAAGACTTCGAAAGCACTCTCGCGTTTGACCACAATGTTTCGAAATAGAGAAATACAAAAAACATATTGGGCAGTGGTTCAACCCACGATTAACCCACCAGAAGGTCACATCGTTAATTACCTGAAGAAGAACTCCAAATTAAATAAAAGCTACGTACACTCACGCCCCGGTGAAGATAGAAAAGAAGCAGAGCTTAAGTACAAGGTCTTAGGTAAAAGCAATCCATACACATTTGTGGAAGTATTGCCTAAATCTGGACGACACCATCAAATTCGAGTCACCCTAGCATCCCTTGGCTCACCTATCAAAGGCGATGTAAAGTACGGCGCTAGAAACATTAACGACAACGCGTCAGTGCACCTGCACGCGCGTCGCATAGACTTCATTCACCCAGTAAAGAAAGAAGCTGTAACTATCATCGCGCCTCCTCAAGAAGATCAACTTTGGGATGAATTTATCGCCCTCGATTTAAAGCTCCAGAAATTGCTTAACAAGAAGTAACAAAGGTTACTTGGGTGTGGGGAAAGATGAGGTAAATTTGGGCTTCAGAAAATACAAACATGAGTACACCAGAACACGTAAATTGCCTCATCATCGGATCGGGCCCATCAGGATTCACAGCAGCTATATACGCAGCACGTGCAGACATGAAACCCGTCTTATACCAGGGCCTACAGCCCGGAGGGCAACTCATGGAAACCACCGAAGTGGACAACTTCCCAGGGTACCCAGATGGGGTCAACGGACCTCAGATGATGATGGACTTAGAGGCTCAGGCGAAGAGGTTCGAAACAGATGTAAGATCAGGTTGGATTACTAAAGTGGACTTTTCTGGTGAATTGAAGAAGGCATGGGTTGGAGATGGAGATGACGCCGTTGAAATTCACGCAAATACAGTAATTATTTCTACTGGAGCCTCTGCCAAGTGGCTGGGGTTAGAAAACGAGATTAGACTTAGGGATATCGGTGGAGGAGTTAGTGCTTGTGCAGTTTGTGATGGATTCTTCTACAGAGGACAAGACGTTGTGATCGTAGGTGCTGGAGACTCTGCATGCGAAGAGGCTTCATACTTAGCTAAGCTATGCAATAAAGTAACGATGTTTGTTCGTCGTGATCAGATGCGCGCTTCTAAGGCGATGCAAAACAGAGTTAATTCTATCGAGAATATCGATATTATGTACAATACTGAAACAGTTGATATTCTGGGAGCTGATGGTGTCGAAGGCGTTCGTTTACGCAACCGAGTTTCTGGTGAGGAGTCTGAAATTACAGTGACTGGCTTCTTCGTCGCAATTGGACACACACCTAACACAGGAATGCTCAAGGGTTGGGTAGATTTAGACGAACAAGGATATATAATCCAGGCATCACCAGGAACAACTCTCACAAATGCAGATGGTGTATTCTGGGCTGGAGACTGCGGGGACAAAGTTTACAAGCAAGCTGTTACAGCTGCTGGATCTGGATGTATGGCTGCCCTTGATGCTGAGAGATACTTGGCTGAAAAAGGAGTACATTAATAACATCTGACACAGATAATTAAATGAAACCTTTTAAATGCCTTGCAATTGTTGTGGTAGTGCTTTTTCATGTTCAACATTTTTATAGCCAAGCTAACCCAATTGAATATAAAACCGACCATCTAAAATATTCGAAAAATGAATTGCTCGGGAGAATCAATCCATCCTCGCCCCTATTTTCTGAGGTACCCATTATGTACGCTTCTCGCACAGGAATACTTCTTCGTACAGAAGTTTTAAATGCATTTCACGGGCTTCAACAGGCAGCATCGGATGAAGACATTGAGCTGATCATACTCAGTGGTACTCGAACATTTTCACATCAAAAATCTATCTGGGAACGCAAATGGGAGCGTCCAAGATATATGGGTTGGTCAGATCTAGAAAAGACGCTCGATATCTTAACCTACAGCTCCATGCCGGGCACATCACGCCATCATTGGGGTACTGATATAGATTTAAACTCCTTTGAGAATGATTATTTCGAAAGTGGTGAAGGACTTATCGTTTATGAATTTCTAAATAGATGTGCGAAAGAGTTTGGTTTTCAGCAAGTTTACACATCTAAAGAAATACCTAATTCACCTCGCTCTGGATATGAAGAAGAGAAATGGCACTGGTCTTACACGCCAATTTCAACACCAATGTTGAAAGCATATAACGAATTAATTTTAACAGAAGACATTAAGGGATTTAAAGGAGCGAGTCAAGTTGATTCAGTAAAAATCATTAACGATTACGTGAACGGTATCACAATCTTAGACTTTGAATAAATAACATACGTGAGTGTCCGTTATGATGCACTTTAAAACTACAGACTAATCCAGTCCTCTGAGACTTTTGCGTTTATAAAATTCCAACGCTCTTTACGTATCTCAAAACCCTCCCCGTTAAGTTTTAATCTCGCTGTTATAGAACACACATTGTAAATGTAATTGGATATCTTTACAACATGGATTCCAGAGTAAAAAATTTACTACTTATGCATTTTGTAATTCTGATTTTCGGTTTTACGGGGATCTTAGGCAAACTTATCTCAATTGACGCATTACCATTGGTTTTCTGGAGAACTGCTATTGGTGCTGTTACAATTTATTTGTGGCTTAAACTACAGAATAAAATAACGAAGAAATCTTGGGCCACAATAGCGAAGATGGGTGGTGTAGGGATATTAATAGCCATACATTGGGTGACTTTTTTCGCTTCAATTAAAGTTAGTAATATCAGTGTAGCACTAACGATGCTTGCCGTCAGCCCTATGTTTGTTGTATTTCTCGAACCTATTTTTTTTCGTAGAAAAATAGATCCAAAAGAAATTTTTATAGCAGCTGTTGTTATTTTAGGTGTCTCCGTCACTTTAAGTTATAGTGCCGGATATGAATGGGGCGTTTTCTTAGGACTCATTTCTGCATTATTTGCTTCTTTATTTACAACAATAAATGGAGTTTTGGTAAAAACCCATGACGCTAGCAACCTATCTTTAGTAGAATTGTCCGTAGGGAGTCTTGTTATCTTTCTTTTTATGGCTATTCGTGGCGAAGTGGGGTTGGAATTGATACAATTAGAAATCTCAGATTGGATATACATTACAATCTTAGCGATAGTTGCCACGACATTCGCTTTCATAGCTTTCACACATGTGATGAAAGTTCTCACTCCATTTACAACGACTGTAGCCATTAATCTAGAACCCATTTACTCTATAATACTAGCAGTCTTAATCTTCGGAGAAGAAGAAATTATGGGGGTGCAATTTTACATCGGTGCCTCTATAATAATAGGAGCCGTCATTCTTAATACTCTTGTTAAAAGAAAAAAACAGGAACACAACTAGAATTTTCGAATCGACTCTCGTTAGTATATAAATCTTAACTGATGTGAGTATTACATTGCAGTCATGAAAATAACCATTCCAGAATATAAAATCGAAAGAAGAGTTAGGGCGATGGCTCATAAATTATCTGATGAGCATAAAGCGTCAGGAAATGACAAAACGCCAGTCATGATTTGTATTTTGAATGGTGCCTTTATTTTCTTCTCTGACTTAGTGAAAGATATGGGTATAGAAATCGAGGTCGATTTCATTCGCGCAAAATCATACAGCGGTATGGACAATTCACAAGGGGTAACATTTACGAAAGAAATAGAAACTGACCTCACTGGGAAGAGAGTTTACATTGTTGACGATATGGTTGACACAGGGAAGACGATGAATGCTGTCTTGGATAAAGTAAAGGCATTAAAACCAGCAGAAGTTAAGATTGTCACACTTGTTGATAGAAAATCTGGGACTTTTAAAGTTGACCACACATGTTTTCCAGAGATGGGCGAAGAGTGGTTTGTGGGATATGGATTCGACCTAGATGGGCTGTGTCGGAATTATCGAAATATTTATGACTCGAAAAGTGAATAATCCGGTTAATTGCTGTTTAGAAATCCATAGTCTTAAATCAGAGCATATTCTGTATCTATAAATTAGAATAGTATTATCTTACAGAATTAACGATTATGAAAAGATATATTCGCACACTTTTACTAGCAATCCTAGCAATCCTATCAATCGATAGCTCAGCACAATTGCCTAACGGCAGTATCGCTCCTGATTTCACTGCCACCGATGTTAACGGTGTAGAATATAATCTCTACGAACTCCTTGATGCTGGAAACACTGTAATACTTGATTTCTTCGCTACATGGTGTGGTCCCTGCTGGAGCTACAGAGAAACTGGAGTCTTAGATGATATTTGGAATATCTACGGACCAGGAGGGACAGGAGATGTTTACGTTTTTTCTTTAGAGTCTGACGGCGCCACTACTACTGCAGATCTATATGGTACTGGATCAAACACAATTGGTGATTGGGTTACTGGGACTCCATTTCCGGTATTCGACAACGTACAGAGCATCTTTTATGCCTACGGAAACAACTATTACCCAACTATTTATACCGTTTGTCCTAACCACACTTTAGTTGAGTCTGGTCAAGCGTCTTTCCAAGACCATGTTAATGCGATTTATACGACTTGTGATATGGAGCCTCCTGTATGCGCAATACTTGACATCTCACCTGGAGTACAACTTGCATGTAATCCATTGACGAACACATACACACAACAACTGGTTGTTACCCACGAAAACACTCCTAATACTGGCTGGCTTAACGTCAATGGAACCTTACACGCAATCAACAACAGTCCTCAGATCATCTCTTTAGTAAACACACCCGCTAACAGTGAAACAGTGGATGTAAATGTGTTCGTGACTACTGAGGAAACTTGCTCTGCAGACACTCTAAATTGCTACACTCAAAGGGATCCGTGCTGTGCTTTGATTCGTTTGGAATACGTAAATCCCAACTCCAATGTAATTAAGGTGAAGAACACTTCGGACTGTGGAGGTGATATAAGTGGTTGGGGAGTCTCTTCTAATGGAGTATATAACTCTTTTGATGAGCTTTCTGGAAGCCAAGGTTTATACTTAGAGGCAGGTGCAGAGATTCAGTTGGCATGGTCAAATTGGGCCGCTGACGAAACATTTGGAGATTTGCAATTGTACGGACCCACCAACGTATTAATGGACTACATACAATGGGGAAGCTCGGGAAGCTTAAACGAGTCTGTTAGTTCTTCACTAGGTTTTTGGGAGCCAGGGACTTTCGTGAATGCCCTCCCTCCTTTTGAATATATAGGTGATGGATCTCATGGATATGAATTTTGGACGGGTGCAGATATCCCTTGTGATATTTTAAATGTTGAAGTCGTTTCATACACAGATTGCAATCCAGCCACAGGAGATTATTCAGTCAGCTTTACAGTTGATTACACAGGTGCGCCTGAATCAGGTGGGGTTTCAGTAAATGGAAATTCTCTTGCACTTCAAGAGTCAGGTTCGACGTATGTTATTGACATACCGTCAAATGGGGTTTGGCTTAATCTAGATGTAAGTTTCGAAGATGAATCAGCATGTTCTTTCTTCTTAGGAAATGCTGTATACGGTCCTAGTTATTGCTATGTCGGTCAAGGTTGTCTCACAGACCTAAGTGAAGATGGGGCTGTGACGGTCCAGGATTTATTGCTCGTATTAAGTGAATTCGGGTGTAGTTTTTCTTGTGAGAACGATGTCAATCAAGACGGCAATGTCACCGTCGATGACCTTCTTCTAATTCTTGGTGCTTTTGGTAGTACTTGTTTCTGACTGAAACTATGAAGCATTTAATTATAGCGATCTTGTTTTATCTCTTCACCGGCTGTTCCGAGGAGGAAATATATCATTCCGATCAAGTACAAATAGATCTAAAAGGTGAAATGATTGGCTTAAGTGATTCTGTGCCAAACAATGTAATCGATCTTAATGTTGACAACAGTGCCCACAGAAAAGTTGATATCCCGATGCATTAAAAAATGTTGTGTCGCTTACGAACCATAGCACAAAGTTTCTTTTCATTGGTTTTAATTCTCACTTCTTAAAGTATATTGACAGTGTTATGAAAAAACTTCTACTCATATTGTCGATCGGACTTTGTGGATCCTTTTTTTCTCAAGGGATTCAATTAGAACTTGAAGCTTTTAATCGATCTATTCCTACT
>Ga0307984_1000527_pt1 | contig 16738 bp, 19 predicted proteins | sample EllFjometageno78_FD_203169 | JGI IMG/M metagenome (GOLD analysis project Ga0307984, IMG submission 203169) | Marine microbial communities from Ellis Fjord, Antarctic Ocean - #78 | ecosystem: Environmental > Aquatic > Marine > Unclassified | place: Southern Ocean | collected 2014-10-09
TTAGTTTGTCGGGTATTGGACGAGCCTCCTAAGCTGCAGGATGAACCTCCATGTCGGGATGTCTGGAGGGCCTGCATTGAATCCCATTAAGGATCTACAGTAGTCTTTCTCCACTCGGTCGTATACTTTGCAGTATGAGATAGCAGAAAAGTCCACCATTGCCGCCGTCGCCTCGTTCAACTGAACGGTTTTTGTGGCGGGTCACGTAGCGGGTATGTTGACGGACACATCTTTGTCGTTAGTTGCGAGCGCCCAATCTAGGATCGCCTTATTTGGTAGTGCTTTTTTCATTTCTTTAGTTGGTTTGCTTCTGTTTCGTTTTGTTTTTGGTGACTTCGTCTGCGTAGTAGTTAGCCGTCTCGAAGATGTGCCCTCCTACTATACGCTTGCCTTTGATCGTGATAAACTCAACGCCTTTGAACTCTTTCGCAAGTGCTCTATTAAACTCGGCCCACTCTTGCCGGTACTCTGGGACCGTGAGGATGTGACACACACTTCCCATATTGCACCCGTAGAATACAATGCCAGCATGAGTGAAGTCGGAGTAGGTTTTCTTTACCACCTTGAAGGGCTTACGTCTAGGTGCCTTCTTGTTGTTGTATCCTCTGATAAAGGTGCGTAGTTCTCTTAGTTCTATTGATCTCATTTCTTTTCTTTATTTGGTTTGGTTTGTTCTTTGATTTGCTTTTTACCGTCCTCTCGGACGCGCTTGTTCTGTCTCTTCTTGCCAAAGGGCCTTAGGTGCACCTTCCACTCCACAGTTTTCACTGATCCTTTGCCCTTGCTTGCGCTTGCCATTACTTCAGGGGGAAGAAGATGACTTCGAAGGCCTTGCGCGTGATTACTTCAGGCCCGACGTAGGCAATACCTAACATCGTGATGATGAATAGGATACTGCCGATTAGTAGTTGTTTCTCTGGTTTCATTAGCTTAGTGGGTTGCTGATAACGATGTCGCCGTCGCTGTATTCTGAGTCATCCTCATTCCAATACCAAACGAATTGCTTCTGGTAAAGGTAAAAGGGTGGTGGCAAGTGCTCATTGATCCGCGCCTTTGTAGTCACGGTGGTGTAGCCGTTGGTGTCTACTACTATTTCACCTGATGGTTTAAAGGTGAGGATGTCAGTAGCGTGTAGCCTGAGCGCGATGGCACCGTTGTCTCGGCGCTCAAGCCATGTGTTGTTGCCAACCTTCCGTCGCTCTGTGCAACGTCCAGTCAGCAGTCCTTGTGCGTCTGCGTAGTTCATATTGTATTCAGTGTTATAAGGGTCAACTGTAAGGCTGTCCCTTATTGTAACTATAGTATAGCATATGGTGGAGCATAGCGCAAGGTTAATCGTTCTATGTCATACGATTTATTGATAAATAAGGCCACGCTCCATCTATGCAATGGGCTATGCTCCATCTATGCAATGGGGGTCTGATGATCTATGAAATAGGGGTCGCTCCATCTATGGTGATAGACCTTTTTCTCATGTGTCATGTATCATGATTCGGGTCTCGTGGTTCGGGATTCGGGTCTCGTGGTTGAACGTTCAACGGTTCTGCTATGCTACCTTATAAGATGGAGAAGGCAGGCAATAACGCCAAAAAGCCTAATCCACTATTGATTATGAAAATGAAAGAGAAAGCAGTCAAAGCGGTTAAAGCAGTCAAAGCAGTCAAAGCAGTTAAAGCTTTAACGGAAGAGGAAGAGGCTCACAAGGTCGATGTTATTCAGAGATTCCATGATAAAGAAAAGAGGGATCTCATGTCCTCTTTTGTTGATTCTGTGAGAGTTGCCACAAGGGATAGCATCAAGGCAGCAAAGTCCGATGCAACAAGTGGTCAAAAGGGCGCTTGGTTCATTGCTTGCCAATTTTGGCAAGGGCGAACGATTGATGAGAGTATCTCGGAAATGCGCAAGGCTTTGAAAGATGCGAAGCTCCCCGTCGGAAAGCTAGAAGCTTCCCGTAAGTTAGTTGGACACGCTCTCCACTTGCGCAGGCTGTCAAATAAAGCTGACGACAAGATTATTGAGGAAGCTGCCGCGTCCGGCGATGAAATTACGTTGCAAGATATTGCACATAATGCATTTCCGAAAGATGCCAAGTGGCATTCAATCCGATACTATGCAAGGATAGAAGAACTTGCAGGGAGAACTTCCACAAGTATAACAGAAGAATGGGAGAAGCACCATTCCGCAGCCATTGCCAAGGTCAAAGGGGAAAAGAACGTGCCTTTTCGATCATGGTATATCCAGAAGTTCGGAATCACTGCTGACAAGTTCGAGGAAGAGGTGAACGTGAAGACTTGGGACACGCAATTATTAAAGGCAAGCGAGCCAGCTAAGAAAAACGCGACTGCGGAAGCCACAAGCGACCAGCTGGTCTTAGCCTTCGTTAAGCGGGGCGAATTGTTGAAGGTGGCGCTTGAGAGATTGACTCAATCTGACAGGTCCGCCCTTCTGGGGGTGATTGAATCAGTCAATCAGGAAATGAGGGACTAGGATTAAGGAACAAGGAACAAGGCAGGTTTTGCAATTGCAAAACCTGCCTTTTTTTGTGCCTTCAACTGGGTACAGAAACAAGGGTATGTTTCGGGATTCAACTGGGTACAGAAACAAGGGTATGTTTCGGCTTCATGTCCGCGCCTTTCCTACCCACCAGCTCGCGAGACTTGAGAGCCTTCCCGACCATTTTTCCCGCGCCCTGCTTCACGATTCCCGAATCGCCCTTCGTGGTTCAGGATTGCGACTCAGGAGCAACAACAAGCAGGAGGTTTGAGGATAAACTGAACGAAGTGAAGCAAACTATTCGGGACGCCACGGGTAGGGGGGTAGATTTTTGTGTCTGATCATCTATATATATATGTGTGCTTGTGAAAAAATTTCCCTCCTTTATCCTCCTCCTCATGCCAAGCGACAGAACGAAATATTATGCGGGTTATTATGAGCAGAATCGGGCCAAGAAACTCGCGTATCAGAATGCGTATTACGAGAGGATGAAGGGTCATATTAAGGGAAATAAGGAGCTTATGGATTTGCTCGAACCGGAGGAAGCAGTTCGAAAAAGGCAAAAATACTTGGATTACCAGAAACATTATAGGCAGATGAGGAGGCAAAAAGTTAATGCTGTAAAACCGGAGGGCCAATAACGTCTTCTTCGAGGCCTCTTTCGGATTCGGTATTCGTTGTAGGTGCTAGGTTTGCGGGTTAATGCTGTATCAATATGGTTTGTTTATTAAAAAAGTCTATGTGTGAGGGGGGTAATGCTGCGTGAGGTTTAGGCAGCATTACCTCCTTTTAGAGGATACTTTATTTATAAGGATACAGATTTATACAGCATTAACCCAAACACCCTTTTCTCTTGCGTTACGGCATTAACCTATTAGGGTTCGGGAATCATGAAACAAATCGAAGGAGCAAAAAACTACGCAATAGCTGACTCGGACTACGTCTTCAACACGAAGACCTCTCGCAGAATGAAGCGCTACTGGTGCCACAACCGGAAGAGCTACAACAGCCGCATCCTGAGTGACAGCGGGAAACAGGAAGTGCTCTGGCACTCAGACCCCCACGTTGGCCTCCAGATGGCCGCTGACGCGTTCGCAGGCTTTGAGGTTATTCCGTCCTTCTCCGACTACTTGCTGGCCCCCCACGGGGCTGTATGGCGCGTTAAAGGTCCAAGGGTTAAAAAACCCATCCTAATGGCAACCCATTCCCGAAAGCGCTCTGAATACGTCCAGCTAAAATCGGACGCGGGAAAGAGAACTTGCCTGTCCGTTAAAAAGCTAGTGCGCGAGCTGTTCGAGGCCTAAATGTCAATGCTTGACTTGCGACCTTAAAATTTATACCTTATTCGGAATGTCGAACTTAATTGACTTAGATGGACTCGACTTGGGGAGCCTCGATAAAAAAGGGAAACCTGTTGAAACCCGTCTCAAGGATGTCAAAGCTGCCGTTGGTATCTTTGCGACCTTGCTTCGCGCAGACGAGAAGTCTGCCGTCAACCGCTCTCGGATCGACAGCATGTTTGATGGCGTTGCCCCCTACAGCCAAACACAGTTGGCGGCTAGTGGTCAGGGACTGAAGACCAACTTGAATTTCGGGGAAGCTCAGCGTTTGCTAGACATCTCCCTTTCCGCCTACGTAGATCTCTACAGCTCGCTAGAGAAGTTCGTGGAGGTCAAGGCCACAACGGGAGAGCGGAGTGCAGTGGCCCCAAAGGAGAGTATTGTAGCAGAGGAGCTAACAAGTCTCTTCCGCCGTTGGCCTGAGTTCCACAGCGCCTACCTCCGACTCTGCACCCAGTTCGTGAAACACGGAGTCGGGATTGCTTACTTTGATTCACCAGAAGACTGGAAGTTTCGTGTTGGCGGATTCGCAGACATCCTGATTCCGCGCCAGTCACAGGCATCCGAAAACGCGATTGATATCGCTGTTGGTCGTCGCCAGTATCACCTACACGAACTCTACCATTTCATTAAGAACGAGAAGGCTGCTAAGGCAGTCGGCTGGGATGTGGCAGAGGTCAAGCGGGTCATGATGGACAACGTCAAGACGTCAGGCCGCTCTGCCTCAGGCAACAGCTATTCGGACTACGAATCGCTACAGGCTGAAATCAAGAACAACGACCTCTACGCAGGCATCCAGAACCCCACCGTTGACGTATTGCACTACTGGGTTCGGGAGATCGATGGCAGCGTGAGCCACTACATCTCCGCTGAGTCCAACCCCAAAGAATTTCTATACAAGAAGGTCAGCCGCTACGACTCACCGGAGCAGGCTTACATCTTCTTCACTTACGGCGTTGGCAGCAACGGCACTTACCATTCGATTAGAGGACTCGGCCAACGAATCTTCTCTCACGTTCAGACGAGCAACCGCCTACGCTGCCAGCAGATTGACGGCGCGATGCTCGCCTCCTCGGTGATGATCCAGCCTGAGAACCAACGCTCACTGGACGAACTCAGCTTCACCTTCTACGGTGCATACGCGGTGATGTCCCCGAACGTCCGCATCGTTGAAAAGGCGATTCCGAATCTCGGCACAGCAGTCCAACCAGCACTGCAAGACCTGTCGCAACAGCTCGCGCTCAACACGGACACGATGTCCCCTTATGGTTCGACTCAGACTTCGCCATACAAGAATCAGATGCAGGTTGTATCTGACATGGATGTCGCTACAAGGATTAGTGGCTCGACGCTAAACCTGTTCTACTCAAGTTGGACTCGCCTGATGCGCGAGATGGTCCGACGAGTCGTTCAGGCCAAGAGACCAGACGCGCAAGTTAAAGATTTCTTCGAACGCTGCGAGAAGCGTGGAGTCGAAAAAGAATTCATCCAAAAATTAGATGCAGCACAAACCAAAGCGGTTCGTTCCATTGGAAACGGATCGCATGCAAACAGGCTTGTCTCGCTACGCGAGCTTCAAGGAATTAGTGGTCAGTTCGACGACGTTGGTCGCCGCAACCTTACTCGTGACATCGTTAGCACTAGGGTCGGTCATGATCTCGCGGATCGCTACGTTCCGGCGCAAGAGGACGACAGACAAACGGTAGATACCAAGATCGCTTACCTTGAGAACCAGCAGCTACAACAGGGCAATCCAGTTCCGGTAGTATCGAGCGAGTTACACGGCCAGCACTTGGCGTTGCATGTCCCACTACTCCAGCAGATCATTCAGGCGATCAACGAGGGTCAAGCAGACCCGCAGCAAGTTCTTCCTGCTCTACAGGCTCTTTACCAGCACATTGGGGAGACCGCACAGTATGCTGCCGGAGACCCTGCATTGGAAGCCGTAGTAGCAAACGCGAAGCAGATTTTGCAGTATGCTGAAGAAGCGATCAACAACACCATGAAGGCGTTGGAGAAGATCCAAAGGGACCAAGCGCAAAATAATGAAGAAGAAGGTGGACAACCACAAGCGTCTGAGATAGATATGAAGCTACAGAAGGCGCAAATCGACATGCAGATCACCCAGCAAAAGGCCGAACTTGATATGACAATCAAGCAGAAGAAGTTCGACCAAGAGCAAGCGATCCGAGATGCCGAAGCTGCCTTGAAGTTTCGTATACAAGAATAATGTCCGCTAAAAAGAAACCCACTGTTCCAATTAAACTGGAATACTGGTTCAATGATTTAAAGTCAGTAACAAGGTTACGGGAACTACTAGAGGACCCCGCCCTCCAACAGGCTATCGCAATTTTGAAAGAAGCGTCAGGACCAACGGTTACGTCGTTGGATGATGACCCACACGCCAACAGCCAAAAGCTGGCTTGGTATGCAGGATACAGGGACGCCTTTAATGATTTGGAGAAGCTGACGCATCAGCCCTCCACCACTAAAAATAACAAAACAGACGAATGGACGCACTTGTAGAAGAAGCACCAACCAATGTAGACTCCTTGCCGGATGCTACTGAACCTGTTTCCTTTGAGTCATCTTTGGAAGCGGCCTTCGCTAATATTGGACAAGAGGATACGGCAGCAGTTGACGACAACACGCAGACGGATGAGCCAGTTGTAGCTGATGAGCCAGTTGTAGCCGACGAGCCAGCTAAAGAGCCAGAGCCAGTTGTATCTGAGGAGTCTTCAGACGATCCACTTGAGAGCCTGACCGACGACATCGGCGACGAGTGGACCCCGAAGGCAGCTAACCGTTTCAAAGAACTCAAGACCGAACTCAAGACAAACCGCTCTGAGCTAGACCAGTTCCGCCAGCAGTCTAAGGAATACGAATCAAAGATTAAGGAACTGACCGGACTTGCGGAGAGCAAGGACGTGGAGCAGATGCAGGAGAAGCTTGCCCAATTCGAGAAGGATCAGGCCCTAACTAATCTGGAGCAGACGCAAGCTTACAAGCAAGCAGTAACAGAACCGCTGGCGTCTCTTGTTGATCAAGCGGACCAGATGGCAGATAAGTATGACATCGATTCCGATGCTTTAATCGACGCGCTATCCCTAGACGACCCTAAAGAGCAGGAAGAACGGATAGCGGAACTCTTGCCAGAAGCGAGTGATCGGGATAAGGCAAAGATCTACCGGATCATGGAGGACATTGACCCCATCCTGCAGCGTCGCAAAAGCCTTTACGCGAACGCGGATGAGGCACTAGCGGAAGCTAAACAGCTTGAGGAGCAGCAAACGACAGCTACGGCAGCCGAGAACGCCCAACAACGCCAGAATATCACCAAAAGTGTCGTCCAGAGAGTCCAAGAAAAGTTGCCTTTCCTAAAAGGAATCGAGGGTCTCGACATGTCAGCCATCCAGAAAAAAGCATCAGATATTGATCCAACTGCCATGCACCCTGTTGATCACGCTTACAACGCAGTATCAGCGCAAGTGTTCCCAACGGTTGTCCGCCAGTATCTTGAGATGCGTAAAGAGGTTGATGTTTTGACTGATCGCCTTGCAGAATACGAAGAAGTTGAGCCTGCGATGTCCGGCCAGACGAAGGCACCTTCGGTTAGGGCTGGGGTGTCAGAAAGCGGGAGCTTTGAAGATCGGGTGAACGCAGCTTTGGGTTCTATGTAACCCCCTTGACATATCTGCGTGTGGTGATACTATACGCGTATCAGTCCGGCTGCTCTAGCCATTAAATAGTTCTACAGGGTTGGTAAGATACACAGAAGCTCGCGGTTGCTCTAGCCATTGAATAGTTCTAGGGAGGTTCACCTTAACTCTTTTAGTTTTCGTCCACGCTGGCCGGAAGCGCAAACCTTTATCTATTTATAACAATGTCCAAATTTGACATCGGTTCCACTGGAACCGAGGCAATCAACACGATCCTCGCCGAAGAAGCTAACCGCATCGGCAGCGATATCTATTCTCGCACGCTCCACACCTCTCCTTGGTTGGACCTTACTAAGCAATCCTCTTTCCCTGACGGTCAAGGTTACCAGCAGACCACGCTCATTTATGACCGTGCCATTGCTACCAAAACCGCAGCAGGCGACGCTGGGTCGGCTGGAGTAAACTGGAACGCCGTTGGTGGTCAGTTTTCTGCAACCAACAACGCAGTCGGACAAACCTTGGACGCTCTTGAAGATTCTCAAGGTGGTCGCGGAACTGCTGATTCTGGAGCAACTAACCCCCCCACCGGCACCACCCACGACAAGCGTTCCTTCGTTCAGTTCAGTAAGAAGCTGAAGCCTTACTCACTGCAACGCGCCGTGATTGAGTCTCCACGCATCTCGCTTGAAGACCTCCGCTTCGCAGCTCATCGCCAAGATCAGCTCCGTGCGATCATGGACATCATGACTCAGGTCACCCGCAACTCGTGGGAGAGCCGCTATCGTGATGAGTATGAGAAAGTTGCTGGAAAATTCTTCGAGTGCAAGACTACGGCATCTGCTGAGGCCACCTCAGACTTTGAGGGTTCTGTTGTCGCTGGCCAAACCTCTGCCGCTGACGCTAACCTCTCTAACGCTGTCCTCGATAAGGTTTACTACAGCCAGATTCGTAAAGGTGCTGGAGCAAATGCTTATGGCCGTGAGAATGGTCGCCCGATCTTCTCGCTCGTGTGTTCTTCTGAGGCTTCTTACCAGCTCCAGACTGAAGCAGGCTTCCGCGATGACGTTCGTTATAACAACGCTAAGGTCAGTGACCTGATCGCGCCATTGGGGATTGAGAAGTCATTCCGAGGTTTCTACCACCTCATCGATGACCTCGCCCCACGCTTCAATGTCCCTTCGACCACCTACGTGGCTGTGCCTCCTTACAGCGTCCTTGCGGGAGTCGCCTCTCCTAACCTAGACTACGAGACGGCTACCCACGAACTCGCCTTCGTGATGCACCCTGAAGTTTGTGAAGCCCTTATCCCTAATCCGATGAGTGGTTCCAATGGACTCAGCTTCGACCCTGTCAACTACCGTGGTAAGTTTGACTGGAAGAACATCGCTAACGAAGTATCCAACCCTGATGGGACCATTGGGTTCTTCCGAGGAGTTCTTGCAAGTGCAACTAAGCCGATCAAGACCGACTTCGGTTACGTGATCGTTCTCAAGCGCACCTCCAGCACCCCCGCAGCCTAATTAATCTAGTTGAGTAGCGGGTGTGATACACCCGCTACTTACCACAATTATACAAAATTATGCCTACACTAGATGACGCACCAACAAGTCAGGTAGCCACCTTAACTGGAACCCAAGCCGGAGTAGCCACAGATGTAACTACGAGAGCCGCTGGAGCAGATTTGATCCAGATCTATGATGTCTCTGAGCAAAAAGCTAAGACCATCAGCCTTTCGGAACTTGCTAACGCACTCACCGTCGCTGGAACTCAGGCTCAACTGGACACCTAATCCCGAATCCCTCACCACGAAACACTTAACATGGACCCCGTTACCCGCCTCTAAAGCAGGTATCGGGGTTCTTTTGTTTACAACAAATATTTATTATGAGCGAAGAAGAAATAGAGGCCTACATTAAGGAAAACCCTCAGTTTAGAAAACTACTAGAGACAGAAGAAGGGAGAAAGCTCTTTGCAGCGTGGACACAAGGACCTCCAATTAGTATGGAGGACGCGGTTGAAGACCGCTTCGCCAAGTTCATCGCAGAAAATGATGCCGCCGACGCAGCGGCTAACGCACGAACCAAACCCTCTCAGGTAAAAACTCCTGTGGAGCCTAAAAAGGACTACACTCCAGCAGCTCTTAAATCATTCAAGGAGGCCAAAGGATACCAGTTTGACCCCAATGCAAGTGAGGATGTAGCAGGTATGGAAGAGATGAGGACCGCAGCCATAGCGTCCTTTTTGGGGGCCGAAAAGGATATTGTGGAACCGCCACCTGAAAGGGCCGAGGCCATAGCAGCCTTTTTGCAGGCCGAAAAGGATATTGAGCCCGCTCCAGAATTTGTGGAAGCACACAAAAGGGCCATTTTGGATGGCTCTGTGGCTGAGTGGGCTCCAAATGACCAAGCATATCAATTATTCGAGGATGTCGAAGGCCACCCGTATGACACTAATTCAAGTGAAGACGTAAAGGGGATGGAAGCACTTAGGTTAGCGTCCAAAGAACCTTTTTGGCAACCCACAGAAGAGGCCCCTGCTAAACCAACTCCTACTGCTGCTAAACCAACTCCTACTGCTGCTAAACCAACTCCTGCTGCTAAACCAACTCCTGCTGCTAAGACTGACGCACCCGCTAAGACTGACGCACCTGCTAAGACTGACGCACCCGCTAAGACTGACGCACCCGCCAGCACCTCCAAAGGAGAAACACCCTATGACCCCATGATGGGGACTACAGGTGACAACCCAGATGACTACGACTTGGCCGGAGGCACCGACAAAGCACCCGAAGTTGACTACAGCGCAGATGCGATTGAGTTGTTCCAGAACACCCACGGCACTAGCTTCGACACAAAGTCCAGTAGGGACAGAGCAAAGTTGGAGGATATGAAGGCGACCCTTGCTAATAATAAAGACAAGAAGTTGACCCCCGACCAATTCGCTCTTCAATATTACCGAGAATTCGTTCTATAAACGACGCTGGACAAGACTACCCAGATAGGGTAGTCTTCGCCAAAGGCTACGACAGATGGCAGCAGCAAATCATAATATCACCGTAAGCCGTGGCGAGGACTTCTCGTTCGAGCTTATTATTTCGGGAAGTTCAGAAACTATTGCCCTAACGGATAATGTCATTAAGGCAGAGATCAGACGCGGCGGCGGGAAACCACTGGTCGCGTCTTTTGTTGCCACTATACCCGATCAGGCGGCCAATTCAGAGGCGGATAAGGGCAAAGTCAAACTGAAATTAGCTAAAGCCGAATCCCTAAAACTCGACGGCAATCTTAATTACAAATGGGATCTGTTCTGGACAGATGACGCTTCACCTACAACAACGATTCGTTTAATTTACGGAGACGTAAAAGTAGAAAATAACATCACCAACATCTAATGTCCGAATCAAACAGGCATACGCTAACCGTAACTGAGTCCAACGTCCAGCTCACGCTCCTCTCTGGTGCTGTAGGGGCTACGGGAGCCGCTGGCCCAAACACAATTACGAGTAGCACCACCGACGACGGGACGGGTAGTATTACCCTGAGCCAGTTAAATACTACTACGTTAAACGCAACGGGAGCTACAACACTTTCGGGAGCTACAACACTTTCGGGAGCGGCAACACTTTCGGGAGGTGCTTCAATTACAGGAGCTACCTCCATTACAGGTAACACCTCCATCGCTTCAGGCCACCTATCTTTGGGAGACACTGGCTCCGGCACAATCGGGAGAATAATGCTAGGAGACGGACAGAGTGGAACCGGAGACCTACAAATTTTCCATAATGGTGTAGACAGCTACATCGACGATGTTGGCACAGGCGACCTCAACATCAGAGGGTCCGCAAGGGTGAACTTACAGAAATACTCAGGCGAAACTTTCGTCGCGTGTTTGCAAGATAGTTCAGTCTCTGTTTACTACGATAATGTGGTAAAGCTTACGACAACGGCTTCTGGAGTGAATGTCGATGGGGTCATACGACATAAAGTTTATACAGTGGCCACGTTAACATCAGCAATTGGCCCATCATTTCTAGAGGCTGGCATGAGGGCTTTTGTAAGCGACTCTGCTAATCCACTAGCTACCCAACATGGATTAGCGGTAGTGGCAGGCGCAGGTGGTAACTTCGTCCCCGTATTCTACGATGGCACAAACTGGATTGTAGGTTAAACTACCAAAGAAAATGCCACTCAACCCGTCCCCGCAGCGACAGTCAATCGTTACGTTCCCTACCCCGAACGTCAACGACATCTTATTCTTTGAGTCTGTCGATGCTGAACGGGTCGGCACAGACATACCTGCGTATGGCACAAAGCACCCCGATTACAAGAAGTGGCCCAACCATAGGTTAGTCCATGTTGAGTCATCTGATGACAAGATACAGGGGCGCTATTACCGATATTACTATGCTGCTGACCAACTGAATCAGGACGAGGATAACTGGTCGTTCAGTAAAGCGGATATTGGGGGCACGAAGTTCGACGCAGTCACACGCGACTACGTGGTCCGCCGTAGCGAGTTCACTCCAGATACTCCAGCAATGGGGGATGCGATGGACAACGTCCCCGTTGGCAAGTTTTCTGTCACGCACGTTTTAGCAGAGCGCAAACAGGTTCCGCTGAATGACAAGGTCCTGAACGGGCTATATGTCGTCGAGCAGCGCGTCTATGTAAAGAAGGTCCCACTGACACGTCTGGACTTTGATGACTACTTTCAGACGACGAACAAAACGGAGCAGACCCTTTACTACCGGACCGAGACCCCCGATGGAGTCGCATCTTCTACTGACATTGAATCTTTAGCCGTCGCAACTGAGCACGCCTATTGGGGGATGACCGCTGGCACTGTGCGCACAGTGCAGCAGTTATCTGCCAACTGGTATGCTGTGACGGAGCAGCAGGTTGTTAAATGCACCGCCGCTGGGTGCGCGGGTCTCAGCTACGAGACCGTCGTTAACTATGCATTCCCCCCGATCCTACAGAACGTCGCGTTTGATGTTTGGAACCTGCGATCAGGTGGCGCAAGAACGTATCCTAGAGTTTTGTATACGAAAGGGGCATACAGGGGACCGTGTAAGGCTCAGGTGGACATCAGTTGGTCCGTGGCTCAACCAACGGGACTAGCAGCGAGCGAGAAGCCCGAACCCAAAGCTTTTGCACTCCAGACACCCCTATTCTCGTTGTCAATACCCCCCACCCTGCACGCTGCAATGAACTTCGCGGTGAGTGTGGGCACTGAAGACGAGACGTGGGAGCCAACCAACGGTAATTTCCCGATGGACGCTACCAACGTCACCGAATGGCTCTCGCATATCATATCCTCAGAAGTGAAACCCTTTAGGGGCGGATGGATCTTGGAAACGGTCACCGTCTACCCACCATCATGACCCCTGAAGATAACTCCAGCCTCCCGTTACCCCTCCCGCTGGTGCATATGCCTAAAGGGAACCGTAACTTCACGATGGGGTTTACCGACGACTATGATTCCGCGTCGGGCAGCGTAGAACCAACAGATCCCGCGTATAAGCCTTACCCTTTCGCACTACGCCCAGCACCTGACGATAAGATACACATCTATTACGGTGTTCTGGTGCACCAGATCAACCGGATGGTGTTTAACGGAGATGGTTTCTTAGAACAGAATGGTCTAACTGACCCCGAGACATTCATTCCATCAAATTTCACTGGCGAATCCAGCGGTGGGAATAGATACAAGTTCTACGAGCTGGACTGGCGCGGGGATGTTTACCTGTATTGGGAGACTACTCCTGATGGAGTAGTAACTGTTTGCGAAATAAGAGGGCCAGACAAGCCTGAGTCACGAAAGCTACCCGATCCTGCGGGAGGGAAGTTCTCCGTAAAGATTGGGACTGTCGGTAGCTACGAGATCTCAGGACTAGACCAAAACATTTCTACTGACGTATATTGGATATCCGCTTTCGCCGTCCAAGAGGAGACATCTGGCGGCGGGGGTGGAGGGGGTAGCAGCTCCAGCAGTGGCGGGGGCAGCTCCACCACCAGTAGCTCAGGTTCAGACAAGTCCACCGCAATCGTGCCAATGGATTGGCACGATAAAGGATATGGCGCGTTATTTACAATGGAATCCAACGAGGTTCTTTTTGAGTTTGTCTTGCGCGATGTTCCTGTAACTGGTGCCACCACAAGGGCCCGAATTGACGACCGTTTCTTGGCTGTATGCGAGCAGGATTCTATGGTTGTAACTGGAATAGCTGGAGATAAGGCGGGATCTATTGGCGCAGTTGTTGAGGATAATGAAGTGATCCTTTCGGCGTGGCCCCTGACGTTCTTGAGGCCAACTAAAGCAACCCTGAAATTGACGGGGGTCCGCAAAGGGTTTAGACATCTTGACATGCCTGAGCGTAGCAAAGGGCAGTTCACAGCTAACGAGAAATTTATCAACTCCGCTTACCCCCGATAATGTTGACTACATGAAGAACCTAACCGACTGGTTTGACCGCGTCTACGTCCTCAACTGCGCCCACAGACCTGATCGTCTAGCAGTGACAAAGGAGCACCTAGATGAAACGGGTATGGTAGACGCTGACAAGGTCATTTATTATCCGGCAATTATTGGGGACTGGGTGACCTGCCCAGCGGATTGGCGCTCTGGTAGGGGGGCGTGGGGCTGTATGCGCTCGCACCAGAGAATTCTGGAGGACGCGATTCAAGATAGGTCGGGTTGGGATATCATGAACTTAAAAAATATTTTGGTCATGGAGGACGACGTGATCTTTAAGGAAGATGCCTTAGAAAAGCTTAATGAGTTCATGGAGGAAGTGCCAGATAACTGGGGCCAGATATATTTAGGGGGCCAGCACACACGCGACATTTCATCTACTGAGCTACCTAATGTGTTTATCGGTAATTCAGTTAACCGGACACACGCCTACGCAGTAAATCAACCAACCTTCACGCATTTCTACCGCCACATTTCATATGCCTCAGATTACAAAGGAAATAACCACCATATTGACCACCAGCTTGAGACAGCGCACCGACGAAAGGATTGGAAGGTTTTCTGTCCGAGAGAGTGGATCGTCGGCCAAAGAGAGGGGTCGTCTAACATCAACGGGCAGGTAAACGAGACCCAGTTTTGGTAATATGAGGGTCGTATTTTGCTTATGGGGGCCTAGGCGAGGCTTCTTTAGGAAAGCAGTTTCTCCTATTGCGGAGTATTATAAACTAAAGGGGCACGAAGTGCTCTATGTGGACTATAGAAACTGGAAGGATTCTAAAATACACAGTCTGGGACCCTTAGACCACGCTTATTTTTGGAATGGAGAATATTCGTTTCTACGTAAAATTAAACAACACTTGCTTTCCGCAGATGTTGAAGTGTTCAATTGCGAGGTCGCGTGGTTTCCTCAATCCAAATACATCTACGTAGACCGTAGTGGAACCAATGGTAACTCCTCTTTATTTTATGACGACCTTTCTTGGCTTGATGAAGACGATTACAAAAAACTACGTGCTATGCGTGACTTGTATCGAGGGGGTATTGAGCCCACTGATGAGGGCTACATCTTCGTCCCCCTTCAGCTTCCATATGATACCGCTATTACCAAATGGTCTCCCCTTAGGTGGGTGGGAGACATAGTTCGGAGGGCGCAGATAACCTTTCCCGACAAGGACATTATCTTTAGGAAGCACCCTAAAGACCACAAAAAGTATAACGATCTTGGTATTTGTGACTCTTTGAAAAAAGGAGAGGGGGACCTAAAAACGTTAATCATGGGCTCAAGCCTAGTGTGGGGGATGAATTCAACAGTTTTACTAGAAGCAGCATTGATGGGTAAGAAGGTGGTGACCTGCGGGAAATCGTTACTCCATATAGGTCAGAGTAGAGATGAAGCGCTCGCAGCCTTATTGGCTTCCCAGATAGGGATGGAACAGCGGGATCTTACGCCTTGGATGCGTTCAGGTAGGTGCCTAGAGCACCTCAATAAGGTTTAAACATTCCTAGTAGCTTAATTTCTCAGTGATTGACTTAACGCCTTGAACCACGTATATTCGGGCTATGCCAGCGTTAACTGTCAAGGCGGTTACAAAAGCCTTATCCGACTATGTTCGCCCCGATGAGGATATCGTGGCTAAATTAAACATGGTCATGCCCCGCCTTTACGCGATGGGTATGTGGCGAGACCTTTTGTATGATTGGTCTATTGAGACCACCAACAAGTATTTTACCCTGCCGGAACACGCGGATAGCCTTTTAGGGGTTATGCTGCAGGATTCTCCGGTAGAAGCCCAGTCCCAGTGGCACGACTACCGCATAAGCGGGTATGCTGGCGAGGGTCCATCCCCCATTTTCGGGGTTGTGGACGACGGGTTTCACGAGGCCAAGGAAGATCTGGTGTATAAAGTGGCGACCGATGTCTACCGCATCATGGTTGATGGAGTCGCCCCGAACTATGTGCTACCCTCATCTGGCTCCATTACAGTAGTCTACGGCAGGCAATCTACCGCAGTTTTCGGCGAAAATGCTGTCGCGACCGCCACGATCAACCTAGATGGGACCGCAGGAGGACACGCCCCCGACGCAGATGCTGTGAGCATCAAATCCATCAGTTTTGCGGATGTCCCCGAAGACGTACGCGTTTACGCACTGCACCAAAACAACAACCCAGCCACCAGCACTACATTAGCAGTCGTTAAGGGCGACGGGGTATCTCGCTACCGCCGATTCCGCTTCGAGAATGGCAGCGCGTCCGTCAGGAACGTCAAGCTTCTGCTCAAACGGGCGTGGCAACCTGTCCAGACGCAGGACGATATCCTTTACTTAGGCAACCTGAACGCCATTAAACACGGCCTTTTAGGTATGCTCGCCGAGGACAACGCCGATCTGGAACGCGCCCAATACCACTGGGGTATCTCCCGACAGCTTCTTGACGAGGAGCTAGACGCTACCAGAGGATCTGCTAAACCTAAGCTTAAAATCAACCCCTCTGGGGCTTCATTCTACATTCCTAACATTACTTAATAGTGACTAACGATATTGACAAACAAACCTTCGGGCAATCTGGGGCGACCTACGTTACTGACGGCGGTAGCGCTACAGGTGATTTCTGCGTTCTGCAGATCCTCGACGACGCAGTATTCTCATCCGTGACGTGGCCAGAGCTTGTCGGGACATTCCCGACCTCACTGACCCTCGCTGCGGGGACAATTATCTACGGACAGATCAGCGCGTTCAGCGTGACGACGGGGATGGTCCTCGCTTACAAGCAAG
>Ga0307984_1000528_pt1 | contig 16729 bp, 14 predicted proteins | sample EllFjometageno78_FD_203169 | JGI IMG/M metagenome (GOLD analysis project Ga0307984, IMG submission 203169) | Marine microbial communities from Ellis Fjord, Antarctic Ocean - #78 | ecosystem: Environmental > Aquatic > Marine > Unclassified | place: Southern Ocean | collected 2014-10-09
AATCGCCTCGAACAATTTTCCGTTGATCTTAAGAGAAACCGTCGTTGATGGCTTCAGGCCTTTAGCATGAGTCAATACATATCCTTCAACAACCACATTCTCTACACGAGAACTACTATCTAAAACATCAGAAATGATGTATGGTAAATCCTCTTGCGTAACCAATTCTTTTTTATCTCCTAATTCAATGATTCTTTGAGTCACCTTTTTCAAGTCCTCATCATTCAATTGTAAGCCTAAGTCTTGTAAATTCTTTTGAATATTTGCTTTTCCAGATGTTTTTCCTAAAGCATACTTTCGCTTTCTTCCAAAACGTTCTGGCAACAAATCATTAAAATACAAGTTCTTTTTATTGTCTCCATCTGCATGAATTCCGGCAGTTTGAGTAAACACATTCGCTCCAACCACAGGCTTATTTACCGGTATTCTAAAACCAGAAAAATTTTCCACTAATTTACTTACCTTGTTTAAAGAGGATTCATCAACTGAAACCTCAACTTCGGGCATCAAATCGTTTAACACTGCAATTACAGATGCTAACGGTGCATTTCCTGCTCTTTCACCCATCCCATTAATTGTCAAGTGCAACCCCTTTACGCCAGCATCGACTGCTTGCATAACATTTGCTACACTCAAGTCATAATCGTTATGTGCATGAAAATCGAAATGCATTGCTGGGTACTGATCACATAATTCTTTTACAAAAGAAAAAGATTCTTTAGGTGTTAAAACTCCTAAGGTATCTGGCAATAATATACGCTCCACATTTTGAGTGGCAAGAAAATCTAAATATTCGTATACGTAGTCTTTAGAATTACGCATTCCATTACTCCAGTCTTCTAGATAGACATTTGTTTGGAATCCGTTTTTTTGAGCTAAAGCAATCGTATCGGCTATGTCGGAAAAATGTTGTTCAGGAGTCTTTTTTAATTGATGTGTCAAATGATTCATTGACCCTTTTGTCAATAAATTTTGAACTTTCGCACCAGATTCTATCATCCACTCAATAGATCTACCGCCGTCTACAAAAGTCAAAACTTCAACTTTATCTAAACAGTTGTTTTCAGAAGCCCATTCAGAAATTTTCTGAACCGCTTCCAACTCACCTTTAGACACACGAGCAGAGGCTATTTCAATACGATCAACCTTCAGTTCTTCCAATAATAACTTGGCAATAGTTAACTTTTCAGAAACAGAAAAAGATACTCCAGAGGTTTGTTCACCGTCTCGAAGTGTGGTATCCATTATTTCAATTTTCTTTCTGCCCATTCGTTTTTAAATTACAGTATTTAAATTTATGATTACTTAAAAATCAAAGGTGCAAATATAAAAAAAGCGTTTCACAATTAGGCAAAACAGATTTAGAAATATCTTAAACTAATCTTACCTTACTTTCCCTAACATTAAACCTAAACCAATCCCATAAAAACTCTTTTTAGAGTTTAAAATTATTTTAGGAGAAATAAACAATCCTGAAAAATCATATCGAACAAATTCAAATTTAGGATTAATTATCACACTATAATTACGATAATTTTCAAAATCATAGCTATAATTATAACCGTGATCTGATTTTTCTCCTCTTATATAATTATACCTTCTATAACCTGATGTTTTTGCGAATCCTAAAGATAAATTCAATCTACTTGTCTTAGAATTATTTATTACTATCAATTTTCCTACACTAAAATAAAGATGTCCTGCATCATCAATACCATAAAAAGGAAAACTATCAGTATCGTCTTTATCATCAGGGTAATTATCAGAGCCATATAACATACCTAATCCACCCACAGAAAAGGAGTATTTGTTTTTATTTATAAAAGTTACGCCTATATCAAGCCCTAAATGATTTCCAATCTCTAGTGACCCACTCACGTATAATAGATTTTTCTGTTGTGCATATCCACATTCAATAAATAAGAGTACAATTATGAATAGCTTTTTCATTTTTTTTAGCAAAACTAACAAAAAAAGCCCGACCTACAATAATTATTAAAATGAAAAAAGCGTTTCACAATTAAGTAAAACGCCTTTTTTATTTTAACAAAACGAATTCTTTCTTAGAAAGGACGCGTTCCTGCAAATGCTGTAATTTCTTCTTCGATATTTTTTAAATAATCAATATCGTCAAATCCATTTAACATGTTGTCTTTCTTATAGCTATTAATTACAAATGATTCAGACTCCCCTGTTGCAACTAAAGTTACTTTTTGGTTCGGTAAATCAACCGTAATTTCTGCTTTAGGATCTGCTTCAATTGCAGCAAATAGAATATCTGCGAATTCAGCTGAAACTTGAACGGGCAATACACCAACGTTCAAACAGTTGTTTTTAAAGATATCTGCAAATGCAGAAGAAATAACACATCTTAGTCCAAAATCATATACAGACCATGCTGCATGCTCTCTAGAAGAACCAGAACCGAAGTTTCTACCTCCTACTAATATTTGAGACCCTGCATATTTCTCTTGATTCAATGGAAAATCCGCTTTAGGAGTTCCATCAGCTTCATATCTCCAATCTCGGAAAAAGTTAATGTCAAAATCTTTACGCTCAGTTGCTTTTAAGAAACGAGCAGGAATGATTTGATCTGTATCCACATTCTCAATAGGTAATGGATACCCTGTACTTGTTAATACTTCAAATTTATCGTAAGCCATATTATTTTATTTAGTTTGAAAGACAAAGGTCTAAAGTCTTAAAGTCTGTGATTATTCATTACTCAACTTTTCTCTTTTGACTTTTCTCTTTCGACTTATATTTATGCGTTAGCGTTTGCAGTTAAAATTGTTCTAGGATCAGTTACAACACCTTCAACAGCAGAAGCCGCAGCTACTAATGGAGAAGCTAATAATGTTCTTGAACCTGGTCCTTGACGACCTTCAAAGTTTCTGTTAGAAGTTGAAACAGATAATTTCCCAGCAGGAATTTTATCGTCATTCATCGCTAAACAAGCTGAACACCCAGGTTCTCTTAATACGAAACCAGCGTCTGCAATAATCCTGTCTAAACCTTCTTCTTTAATTTGATCAACAACTTTATGTGATCCTGGTACTAGCCAAGCAGTAACATTAGCTGCTTTTTGACGTCCTTCAACAATAGAACAAAATGCTCTAAAATCTTCGATACGTCCGTTTGTACACGATCCTAAGAATACAAAATCAATCTTTTTACCGATCATAGAATCTCCTTCATGGAAATCCATATACCCTAAAGATTTTTTGTAGGTCTCAACACCACCTTCTACATTCTCAGCATTCGGAATAGATTTTGTTACTCCCATTCCCATTCCTGGGTTTGTTCCGTAGGTAATCATTGGTTCAATATCTGAGGATTCGTACGTAAACTCAACGTCAAATTCAGCACCTTGATCAGTACTTAAAGTATCCCAATATGCCATTGCTTTGTCCCATGCAGCTCCAGTTGGAGTTTGAGCACGACCCGTAATGTAATCGAAAGTTTTTTGGTCTGGAGCAATCATACCTCCACGTGCACCCATCTCAATAGATAAGTTACAAACAGTCATACGACCTTCCATAGTCATATCTTCAAAAACATCTCCTGCATATTCTACAAAATAACCTGTAGCACCAGAAGTTGTTTGTTTTGCAATAATATATAGAGCAACATCTTTAGGTGTTACTCCTAATCCTAATGTACCATTTACGTTGATACGCATTGATTTAGGCTTAGACTGCATAATACATTGCGTAGACAATACCATTTCTACCTCAGAAGTACCGATTCCAAAAGCAATTGCTCCAAAGGCTCCATGAGTAGATGTATGAGAATCTCCACAAACAATAGTTGCACCTGGCAAAGTAATTCCATTTTCAGGACCTACTACGTGTACAATACCGTTGTTGACATCTCCTAACCCCCAGTGAGAAATTCCATGCTTTTTAGCATTGTTTTCTAAAGTGTCTAACTGGTTTGCAGATAAAACATCTTCTACTGGTAAGTGTTGGTTGATTGTTGGAGTGTTATGATCTGCCGTTGCGAATGTACGCTCTGGATAAACCACGCTGTTCCCTCTACTTTCCAATCCTATAAATGCTACTGGACTTGTAACTTCATGGATAAAATGACGATCGATAAAGAATACATCCGGTCCGTCTTCTACGTGACGCACTACGTGTGAATCCCAAACTTTGTCAAATAATGTTGTTGCCATTTTGTTCTTTTTATTTATAAGTTGTCAAAAATACTATTGTTATCTGTTTTTTATCGCCTTTTATTTATTTATTTACTGTATTCATTATTTGAACAAAACACAACAAACCTCTTAAAAACAAGCAATTACACCTTTTTCAATTACGATGTCTAATAAAAAAATCATTTAACAATTAGACCTATAAAATCAAAGGGATTGCAAATTTACGAAATACAAAACGTTTCTATACATGTATTGCGAACAAATAGTTAATGAACAACTATTTACCCCGCTTATATAAATCACTTTTATTAAAAAAATCCAAATGCTTTAAATCTAAGAGCAGACCCAAATTGAAAACCAAACATTATCACTCCACTCATAAAACCTTGTGTTATTATTATTGAGCCCGGTTTTGAGACTCTTAAGAAAGCAATAGAAAATGTAATTTCAGGACATACGATTCATTTAAAACCTGGAAAATATATTCTTACGAATAAGATTAAAATCTCTAAATAAATTACCCTCATTGGATCAAAAGAAGGACTTCTATTTTAACCTTAAAAAAGATACAGAAACATCGTTGGGTTATTTTTTCCGAATAAATGTGGCCTCTAAAATGACTCTAAAAAACGTACTTATTGATGGAGAAAATTCCAATACTAAGCACGCAATCGTTTCTACAGACATAAATGAAAGTGGTCTGTGTAATTTATTTGTTGAAAACGTCACATTTATAAACTTTAAAAACACTAACGGGGGAAGTATTTTTAAAACGTTCAATGGAACAAAAGCAGATACTTTAAGTTTTACAAATACTCAATTTGAAGAAAGCTACAGAGGTTTGAATCTATCTTACGACAAAGGTGTTCTGTGGTCTTACAATTCAAAAATAATAACCCTTGACAATTCAGCTTAAAAAAATCGTTCACATGATTATTTCATCTATTGTAAAAAGCAAAATTAAAGGAATTGAATATGGTATTCTAATGATAAATGAAGGTCTTCTCCATTTTATGGAAGAAGAAGAAATCTTAAACTCTGGAATTAACTTTACCTACGAGAACATGTACATCATGAATTATGAAACGCAAGCAAGCAACCAGTATTTGTAGGGTTGCTAATTGCGTACTTCTAAATTTCAACAAACCTCAACGAAGTCAAGAGAATCTTTGGGTACCGTTTTATGGGATACACAATCAGTTAGGAAGTAGCTTTACGCCGATGCGTCCTAGTAATAAGCTATTGCAAATAACTTATTTGAAATATAACGGAGAGATTGAAATAATCTGTAGTAAAGCAAATTTCAATATAATTAAAGAGGGTTTATTCGAATACCCTTTTATTGAAACAAATAAACCATCAAAATTATTTACCAACACTCGCTATTTCTATTTCTGATAAAATGAGCATATCTGGAGTTACCTTAATAGCCTCTCCTTGAAATTTTAATAAAACAAGTAAAAAGAACAACACAAAAGTCAGCAAAACCGCTGAACAATTCTCATTCCAATTTTTTAAACATTTAATTTTCATAATACTATAAATTAAATTCATAATAATGTAGAGAGAAAACATCTCCTACATCCAAAATTCAGTTTGTACAAATGACAACTTTAAAGGAATAAACTAGCACTAAAAATTATTAAGGGGACGTAAATATACAAAATATTTACATATGTTAAGTAATATTCACAAGCATCCATTTATAAACACAAAGAAATAAACCATAAATGGTCATTATAATTCAATAAACACCTGAAAAAAGCTTTAGGAATTTCTTCCTTTTTCAGCTGGATATAATTCAAAAACAGGGTCACTTTGCCAAAACTCTTTGGAATCAACATTCATAATAGTCAGTGGATTTTTATGAGCTGCACCCGTATCTACATTCCAGACATTTGCTGCATTGACAGGGATACTTTCCCCTATGCGAGTCAAAGAAGTATGTCCAATAAAAATCTCTTTATAATGCGTCAGTCTTTTTGGATAAAACTGATCACCTCTTTTAAGCCCTTTGTCCATAGCCAAAACGAGCTCCCACAAAGAACGATCCCAATACAACATTTTTTCAAAGTATTCATTTGCTACACCATTATGATTGGTGAAGCCAGCATGTACAAACAATCTATTTTGATCATCAATAAAATAGTTCTTAAGATTTTCTAAAAAATAAAGATGAATGTTTCTAATATTGTGTGGAACCTTTTCATATGCTTCTACCGTAGATTTCCCTCCATGAAGTAACCAAGTATCATTACTCTCTTCATATTTAAGCCATCGATAGCATAAATCGTCATGGTTTCCTCTCATAAAAACACACGTATGAGAATCTTTTAACTGAATTAAATAATTAATTACTTCAGGAGATTGACTCCATCCATCTACATAATCACCTAAAAAAATAAGTGTATCCTGTTGTGTAACCTCTGCACGATCTAAAACCTGTATCAACGCTTTTAAAGCTCCATGTATATCACCAATTACAAAAGTTCTAGAAATCATATTCATATCCTTCAAATTTAATTGATTTCTTTCAAAGCAACGATTGTTTTGTCTATATTTTTGGACAAATATCTTGTGTAGAATTGTTCTGAAATAAATTTGTAGGGCTACACAAATGGGGCTAATTTTGAAACAGTATAATTTTTAGGATATGAGAAAATTAAAAAATAGTGAATTGAACAGATTGGAAATTTCAGAATTTAAAAAAACTGAAAAAATTCCAGTGATTGTAATTTTAGATAATATTCGAAGTTTAAACAATATCGGTTCTGTTTTTAGAACTAGTGATGCTTTCGTCATTGAAAAAATTTACCTCTGTGGAATTACGGCTACACCTCCAAATAAAGACATCCATAAAACAGCATTAGGAGCTACAGAAACTGTGACTTGGGAATATACTGAAGACACCTTAACTCTTGTGAAAAAACTACAAAAAGACAATGTTATTGTAGCTTCTATAGAACAAGCTGAAAACGCAACAATGCTTCATAATTTTGACGTATCAAATAAAAATCGCTATGCTATTGTTATGGGAAATGAAGTAAAAGGAGTACAACAAGAAGTTGTCTCTGCCTCAAATCACTGTATTGAAATTCCTCAATTCGGCACCAAACACTCATTAAACATCTCTGTAACTACCGGTATTGTATTGTGGAGTTTTTTAGAGAAACTAAAATTATAGTTTCTTATTATTCCGTCTTTCTAATTTATTTCAATCATTATTTTGATAAAACACAAACAACAAAATAATTTAAAATTCCTAAAACCCTAACATCATTTTTGCAATCATAAAATAAATTAAGATTCCGAAAATATCATTACTGGTTGTAATAAAAGGCCCTGTAGCCAAGGCGGGATCAATCCCTCTTTTATCTAATAATATAGGAATAAAGGTTCCTACCAATGCCGCCATAATAATTACAATAATTAAAGAACTCGCAATTACATAATTGACAGTTAAATCAAAATCTTGTATATATCCATATAGTAGCACAAGTAAAGCCAAGACAACACCATTAACCAAACTCAAACCTACTTCTTTTAAAAGTCTACTCCACAAAGAACCTTTGATATTATTATTTGCCAAACCTTGTACAATAATTGCGCTAGATTGCACACCTACATTTCCGGCCATTGCTGCAATCAAAGGAGTAAACATAAAAAGTACTGGAAACCTTTCTAATGCATCTTCAAATCCACCCATAATATAAGCCGCACCCAATCCTCCAAAAAGCCCTAAAACTAACCAAGGTAACCTCGCTTTTGTTAACTGTAAAATACTATCATCAGCCTCTACACCTTCTGTAATACCGGCAGCCATTTGATAATCTTTATCTGCTTCTTCACGAATAACATCCACAACATCATCTAGCGTAATTTGCCCTATCAAACGATCCATCTCATCTATAACAGGAACAACAAACAAATCATATTTTTGCATCGTTATTGCAACATCTTCATCCTTTTCATCTGCTCTTACATAAGTGATTTTAGGATTATAAACTTCTTTCACAGGAGTTCGAGTTGAAGTTGTTAACAAACTTTTTAATGAAAGTCTCCCCTTTAATACATCATTATCATCTACTACATAAATCGTATGAACCTTGCCATGGTCTTCTGCCTGTATACGCATTTCTTTTACGCAGCGAAGATTTGTCCAGTTTTCGTTAACTTTGATCAGTTCTTTCCCCATCAATCCACCAGCTGTATCTTCATCGTAACGTAATAAATCTACAATATCTTTGGCGTGCTCTACATCTTCAATTTGAGAAATTACTTCCTTTTTTTTATCTTCAGGAAGCTCTCCAATAATATCAGCTGCATCATCAGATTCTAACGCATCTATTTCTTTTGCAATTTCTTCAGAAGACAAACCACTTAATATTTTCTCGCGTGTGTCTTCGTCTAATTCAGTAAGGATATCTGAAGTTTTTTCAGTATCTAAAAGCCTGATTATATAAACCGCTTCCTCAAAATTTAACTCCTCTAAAATCTCAGCAATATCAGCATGATGAATCTCTTCAAAGAGCAAAGAAAGGGCCTGATCATCTCTATTTGAAACCAATCCTTTTACATCATCTAATAAGTTTTTTGTTATCTCAATGTGCATCATTTTCTATTAATGAGGTAAGATTAATAAATTCTTTTACCGATAGTTGTTCTGGTCGTTTTGTAAACAAAACAGTCGCTCTCAACTCATCAGATAAATTTAATGATTTCAAACTACTTCTTAGCATTTTTCTTCGCTGTCCAAAAGCTGTTTTAACAACTCTATAAAACAATTTTTCATCTACTGGCAAAGAATAATCTTCTTTTCGAATCATTCTAATCACTCCAGATTCTACTTTAGGAGGTGGGTCAAAAACTGTTGGAGGCACCGTAAATAAATATTCTATCTCATAAAAAGCTTGAGCCAATACTGAAAGAATTCCGTATTTTTTACTTCCTTCTTTCTCTGCAATCCTTTCTGCAACTTCCTTTTGAAACATTCCTGAAAACTCAGGAATCAAATCTCTGTTTTCTAGCGTTTTAAAAACAATTTGAGTAGAAATATTATAAGGGAAGTTTCCAATTATTGCAAACTGGTCTTGAAAATAGTCTCTTATATCAATCTTTAAAAAATCTTTTGCAATAATTCTTGGAGAAAGATTTAAATAGGTGTTTTGTAAAAACGCAACAGAATCAGTATCTATTTCAATTACATACGTTGTGTAGTCTTTTTTTAATAAATATTTGGTCATCATTCCCATTCCTGGTCCAATTTCCAAAACAGTATCATAGCCTTTCTCCGTCAGGCTATGTGCTATATTACTTGCAATTAATTCGTCTTTTAAAAAATGTTGTCCTAGATGTTTTTTAGCTCTTACACTCATTGCCTTTAGTTTGAACGTTTAAAATTTAAGTCCTAAAGTGTGTTTTACAGATAGTGGACTTTAGTCTTTCTACTTTAGATTTTTGACTACTTATTTAATTTTTTGAAGCGAATTGTTTGTCAATCAATTTCATTTCAGTTTCAAAATACACAAACTGACCTGCAAATTTTGAATTCGTTTTATTTTTCATATTCACCCCATCTTCTTCGTGATAGCTCTCTAGAGCCTCCTTTGTTTCAGACAAATATTGAACACTATAGGTAACACCTCCCATATCCTCTTCTACCAAAACTTTACACATTTTTGCTGATAGAAATTTACCTGTATCCAACATTTCTGGAATGTGTGTAATCTGCATCCATTGCAACCATTTTTGCTCCTCTGTTTCTTGAATATTGGTAGTGATATTGTAAACGTACATAATTACTTAATTGAATTAATTTTCGACCTCAAAGATAAGGAGAATGAATGGGATATAAAATTGTTAAAAAACCTTGTTCAAACGAACATTTAATACAAAAAAAAAGGTCTTTACCTAAACTAGATAAAGACCTTTTTTGTTACTTTATAATCCGTTAATTGATGCTGTCAAAACCTGTATAAGGAATTAACACTTCAGGTATTTTAATTCCTTCTGGTGTTTGATTATTTTCCAACAAAGCTGCTAAAACTCTAGGTAAAGCCAATGAACTTCCGTTCAGAGTATGTGCAAGCTGATTTTTTCCGTCACTATTTTTATAACGCAATTTCAAACGATTTGCTTGAAACGTTTCAAAGTTAGAAACAGAACTAATTTCTAACCATTTGTTTTGTGCCGTTGAAAATGCCTCAAAATCATATGTCAATGTAGATGTAAAACCTAAGTCACCTCCACATAATTTTAAAACTCTATACGGCAATCCTAATTCTCGTAAAATTTCTTTTATATGCGCTACCATTCCGTCTAAAGCTTGGTAAGAATCTTCTGGTTTTTCTATACGTACTATTTCAACTTTATCAAATTGATGCAAACGATTCAATCCACGAACATGCGCCCCATAAGAACCTGCTTCTCTTCTAAAACAAGGAGAATATGCTGTATTCAAAACTGGAAATTCAGCCTCCTTTAAAATAACATCTCTATACATATTCGTCACAGGAACTTCACCTGTAGGAATCAAATATAAATCGTCTTTAGCATCGTGGTACATTTGCCCTTCTTTATCTGGCAACTGACCTGTAGCAATTCCTGATGCTTCGTTTACCAAATAGGGTGGTTGAATTTCTATATATCCTGCTTCCGTATTTTTATCTAAAAAATAATTGATCAAAGCTCTTTGCAACCTTGCTCCTTTTCCTTTATAAACGGGAAAACCAGCCGCAGCAATTTTATTTCCTAATTCAAAATCTATAATGTCATATTTCTTCACCAAATCCCAATGAGGCATTGCTGCTTCATGCAATTGAGGTATGGTTCCTTCTTCAAAAACAATTTCATTGTCTTCTTCAGAGTTTCCTGCTGCAACTATTGTATTTGGAATATTTGGAATTGTATATAATAAATCTTGTAAAGCAGTATTTACAGAGGCCAACTTCTCTGCTAACAGCTTTGATTCTTCTTTTAAGGCAACTGTTTTCTCTTTTAAAATAGTGGCTTTTTGAGGTTCACCAGATTTAAAAAACATTCCTATTTGTTTCGAAATATTGTTAGACTCAGCTAAAATTGCATCTAAAGAAGCTTGTGTAGATTTTCGATCTTCATCAGCTTGAATAACAGCATCTATAACACTTTCAGCATTTTTAAAGTTACGTTTTGCCAATCCAGCCAATACCGTTTCTTTGTTGTCTTTTATGTAGTGAACTTGTAACATTTTCTATCTATTTTAAAAAAGCAAATTTATAAAAATAGATGTTCTAAAAGCTACTAAAAACAGAATAGTTTAAAATGCTATTTACAAGAAAGATAAAACTAAATGTCTATTGATTTTAAGAGTTCGTTTGATTTTTTCTTATCTATAGAAAGTTGATTTTTCAAACCCTCAACAGAATCGAATTTTTGCTCTTCTCTAAGAAAATCAAGCAGTTCTATTTGTATTTTTTTTCCATACAAATCTCCGTCAAAGTTAAAAAAATGTGTTTCAATCGTTTCAAACTTTCCTTGTACTGTTGGCCGAAGACCAATATTCATCATTCCATTCAACCAAACTCCATCAATTTCAGAACGCACCAAATACACTCCTTTTTTAGGAATTAATTTATACGATTCTTCAATTTCTAAATTTGCTGTTGGAAATCCAATTGTATTTCCTAATCTTTTTCCTGAAACAACTGTTCCTGAGATAGAAAAAGAATGACCTAGATATTTGGTTGCTTTTTTAATGTCACCTTCTTGCAAGGCTTTTCTTATTTTTGTAGAACTAACAGAAATAGCATTGATGTCTTGTGCCGGAATTTCATGAACTAAAAAGTCATACATATGACCATATTCTTCTAATTGTTCAAAATTTCCTTCTCTATTTTTCCCAAATCGATGATCGTAACCAATCACTAATTGTGACATATTTAATTGACCTACTAAAACATCTCGAACAAAATCTAAGGCAGATAATCTTGAAAAATCTTTATCAAAAGGATGTACAATCAAATAATCCAATCCTGTTCTTTCCAAAATTTCTATGCGTTCTGCAATCGTATTAATCAACTTAATAGAATTGTCTTTTTGAAGAACCATTCTAGGATGCGGAAAAAAAGTAAGCAACACAGAGTTGTCTGTTTTTGAGGCAGCAACCAATTGTTCAACGATTTTTTGATGCCCAACATGCACCCCATCAAAAGTACCTATGGTTACGATTGTTTTTTTTGAGGGGTTAAAATTCTTGTAATTTTCAATTACTTTCAATGGAAAAAATTATAGACAGATTACTAGATGCAAATTTACACTCATTTTTTATTTATCAACTAGGATTTTTAAAAATTTAATTGAAATACATGACTTCTCAAACACTTCTCTTCTCTTTACTCATAAAAAAGCTTACTCAAGTTCTTAAAATAATTTAAAGAACTCTAAAATATTTTAGATAAGTTTGTATTAACAAGTTTACACTCATGAAAATAAACAACAATACGTTTTTCTATTTATTATCCGTTTTTCTTTTTAACTATACTATTTCATATACACAAACGGATGAACTATGGTCTGAAGAAACATCTACGAGCCTACTACTGTTTCAAAAAAACGCGAAACAATCACTTCATAAAAAAGAAAGAATCTGTCGTTTAAACCTTCCTTTACTAAAACAAAAACTACAAGAATCTCATTATAGCTCTCTGAGTAGAAAATCAAAAAAGTCAAAACTACGCATTCCGTTTCCTGACAAAAATGGAATCCTAAAAAACTACATTGTTTCCGAAGCATCAATATTCTCTGCAGAACTACAGTTAAAACACCCAAATATTCGCTCATATGTAGGTGTCTCTGACGACAGTTTAAAAACAATGGTACGATTTAGTATGAGTAACTTAGGTTTGAATTTAATGAAGTTTTCAAACGATGGAAATTCTGAATTCATAGACCCTTATACAAAAGACGCACTTACCTATGTAATCTACTCAAAAAAAGATCTTCCAACAGATATGCAGAAAAGCATATGTAATGTAATTGAAAAAGAACAGAATAAACAAAGCAAGAAATCAACGAAACTGTCTCGTGCAAATGCAAGTAATGGAAATCTAAGAACCTTTAGGCTTGCTTTATCGTGTACTGGAGAATATGCCAAATTCCATTTAAATGACCAAAACATTGCCCCTTCTGCTACAGACGCGATAAAAAAAGCCGCTGTTTTAGCTGCTATGAACATCAGCATGACTCGTGTAAATGGCGTTTTTGAGAAAGAAGTTGCACTTACAATGCAATTGGTTGCTAACAATGAAACGCTTATATTTCTTGACCCAGCTACTGATGGGTATACAAGTAATGATGATTTTAAAATGATAGATGAATCACAAACTAAATGTAATGCACTTATTGGAACTGCTAATTATGATATCGGACATCTGTTTAATACTGGTTTTTCTGGCTTAGCTGAACTTTCTTCTCCTTGCAGAAGTAACGCAAAAGCAAGTGCCGTATCTGGAAGAGATCCTGTAAAAGGAGATTCTTTTGATATTGATTTTGTAGCCCATGAAATGGGACATCAATTTGGAGCAACTCATACATTTAATAATTCTTGTAATAGTAATATCTCAGCTAGTACATCTGTAGAGCCAGGGAGTGGAACTACTATTATGGGTTACGCAGGTATTTGTTCTCCTGATATTCAAGAAAATAGCGATGCTTATTTTCATGGAGTTAGTATTGAACAGATCTATAACAATATTACTAATGGAAACAGCACCTGTGCAGAACAAACCAGTATTGGCAAGAGTCCACCAACCGCAGATGCAGGGAATAATTATACAATTCCAATCTCTACTCCTTTCGCTTTAAAAGGGACAGCGACTAACGATACTGGATCACTCACTTATTGTTGGGAACAAACAGATACACAACAATCTACTATGCCTCCTTTATCAACAAGCTCAGCAGGTCCTCTCTTTAGATCTTTACCTCCAACTAGTTCCGCTGAAAGGCATTTTCCTAATTTACAAACAACACTAATAGGAGAAATAGGAAGCACTTGGGAGAAACTTCCTTCTGTTGCAAGAGAAATAGATTTCAAACTAACTGTTAGAGATAATGAAGTTCCTACAGGACAATTTGCAACTGACAATACAAAAGTATTGGTTTCGGATATATCGGGGCCTTTTAAAATAACATCACAAAATACACCCGAAACATTTAATGTTGGAGAATCAAAAACAATAACCTGGAATGTTGCTGGTACAGACAGCGCTCCTATCAAGACCAGTTTTGTAAATATTCTACTCTCTACCGATGGTGGAATTACATACCCAACTCTTTTGGCAGAAAATGTTTTAAATAACGGAAGCCAAAGTGTTATTATCCCTAACAAAACAACTACTTCTGGAAGAGTAAAAGTTGAAGCCGTTGATAATATCTATTACAGCATAAACGAAGAAAACATCACTATTTTAGCTTCAAATTTCGTAATGATTTTTGAAGAAAACTCAACTTCTTCTTGTGCTCCAAGCGACGCCACTTACCGTTTTGAATACAACACATTTCTAGGTTTTAACGAAGAAATAACTTTTTCTATTACTGGAATTCCAGAAGGAACAATAGCTGTTTTCTCACCTACAACTGCAACTGTAGACGGCACTTTGGTTACCCTTACTATTTCTGATATTATACCTGTTATGCAAGGAGCACATACTCCTGTAGTAACTGGAACAACAACTTCAGAAGAAAAAAGTATTAACCTATCATTACTAGTTGACAACTATATTGAGACAGAACCTTTTTTATCTTATCCACAAAACAACGCGAATAGCTTAGCTACTTCCATTGATTTTACTTGGGAGTCTGAAACAACAACAAACTCCTTCAGTATTGAAATTGCTACTGATATAGAGTTTTTAAATATTATAGAATTTGGTACCACAAGATTACAAACCTATACTGCAAAAAATTTCTCAGAAAATGAAACTTATTATTGGAGAGTCAAAGAAACCAACACTTGTAATACTGGTGAAAATTCTTTAATATATAAATTTCAAATAGGCTCTATTGAAGAATTTAGTTTCAATCAAGACGAAGTTATAGAGATTCCAGACAACGATTCTAGTGGAATTTCATCAATAATTACTATTGATGAAGCCATTTATATTTCAGACATTTCAATAAGTCTTAACATAACGCATAGCTATGCAGGAGACTTAAAGATATCTTTAAAAAACCCTATTGGTCAAGAAATAACACTAATAGAGAACAGTGATAAAGAAGGAGAAAATTTCACAAATACAACCTTTGAAGACAAAGCTACTACAAGTATAATGGAAGGATCTGCTCCTTTCTCAGGGTCTTTTAAACCCAAAGATCCTTTAGCTACTTATGCTGACACCGAAAGTCTAGGTGATTGGAGGCTGACAATTATAGATGTAGTTGAAGAAGATACTGGATCTTTACTAAATTGGAAAATAACCATCAACGGTATTGACCATAGTTCTTTGGCAAGCGGGGTTATTCCAAATCAAACAATACCTAAAGTAACAAAAGCATTTTCTCCTAATGGAGATCAAACAAATGACTATTGGACAATTGAAAACATCAACACAACAGGTTTTAGCAGTAATAAATTCCCTATTGCTAACGTAAAAATATTTAATATTCAAGGCCAATTAATCTATGCTGCTAATCAATATAAAAATGATTGGGACGGAACATCATCTAACGGAACAAGACTACCTGTAGGAACCTACATATATGAAGTCATTTTTTCTAAACCCGAATTTAAGACTCAAAAAGGGTGGATGTATATCAAATATTGATTCTTTTTTTATAAAAAAACATAAAAACAGGTTTAACTTACAATTCTATTTTTATCCTTTAAAAAAAAATTGTACTTTGATAGCAACTAATAAACCACTAATCTTTATGAAAAATCAATTTTGCATTTTTGCGTGCTTTCTTTTTAGCCTTGTCGCAGTTGCTCAGACAACAGTAACAGGAACTGTTATAGATTCACAAACAGGAACTCCTATTCCAGGAGCAAACATTACTACCTCTAGCTCTTCGAGTGGAACAGTCAGTGATTATGATGGAAAATTCAAATTAACAGTATCTCAAACCCCTCCTTTTAAATTAGAAGCAAGTAGTGTTGGTTTTGACAAATCATCTATCAAAGTAACTAAAAACAATCAAAGATTACTATTTAAACTTCAAGAAGGAACCCTTTTAAATGAAGTAATAGTTTCAGCTTCTAGAACTCCGGAACGTATTTTCGAATCACCGGTTACCATTGAAAGAATGGGAATTAAAGAAATTCAAAACACTTCTTCAGCGTCTTATTATGACGGATTGGAAAATTTAAAAGGAGTAGATGTTAATACGAGTAGTTTGACATTTAAGTCAGTAAACACTCGTGGATTTGCTGCCTTTTCAAATACTCGTTTTTTACAATTAGTAGATGGTATGGACAATGCCTCTCCTGCTTTAAACTTCCCTGTTGGAAATTTATTAGGAATTTCAGAATTAGACATACAAGCTGTTGAACTACTACCTGGTGCCTCCTCTGCATTATATGGAGCAAATGCCTTT
>Ga0307984_1000530_pt1 | contig 16703 bp, 15 predicted proteins | sample EllFjometageno78_FD_203169 | JGI IMG/M metagenome (GOLD analysis project Ga0307984, IMG submission 203169) | Marine microbial communities from Ellis Fjord, Antarctic Ocean - #78 | ecosystem: Environmental > Aquatic > Marine > Unclassified | place: Southern Ocean | collected 2014-10-09
ATGTAAATAAAGCAATTCAGCGAAGCATCACTAAGGCATCAGCGAGACACGGACTAGGTATGTATATCTATGCGGGTGAAGATTTACCGGAGTCAGAGGTATCTGCACCAATTGTAGTGCCTAAGAAGGTTGTTGCGACTAGTAATCTTTTAGACCTAAAAATCAATGATGGTAATTGGGGTAATGTTCTTAAGTATGCAACAGAACAAAAATCTCTAGGTGTTAAGACTATCTTGGATAATGTTTCTCGTAAGTATAGTGTTTCTGCATCTGTTAAGACTGCTATAACTAAAATAGTGTCAGCAAAATGATAGATCAAAAAATAATAGATAGACTTCTGATTGATGAAGACTATTACGGAGCGTTCGGTAAGCAGTACCTATCGAACTCAGACATTGGAGCGTTACTAAATAACCCTAAGGACTTTAGAAAACCTCAGCCCGATAATATAAACTTTCATAAGGGCAGATATTTCCATCAATTAATTCTTGAGCCGGAGAAGGCTGAAGAGACAAAATTTATTGACGTATCTTCACGGGTTACGAAAGCCTATAAAGAATCGGTTGCACAAAGTAGCCAAGATATTATAATGCTGGACAAGGAAGGTTTAGAAATAAGAAACTGTGTGGATACAATGATGCAGAACTTAGCTTTCTTTGAGGGTATCAGGCAAGAAGGAAACCAATATGAGGTTCCTATGATTAAAAAAATCAAGGGTATACTTTGGAAGGGTAAGGCTGATATTGTTTGTACAGATAAACTTATTGATTTAAAGACTACAAGCAAGATAGCTGACTTTAAGTACTCGGCTAAGAAATATAACTATGACAGTCAATGTTATATATACCAAATCCTTTTTGGTAAACCACTTGTTTTTTATGTGGTAGACAAAACCAATGGTAGGTTGGGAATATTTAGACCTACAGAGGAGTTCGTTAGAAGAGGTGAGATGAAGGTTGAGAGAGCGGTGGAGCAATACCATAGATTCTATGGAGATAATCCATCAGAGGACATTAATTTCTATTATATAGATGAATTACTTTAGAGAGTTATATAAAAATTATAAGATTAAGAACCGAGTGCTGACATTAGAAGTTCCGATGGATGTCAGTACCCGTAGCGAAAAGGATGATATCATTCTTTCTACGATAACGACATTGGAACAATCAATTAATATTAAAAAGTAAAATTATGGAACAAAAACCAAAAGTGTTTGCAGATGGGTTCTCTTTTAAGAGACAAGAAAATGCTCCGGCGTGGGTAATTGGAAGACAATCAGTTAAGGTAGATGAGGCTATTGCCTTTCTAAAACAACACCAAAAGAATGGGTGGGTTAACATTGACGTGAAGCAATCTCAAAAGGGAGGTTACTACTGTGAATTAGATACTTGGGAGGCTAAACCAAAGACTGAAGCACCGGTTGAGGCAGTAACGCCTGACCTACCATTCTAGATTAAACTTTTAAGATAAGTAAGGGGAGAACTTAATCTCCCCTTTTTTTAGCTCTAATATGTGTTAAAAACGGAAAAATATGTGTCCCTATAGGGTATATATTTTTATACTATATATATATTTTTTTCTTGTATACGTAACTTTAAAATTAACATAATCAACACTACCTCTGATAATCAATTAGTTAGAGGTCTAAAATCGACACAGAATCAACACTAACTCAACACTACAATGAACAAAACCATCACAATCTTCAAAAACATTAAAGAAACAGAGACTCCGTTTCACCGGCAAGTAGGCGTGGTTCTTGACCGCATTAAGAATGGAGCAACTAAAGAACTCGTAAAGTCAATACGAAAAGAAAAGAACAAGTCCGAAAGGAACGAACTAAAGAAATTATTACCCGCAGTTTGTTTTAGTGGTATCTTCACAAAGAGAAATGACCAATCTATCTCTGAGCATAGTGGTCTTATCTGTCTAGATTTTGATAACTACGCTAAGCAAAAAGAATTACTACAAGACAAAGAGAATCTATCTAAGAATAAATTTGTATTCTCAGTATTTATATCTCCATCAGGAAATGGTTTGAAGGTATTGGTAAAGATACCGGCAGATACAGAAAACCACGTAAACTATTTTACATCACTTGAAAAACATTTTGACTCTCCTAATTTTGATAAGGTGGTAAAGAATGTATCAAGAGTATGCTATGAATCTTATGATCCGTTGATTTATGTAAACGAGAACTCATCTATATGGGATAAGATAGAGGAGCCTGAGTATACCGAGGTTGTAAAACATCGTGATGCACCCACTATTCCAATCACCGACGAAAATAAGGTGGTAGAGATACTTGTAAAGTGGTGGACTAAAAAATATCCAATGGTTGAAGGGCAGAGAAACCAAAATGTATTTATACTTGCTATGGCTTTTAATGATTATGGTATAGCTGAACCGCTTGCCGGATATATATTAAACCAATATGCATCTAAGGACTTTTCTATTGCTGAGATAAAAAGAACACTAGACTCAGCATATGCTAATAAGGGAAATAATGGTACTAAGTACTACGAGGATGAAGATAAGATAAGTCAGATTAAAACAAAATTAATCAGAGGAGTATCAAAAAAAGAAATCCGCTATCAACTAGAAGAAACGAGCATTGATAGTAAGTTAATAGACTCGGTACTAAATAGAATTGAAGAGGAGACTGCGCAAAAAACCTTTTGGGAAAAAAGTGATAAGGGTACAATTAAGATAGTACATATTTTATTCAAGACCTTTCTTGAGGATAATGGCTTCTATAAATTTAATCCTGAGGGTAGCAAGAACTATGTATTTGTTAAGGTTACTAATAATCTTATTGACCATACCTCTGAGAAGGAGATTAAAGATTTCATACTAAACCACGTGATTGAGTTGGATGATATGACTATCTATAATTATTTTGCGGACCAAACTAGATTCTTCAAGGAGGAGTTTCTTACACTACTTTCAACTATAGATATATATTTTATTGAGGATTCTAGAGATATATCATACCTATACTACAAAAACTGTGCGGTAAAAGTTACAAGCAAAGGGCTAGAGCCTATTGATTATATGGATTTAGGTGGTTATGTTTGGAAAGACCACGTTATAGATAGAAAATTTACTGTATGTAAAGATACACAGTGTGACTACAAAACATTTATTAAACGTATATGTGCTAACGATGAGTCAAGGGTAAAGACAATGGAGTCTACAATAGGATTTCTTATGCACGGGTATAAGAACCTATCATACTGTCCGGCGGTAATACTAAATGATGAGGTTATATCTGATAATCCTGAAGGAGGAACAGGTAAAGGACTGTTTATGAATGCTATCAATCAGATGAAGAAATTGGTGGTTATTGATGGTAAGCAGTTTGCTTTTGAGCGATCGTTCCCTTACCAATTAGTATCAGCTGATACTCAGGTGTTGTGTTTTGATGATGTGAAGAAGCATTTTGATTTTGAAAGACTGTTCTCAGTAGTGACTGAAGGTCTTACTTTAGAAAAGAAAAACAAGGATGCTATCAAGATACCATTTGCAAGGTCTCCTAAGATTGCAATCACAACCAACTACGCAATTAAGGGTTCGGGTAATTCATTTGCAAGAAGAAAATGGGAATTAGAACTACACCAGCATTATAATAAAAACTTCACCCCTCTTGATGAGTTTAAGAAGCATTTCTTTGCTGATTGGGATGATGAAGAGTGGTGTCAGTTTGATAACTATATGATTTCTTGTTTAATGATGTTCCTAGAAAGAGGATTAGTTAAATCTACATTTGTAAATCTTAAGATTAGACAACTTTCTTCTGAAACATCTCACGATTTTATTGAGTATTGCGGTTTATTAGATGGTAGTGGTGTACATAAACATATTAAGATAGGTAAGAGAATACATCTACAAGATAAATACTATGATTTTATATCTGACTACCCTGACTACGCTCCAAAATCAAAGATGCAAATTAGTCGTATGAAGTTTTCTAAGTGGATGGTTGCATATGCAATTTACATAACGGGACAACAGCCGGAAGAGGGAAGAGATTCTTCGGGTAAATGGATGATACTTAATTCTATTACTATAGTCCCACCCAAACAAGGTAATCTAGAACTATAATGGATATAATAGAGAGAATATACGGATATTCCGATTTTATGATGTACAAGCAATGCTCATTACTAGCAAGTGTTGTGAATCAGACTATCGGAGTAAAAGTTGGAAGGGGTAAAACTGCTTTTATACAAGATAAATTAAAGCACGATACACCTAAAGAGACAATTGATAAGATAAACAGAAGTGTAAAATACTATAGAATGAAGAATAAGACACAGATAGAATTTAGAGATTATCAGAAAGATATAATAATAAAAGGTACTGAGATTATAAATAAATCAAGGTTTTTATATCTAGCTATGGAGGTTAGGACCGGAAAGACATTAACCTCATTAGGTATTGCGGAGAAAATAGGTGTAAAGGACGCACTGTTCCTTACAAAGAAGAAGGCTATAACAAGTATTGAAAGAGATTATACTCTATTGAGTCCGGATTATAACCTGACTGTTATAAATTATGAGAGCGTTCATAAGCTACCAAATACCAAGTGGGATATGATTATACTTGATGAGGCTCACGGTATGGGAGCATTCCCAAAACCAAGTAAGAGATCCAAACAAGTTAAGGATATTATAAAGTTTTGTGACCCATATGTAATTTTATTATCAGGGACACCAACACCGGAGTCTTATTGTCAGATGTACCATCAGGTATATGGTATTAAGGGTAATCCTTTTACATCATACAAGAACTTCTATAGATTTTGTGATGATTATGCTAATGTAACTGATCGTAAAATCAACGGGTTGATGATTAAGGACTACTCTAAGGGCTTTGAAACTATAATTGAAGCTATGCGTCCATATACAATTAATTACACTCAGAAAGAGGCTGGGTTTAAAGTTGAGACAAGGGAACATACTTTACTTGTTAAAATGTCAGAATTGACGTATAAATTAGCAAATAGGCTGAAAAGAAATCTTGTAATTGAAGGAAAAGAGGAGGTAATATTGGCTGACACCCCCGTAAAACTAATGATGAAGCTACATCAAATTTATTCCGGTACAGTTAGGTTTGAATCAGGAAATTCTACTATCTTAGACCTCTCTAAGGCAGAGTATATCTTTGACAATTTCGGATTAGTAAAGATTGGTATCTTCTATAAGTTTAAGGAGGAACTAAATGCACTAAAGAAAATATATGGTGATAAGTTATGTACAGACTTGGAGGTATTTGATACCACAAATAAGTCTATAGCCTTACAAATAGTATCCGGTCGTGAGGGTATAAGCTTACGAAAGGCTGAGGCATTAGTATATTACAATATAGATTTCAGCGCTACAAGCTACTGGCAGTCAAGGGATAGGATGACAACAAAAGAGAGATTAGAGTCTGATGTATATTGGATATTCTCTGAGGGAGGTATCGAGAAAGATATCTACAAGGCAGTAACTAAAAAGAAAGACTACACATTAAAACATTTTAATCAAGATCATAAACTATGAAGCACAAAATATTATCAGGACCAATAGAGCAAGTTACTGAGGAATTAAATAAGATAGAGCAAGATTGGGATATTGAGGTGATATCATCAGCATTTTATCGGTCCAATTTCATAGTAATAATAAAGACACTAAGACCTAAATATTAAAATATGATGGTAATAGATAATAAATTTAACTTAGGAGATAAAGTGTATTTGGATACAGATAAAGAGCAAGACGAACGAATTGTAACGGGTCTTCGTGTGGGTAGATACGATATTATTTATCAGTTAAACTGTGGTGAAACAGAAAGTTGTCACTACGATTTTGAAATAACTTCAGAAAAAAATGTAATTAAACTATGAGAGAAGTATTAAGATTTATATTGGCATTAGGAGTAATAACAACCATAGCCTTGCTAGTAGCTAATTGTGTAGGAACGCAAATTGCGACCTTATAGAGGTAATACTTACTCTCGTATAACGAACGAGGGTAAGTAAACAAATATGTTTACTAATGTCAAGTAAAGTAAATAGAATAGTTGACTTAAGCAAACTAATAGTTTGTATTGAATAGTAAAAATAAACTATATATTGACTCTAAATTAGGTTTAGTGACGAAATATAGATATACTATGCTACTATGTAACGTTTCATTTAATAAACAAAACAACAAGATATGTTTCATATAAGAATCGTTAATAAAGAAAATGACTAAAAACTTAACTAATAAATTATGAACGCAGGATATAAAGCAAAGGAGTTAGTAGAAAGGTATTTCGATATAATACCTTTTAACGATAATGAGTTGTCTGAAGAAGAAATGTACGAAGTTCAGTTATCAATAGTTAAACAATGTGCAATAATATGTGTAGATGAGATGCTTGACTGTAATTCTACGTGTGTAGATTCAGAGGATGAGTTTGAATTTTGGCAGGATGTTTTGGAAGAAATAAATAAATTATGAAAGAACAAGACTTAATAGATTTAAAGTTTGAAAGATTTGATGTATCCAAAGAAGAATCAGGAGATGAGGCTTATTATTTTTATGAGTATAACTTTGGAATGATTAGCAATGCTAATAATGAGTTAGTAAATGGTGAATGGGAAGTTGACTTTAATGATGTAATAATAACGGATATTAAGGATTTGAAATTATTGATTGATATATTAGAAAGAAATGAAAATAAATAAACTATGAAAAAACTAATAAAGATTAACATAGTAGCAATAGTATTTATTGTATTGATATTTCTAATGCTTAGCACATTAACTAAATAAGATATAAAAAGGATGTAACCAATAACTTAATGATATGGCTATTGTAATGTTAAAACGGAGCATCTATTTTTATCTAGTGTTAGTTGGGGAATGATCGGGTTTGAAACTTTTAATTAAAAACAGTTAAGGTCGTTGCAATTGAAGATAACAGATATGTTCCCCTTCAGCACTTAAATAAATAAACTATCTTTGAATGAATGACAGAGCAACAGATACAAGCTAAAAGAATCAAGCAACTAGAGGGACAAGGGTACTATGTATTAAAACTTATTAAGACAAATAAGAATGGTATACCGGACATAGTTGCTATACCACCAAATACTGATGTGATCTTTAGTGAGGTAAAAACTCCGAAAGGAAAACTATCTAAGCTCCAGGAATATCGTTTAAAAGAATTAGAAAAATATGGATTTAGAACCGAGGTATATAGAGGATAATGTTTTTGAAGTTGAAGAGTGGTTTGCTAAAAGCCTTCTCAAATTATCTATAGAGTCACAGACTGAAATAGTAGAGGGTTTAGTTCTAGCAATAGAACAGCTACCTATAACAGATGGATGGGAACAAAAAATATATGGAGTTATATTAAACGAAGATGTATTTTATGCAATACAATATCTTAAAGAAGAAGGAGAGATACCTTTAATAATCGACCTAGAATATGTTGAGGTAAATGAATACCTTGATGCAATATTAATCAATAATACAATCAAATCATACTATGAAAAAACCAATCTTTAATAGGCAAGCAGAAGTTTTAAGTGAAATATGTGAGGAACATTTTGAATGTAATCTTCAAGAAAGAAATAGAGTAACTAATAATGTAAACGCTCGGGTGGCTTTTTCTGTAATCTTGAGAAAAAAAGGATACTCCACAATTAAAATTGGAAAATTTATAGCTAGAGACCACGCTAGTATTTTACACTATCTCAAAAAGGTAGATATGTATTTGAAAACGGATAAGGATTTTAAAAAGAAGTTTATCAAGGTAGAGTCTATCTTTAATGAAAAATGTATAGAGTTCAGGTCAGAGAATTATGCTAATTTTGTAGAGACTGTGTATAAAGAAAAGACTAATGTATCTTTGCCTTATTATAATAATATATTAATAGATCATATAAATAATCTGAATAACGAAAATAAAGCCTTATATTTGGAAATAGAGAATCTAAAAAATGAGAAGGATATAAGAAATTCCTCAACAGATAGGGTTCAAAACTTGATTGATATGGTAGTTCAACGTACTAGACTAGGAAAAGAGGAGGATATTAGACTTAAGTTAAATAGATTTTACAACGCAATGGAATATTAATTTTATATTTAAAAATGGCTAAAATATCATTACTAGACAACGAGAGGCTCACTCATATTAATTATTTAATGGATGGTGTACACGACTCTTGCGATTCTATTTATGAATGTTTGGTGGATCGTGAATTTAAAGAACTATCATCTGTTATAACAGATCTTATTTCTACCTTAAATGATATCGATACCTCAGTAAACGATGACTAATATTACGCTGATACCAAATAGAGAAGAACATTTATTTGAGTGGCTGAAAGAAAACTTCTTTCCGGACCTAGTAAAGAGTAGCTCTAAGTATGCCAAGACAGATTGCTTCTCAGTTGAGTTTAATCTAGATATAGAATTAAAATGTAGAAGGACTCATTATAAAACTTTAATATTAGAAAGAAAAAAATACAATGCCTTATTGGATCGTGCTGAGTCAAACGGAACAAGGCCTGTGTATATAAACTCTACCCCCAAAGGAATTTGGGGGTTTTATATTTTAGAGACAGATTTAGAATGGGAGATGAAGATGCTCCCCAAGAATACAGACTTTGGAAACAGGGAGAAAATAGAAAAAGAAATTACCTATCTAGACCTGTCCAAAGGAAAAGATCTATGGGAAATTAATTCCCTCTAAATATCTTCCGTATATTTTTCATAGGCTTCTTATTAGAATACGCAGATTGCTTTTGTTTTTTAGGATGAAGACGGTCAGGTAACGTTCCTGATGTTCCTTCTTGTTCCCAACGTTTTGCAATATCAGGGTAGTTCTTGTGTAAAAATCTTCTTTGTGCTTCGCTTTTAAATGGCATAATTATTAATTAAATCCTTTGTTATTAAATCCTTTTCCAAATCCTTTATCAAACCCTCCACTCAAGAAATTTGATTGTTTTTTTGTTTTGGCTCTCTCTTTTTTCATTTGTTTTTTAAGGTACTCTGCATTAGCTTCTGCTGTAGTTTTTGTAGCTTTAGTTTTCTTATTAGACTTAGGTCCTACCTGTTGATATTTTGAGTAGTTAAGTATTCTAAGAATATCTCTACCCATATCACCATCACTACCAATCTCACTATAGTTATCTATAAATCTCATAATAGTTGGTCCCGGAGCTCCGGAAACTTTAGTAAGTTCTATAAAAAATTCTTGTTTATATTTAGCTTTTTTTACAGGATCTTTAGTCTGCTCTACCTTCTTCCATTTACGGGTAAGTGAATTAGCAATTGCTAATATACCAACTTGCTTACTTCCTTGGCCTGCCCAAGGTTTACCTGTAAGCAGATCACCTACACCTGCTAGTACTTCTCCTATAATAAATAAAGCGTTTAGGTTTCCTATAACCGCTGCCCTTAACAAATCTTCATCATCATCATCCCTAAATCCTCTAAGTATACCGGGCATTCCCATTGCTACATATTGAAAGAACATAGGCATAACTGTGTGAAACAATAATAACTGTCTTACATTTTCCCAAATAGTCCCCTTACCGGCTTTACGATCCCAAGATTTTATCTTTCTATATAAGTTTCTTGAAGCATAAATCTCTTTCCTTAGGTATTGTTTTGGTGTGGTTAAGAACATATTAAGCGCTCTGAAAATTGGATTTTTAGTTTGTAATAAATCCTTATCCTGTAAATCTCCTGACTGCTGAGTACGTTTAGTGTCTCTCTCAAATAATCTTATTGCATATTCAATAGATTCCTGCTCGGTTGCTGTTGGATTTTTCTTTTTAAAGTCAGCCTTATAGAAAGAATAATTAGGTAAACCACCTACCATAATTGCAGTTCTATCTCCAAACTTAGTGGTCCACATCATAAAGTTTACTATCCACTCCTTAGCGGGTTTGGGAACAAACTCTTTCATTGATTCTTCTGAGTAGGTCTCAATAGCTCTTAAAATACTATTATTTTTCCTGTCTTGCATATAGACTGAGTTATCTCTAACCTCTTTCCATATTTCAATCTGCTGTGTTTTATTTTTCATTGCATACTTTATATAGTTTACAAATCCAATATCATTAGCATAGGTTATAAATGAGGTCAACTGCTTTATCATTACCACAGGACTTACAGCAAGTGATGCTGTAATAAATGCTGTATTCATACTATTTACAATACTATCAAGTATACCATTAGATATACCATTTTCAGATAGCTTTTTAATCATATTCTCAATAAATGAATATGTATTCTTCCCGTGTATAGTTTTAATAGCACTTGATATATGTTTGTTTGTAAAGAACTTATTCATATCACGAAGAGGAACAGCAAATGCTGCAAAGTATTCCATTTCATTTACATAAGTAGCCATTACATCAACCATATCCATAGCCTTAACAGGAATATTATTGTTAACAGTAGATTTTATTGAACCTGGTCCACCACTTTGGATATATGCATTAGATTTTGATAACATATCTAAAGGATCAGCCTCAATACCCTCTCTATAAGCTTTACCTGAATAATATTGGTTCCAATCAAGATCAGTTCTATATATTTTTTTATATGTATCGTTATAGTGTTCATATAAGGATGGGTATAATTCATCCACTTGCCAATCAGCTAATTCTTTTACTTTAGAATCAAGCTTTGAAGTCAACTCCTTCATTACTCTTTTAGCGTTGGCATCATTTATTATTTTTTTTCTTTCCTTTTCTGAAGCGGAGTCATCTTTATTTATAACCTCAACAGCATACTTTTTTGAGAAAGAATTAAATTCAGCCGGATCCTTATACTTATTATATAGGTAACCTATTTCATTTTGAGAAAGAATTATTCCTTTATTCTTTGATCTCATATCATCATTTAGAAATACACCTGTATCAAAAGAAACTCTATTTTTTCTAGATTCTTTTTGCCATTTCTTACCGTAAAGTTCTATAAGTTTATTTTTTATAACTGATTCTACTAGCATTCTACGGCCTTTAAACTTTCTACTAGCCTCATCAACCTCATTAGTAAACATCTCTTGTAAAACCCCTCCAAACATCTCTCCGGGGAGTACATCTATTCTGTGCATTAATCCGTCTAAAGCTTCAGCGGTTCCAAATATTCCTTCGGAAAGTAAAACTTGAATCTTATCCCAAGCATTTTTTAATCTACCTTTTAGTTTTGAACGCTCTGCATCGTTGTCTCTCTCGTACTGAGAATTATCCAATTCTTTCTTCGCATCTTCTTGGTTCGTCATATCAATCTTGTTACCTGTAATCGCCTCATATCCTAATTCAAATTGGCGTTGGTATTCTAAGAATGAATCTAATAGTTCTTGTTTTAACATTGACCTACCATAATCAAGAATTTCTTGAAGAGAAGCCACCACAGAATCTAGTTGTGTAACCTTATTACTATTACTATTATCCATTGTTAATGAGTTGTTGTACTCCATTATCAATTGAATATCAACCATCTTTTTTCTATTCTCATTAGTTTGTTCTGTCTCTTTGGACAGGTTTTCAAACTCTTCTAATAAGGCTTTATTAGCATCTATAACTTGTTGATTCGTTGCATCCTTCCCTAGCATCAACTTCTTTATTCTTTCAATTCTTTTTCTAGTATCATTATCTACTCTATTGGCACTCTTTCGTCCTGATTGATCTTTCTGAAACTTTCCATTAAGAATATTTTCTAACTTTTTTTGTAGGTCTTTTACATTTTGTTCAATAACAAATTCAGTTACATCATTAAGAATATTTTCTATATTAGTTTCATCAGCGATAGCAAGATTATTAATTAATCTTATTACCTGAGGCTTGGTATATATACTTTTAGGTAATGACTTTCTAATAAATTTTCTAACCTCACTCTTAATCTTTTTTAAGTCTCTTTTCCCTTTAGTATTTTGTTTAAGCATTACCCTAGCTCTTCTTAACTTGGATGCCATATCTTCTGTAGGTCTAATACCAATAGAACTTTGAAGGTCTATCACCATCTTAGCCTGTTGTACTGACAGCGCTTTTACATTCTTTATAACTTGGGTTCCTTTTTTAAGATTACCTTGGGTGTATGTATCAGACTCATTAATATATTCAGGTTGTTTCTGTAAGAATTCAATAGTTTGGTCTACTATATCTTGTTCACTAATCTGATTTGCTATCTTCTTTTTATAATTGGCTTTAGTAATTTTACCTCTGAAAGCTTCTATTTTTTTAAATAATTTTATACCAATAGTAGCTCCACCTTGTATTGCACCAAAACTTTTAGGCATTTCCTGTAGCATATCTACATTTAGTACCATTAATTTATCTACTTCCTTAACAGGAAACTTTAAATTTCTCACCAATAAATCTCTAATAACAGGCTCTCTGAAGTTCATCTCCCTAGACTCGTTTATAATTTCATTAATTGATTTCTGCTGACGAGCCTTTGGACTCATAGTATCAATATCAACTACTGAAATACTATTATTTAATAAATAATCCCTTCCTTTTTCTAATTTTTCTAACGAATAACTACGAAGACCATATGTCTGTTCTGACATAGAAAATGTTTCTTTGTCAAATAATTTTTTCCAATCTTTAAAAACCCCTTTAGCATCAGGATTTTCTTCTACATATCTCTCAAAGGAAGGTAAATTAAAACTTCCTTGATCGGGGCTCATTACTTTTCTTCCAAGACTATCTTGTATTAATTCTTCAAAATCTTCAAGATTTTTAGCATCTTCTTCCCTTCTTTTTAATAAATCTATATCATATTCTATATTTGAAATAATCTCAGACTGAGTAATATTTGGTCTAATAAATTCTTCAATTGTATTAGCTATATTTTTATTTGGTTTTGTATCATTAAATTTTATAGTTGGTATTTTCTGCTGACGAGCTAATGGCTCTGTTACTACCACCTGATCCTTTTGGTTTGTCTTTTCTGTTTGAGATAATAAAGTATTTCTACGTCTTATCCAAGACCAATCTGCTCTATGCTCAACATTATTTGCTTCATTTTCTCCTGCTAATATTTCATAAATACCGAAATTTACTAATGGATCTATCTTTATTAGCTCATCTTTTATCTCATCTACGAACATAAATTCAATTGCAGATTCCTTTTCTCGAAGAGGCTTAAGTCTTTCTTTTATTTTTTGTTGTCTATCATATGTACCTGGATCATTATTAAAAGATAACTTTGCCCATTTATCTCTTAATTTTTGTATTTTTTCACGAAGGGTTTTTATTTCTTTATGTGCATTGATCTGTTTTCTTAAGAAACGTTTTGCCTCCACACTCTCAAGCCTACCATATAGTTTTTCTAAATCTTTAGAACTTGCTATATCAGTTAGTAAAGTAGTATTCTCATTACCTCCTATAGCAAAGCCTTCTCTATGTTGGATGAAGTGTTGCACCTCGTGAAGTATAGTTAGCCAAGTTTCCTTCTTTGACATTGGAAATTTCACCTCTATCACCTTAGTAAAAGGATCAAAAGAACCTTCAGAATCTTTCCTAGGCACAAATAATACCTTTATATCTTTTATTGCAGGGAACCTAGAATCTGATTTAGCTCCTTCCCAAACACTTCCGTCAGGATTAAGCATTTGCTTCTTTAAAGTAACAGGGGTATTGTATTTTTCAAATAGCTCAGGAGCTTCTATAACATCTGATAGTTTAGTATAATATTCCCCACTAACATTAGTAGGAAGAGAAGATATTACTAAGTCAGGTTTTAATTTACCATCAATAATTTCATACTTCCATTTATTATCAACTCCTCTTTCCCAACCTGTCTCTATTTTTATTTTTAATGGATCTTGATTTGCTATCTCCATATTTTTAGCAACCTCTAGATGACCTCTTTCATTATCTGTTAAGTCCGATTGTTCACCTACAATCTGTTGTCTAGATTTTATACTGGATTTTGAGTCAGAAGTATTAAGTCTTCCTCTAGTTCCGGATATTCCACTATCAGATATTGAAACGTCTCCCACGTTATTGGTGTTTTCAATTCCATCTGATCTAATAATTCTCCCGCTGACATTTTTTCGTTTAGTTTCATTTTTTAGTATATTAATATGCATAGACCACTCAGTAATATTTGGGTTTTCTGCTTGATTAAAAATTTCTTTTTGTACTTGCTCAATTGTATTTTTTCCACTTTTAAATCCATCCCATATCTTTGAAATTGTATTTTTGTATCCGGATTTCGCTTTTTGTATTGCAGGGAATATAGCACGAGCAGCCTCCCACGTTATTGATTGTAATGCCCTAGCTTCAATACCAAGTTCTTTTGCTAGTTCTCTATAAGCATCTGCATAAAAAGCAAATGATGGTGCATTAAAATCGACCTCAATATCATTACTTGCTAACGGTTTAAATAAAGCAATAGCCATTGCGTGTGTATCAATAGTTACCGCCCTACTATTTGAAGGATCAGCAATATTAAGATAAAAATTACGAACCTTATTAGCTCTACCTAGTTGATTAGAAATGTTATCCATACTCCCATCTCTATAAACAGAAACCCCTTTAGCTATAACGTCATAACCACTGAATGAAGAATCTCCTTTTTGAGAATCTTTAACAGCAGTACCTGTAGGTATTCTTATAGGTGCTTTCCGGCTTATATTTAAATCATAATCAACTCTTACAAAAATACTTGCATTATAATTTGATAACTCACTTAATTTTTTTCCTATTTCTTTTTTAAGGGTAGGAATATATGCTTTTTGTTTAGGATACTCAACAGCTTTAGAAATATAATAATCAAACATTTCTTTAGTAAAAACAGAATTAGCTCTATTTTTCATAGTGTCCATAATAACATCAGCTAGATGTAAATTATCGAACCACGGCATCTGAGGTGACTGTGTTGCAATAATAGCAGCAGCCTGCTCAAGAGTTACATTATATTTACTAGACATTTCTTGTGCAATTAAATTTGCACCATCATACCATAGTTTACTTATCTTTCTAATAGAAGGATCAACACTATTATATACCGATAATAAATTAGACTTTACAATATCTTTAGCTTTTTTATATACCTCATCAGATCTTTTTAGTAATTCCTGTGTACTTAATTTTTTTAAGCCATCTCCTAAATTATAAAATATAGAGTTATATATCGCATTTGAATATGTTAATTGTGGAATTGTTTCTACTAAATTTAATTGATCTAATAAATTGTTACTTCTTTTTATATCTTTAATAATTTTTATTGATTTTACTCTTTGACCTATTAATGGTTCTTTTTCTGACTTAGTTAGTTTTTTACCTGCTTTTATTTTAACTATTTCTTTTTTTAGAGAGATAATTTTCTTATTTAAAACTTTTTTATTATCAGCAAGTTTTTTATTTATATCTTTTTTAGAAGCATTTTCTAGTGATGATTCTAGGAATCCTTTTTTATCAATACCAAAATTATTATACTGTATAAGCTTTGCTGCTGTGGTATTATAACTTTGTGGTATGTTATCTCTTACATTTTTTTGATTTATCTCACCTTCAAAATATAGAATCTCTTCTCCGTTTTTCTTTTTGAATTGTAATAATGTTGGTATAGGTTTTCCTTTAACTGTTTTATCAACTACAGATTTTGATATATTTTCAGATTCTTTATCTGTTAATTGATTCCTTGTAGTATTAGTTTTTTCTTTAGTTCCCTGCTCTTGATCCTCTAATTTTTTAAGGGTTTCTATATCTGACTCTTCTAATTCCTCACCTGTTTTTGTTTTTCTGGCAATAGTATTTAGTAGATCGATAACATCTGAATCGTTTTTACCAAAGTCAGAACCTATTTTTATACCAAACCTTCTAGCTAAATCCTTAACCCATTGGATTATAATATTTTTAGTTGGTTTACTTAAACTTCTACCTGCCTCTGATGATAATATACCTATAAGCTCTGCTAGTCTTTCTTCATTCTGAAGTTCTGAAGCAATAGTCTTCCCATCTTTATCTAGTATAGGATTTCCATCCTTATCTTCCTTAACATACTTTGCTGCAAATTCGTCAATACGTTTTGCTAGATCGCTATCATTCGCTAAACTTTTTCTTACTGACCTCATCATTGTCTCAGTAGCTCTAGCTATAGCAGGATCACTCACTATTTTTTCAATAAGAACAGCGTGAAATATTTCGTGAGGTATTGTTGAATTTTTAGCGTCAGTTAAATTAATATGTATAATTTTATTAACAGGATCATACTCACCCCTTGCGTGACCTCTAGTAGCATATTTTAAATACTCCTCATTACTTTCGTGTAGTACCATTCTTACTTTAGGAAGTATTTTAGAAATAGACTTAGCACCTAACTTAGCAATTTTTATTATATTATTTTTTATAGAATTTTGAGAGTTGTTTAATGCAGGTGAATTATTTCTGTTTATTCTAAGATTTACAGGCACTCCTTTATCATCTTCAGTAATCTCATCCTTAAATAATTCTTCAATATCTGCTTGCTCTTCAGTAGTTACATCATCATCTACCTTTGTTTCTGTAGTGGTTTCAGTCTTACCATCTTCAAAATCCTGGATCTTACTTGCATCTATCTCATTATCTTGTTGTTCAGATATAGTCTGATTAGTAATACCCTCTAACTTATTGTTGATTTTATTTAGTAACTCTTGCTTTCTTTTTGACAGCGCATTATCCTCAACCTCTAGTTCATTTTCTAGTTGGTTCTTATT